>JABEBW010003324.1_pt1 | contig 24605 bp, 19 predicted proteins | sample 7245961 | NCBI WGS metagenome assembly JABEBW01 (sample SAMN14506364, study PRJNA622280) | hot springs metagenome | biome: hot spring [ENVO:00000051]|acidic hot spring [ENVO:00002120]; feature: spring [ENVO:00000027]|sediment [ENVO:00002007]; material: sediment environment [ENVO:01001048]...
TCATACAATGAAATTGGCCTCATCGTTACTAAGTTATTTTCAATATGGGGAAATAATTTGTTATTCGGTATTTTCGAATATCGAAAATACAATTGGAGTTCTGCCTTCATATCAAATAAAGAAAGATATACCATCGCTAAGTGAACTCCAGAAGAAAGAATCCAGAAAGCACTAAGTCCTCCTCCTATATCCTTGTTGTTGGCAATATTTTGTGAGAGATCCGTGGGCGAAACTCCAGATATAAAATTTGTAAATGGGGCATTTCCTAAATTAATTTGAGTTAAGGTCCAATATGAAAAACCTATTCCATAGTGAGAATTAAAATTGCTCTCAATCTCTTTTAAAATCTCTGGCAGATCTTTTAGTTCGCCATTCCAACGTTCATAATATCCATATTTAAAAAATTTGAAATTGTTTAAATTGAAAAACGGAACTGGAATCAAGTAATTATATTTATAAAAAAGTAAATTTCCGTTGTTATCCTTAAGATCATATATCCTTTCATCAAGCGACCATTCTACAGTCTTAATAGGAGATACAGCCCCATCAAGATTTAGAAAACCAGTCTTTTCTGGATCGAGTTGTAATGATTCAGGGAGTTTCTCCGAGGAATTATATATAATTCCCATCTCACAAGGCAATTTTTGACAATCAGTTCGCAAATAACTTCTTGTATAATAAACATAAATAGTATGTTGCTTATTTTTATCTTTGAGGCATATTACTGAAGATCCGTTGACAGGTTTTATATAGACGATAATTACTCTCTTGCCGTCTTCGGAATAAACTTCCTTATTCTCGAAATCAGGAAAAGCTGTCATCTTATTTGGGTCTCCTAGAATTTTTCTTATCCTATTAAAATCTATTTCGTCGCAACCTGTGACCTTAAAGTTCGGTTGATCACCTACACCAATTAAGAAATAGCCACCTCCGGAATTAGCCATGCAAGAGAAATCCTTTCTAATCTCATCTGGGTCTACTTCTACCCCGTACGTAGACTTAACCTCAATCCACGTATCCTCCCTTTTATTTTTTCTCAGGTAGGAGAGTAAAGAAGTAAGAAAATCTAAATTTATTTGAGAAATATCGGCGATTTTATATTCCTCTGGTATCATATACTTTGATTCAATTGTACTAATAAAATCTATTGGCCTTTTGAAAATTTAAGGTCAATTCATTTATGAGCCATCTTGCGTTGTTCATCGCCCTGTCGAGGTTGTCCTTTTTCAGACCCTTTCCTTGAGATTTAGCGTTGTTGAGTTATCCCTTTACGTATGCAGTCGAATCTTATTAAAGTTGAACCAGAGATGCTTTACATTCAAATTTGACTAGAGGCCCTGTAGCGTCTCAGTCCTTGTGTATGCTTAAGGATACCTCCTATGGAACATTTTTTGTAGATATGCCTTTTGAATACATCGACAGTACCAGATCCTCTATACCGATAAATCTCTGGTACTGTCCGAACGAGGTATGGAACTCATCATCACAATATTTAAAAAATTCCTGCGGCAGATGACCGTGCTAGCATGTTTATTCCTCCTCTATCGATAGAACAGATTCATAAGGTATGCAGACTCTCTTTTCAGAACGCATGAGCAGGATCCTTTTTTGTTCAGATAGCAATACGCCCTCATAGAAGCCGTTAGCCGTCAACAGAACTTTAACATGCTTGTTTATCCAGATCCTTTATTTCTTTCCTCAGGATTTCGATCGCCTATCCTTGTTTTCCACCTGATCCTTCAAGTGATCGAGGAAATCCATCGCTTCTCCTACGTCACCTCTTATGAGCTTTACCGTGACGTTGTTAAGATATCTACCGCCCACACTGTCATCCTGTCCGCTTTCGATTCTATATAACGCATTCTCCAGATCATCGAGTGCTTTCGTTAAAACCTTCTTTGGATTGTATGCCATGACGGCATTCATTTCATTCAATGCGTTTTCCTTCTCCTTCTGAACTTTTTCCAGCAGTTCCTTATGATAGGTATCGAGATTCTCAGGAGAGAGAAAATCCTCTGTGTGTATCCTTTCGATCATTTCCTTCAGATTCTGGTTAAGCAGTTCCATGTGGTTGAACTCTGCCTTATCCAGTGTCATGCCTAGCGATATGGGGTTCTGATGGAAGTAGTTATCCCACTTTTCAAGGATCGCCGTAAGGAACTTCGTGACATCATTCACATTTTTCTCGATGAGTTCCATGCCTCTATCTGTGCGTATATTCGCACGCTGCTTCATCGCCTCTTCGTATTCCCTCTTTATGACCTTTAGATTCTCCTGCTTCTCATCGTATTCCTTTTCTGCGTCCTTTAATTCCTTTTCAAGCAGTTCAATCTCTTTTCGTTCTTTTGTGGCTTCCTCCTTAAGTCTTTCCAGATCCTCCTCAGCATCGTTGATTTCGATTATGCCCTCCAGTGCTTTCTTCACTCCATCGATATATAGTGGATTCTCAGGATCGCACACTTCACGAATCATCGGTTGGAGGTTCTTGTATTTCTTAAAAATGAATTTCGCAGATTCAGGATTCTTTTTCATATAGTGGTATACTTGCCTCTTATCAGCCTCGGAATCAAGGAGGAACGAATCGTTATCAAGCCATTCAACCTTCTTTTTGAGTTTCTCATTTTCCTCTTTTATCTTTCTGTAGTAGCTATCCTTTTCCCCTTCTGCCTTCGCCATGCTGTTGACAACCGTTAGCTCTATATATTTTTAATCATATTTCAATAGATTTTAATAGATTTTTAACACCTCTATACTGGAAGATAAATCTACATATTTCGTATTCTGCTATCGATCAGACATGCGATTTTGACAAAAGTTGAAAGTTTATGTTTTTTCCTATAATGTACCTAATACTGCGAGCTTTCCGCAATAGATCAGAATTTAATCGCCTAAACTCTGACGACGTAGATCTGCCTGTAAAATACGAGGCCTCCTGCCGATCGGCTTTGAAATCCATTTTCGGTTTACAGATTTTTATTCTTAAGCTCTGATCAATACCGAATATATTTTTCGGAAAAGCCAGCAAATGAAAATTTATCATGCACATCTGGCCTTTAATCATTCCTATCCATAATGCCTTTATTTTAATTTTTGTCAGGCTTAATGACTAAATTTCCATTCTCATCCCATCGACAAAGAACTTAGCGATGTGGAAGTATAAGATAATAACAATTTCCTTCTAAAAGGGATGATCAAGTCAACATTCTTTCAAAGCGTAAACTATTTACAGAACCTTGGATTAATCACGTTAATAAAGAAAGAGGTTGGTAGGTACTATACCATAGAATCACAAATATTATTATCAGATGCCATAATTGTTGTTAAAGAAATTAATAAAAGGATATAGAGACAAGCAAATGAAAATGGAATAGTTGAGAATTTGAGAACATACTTATATAATCTATGAACATTAGGGATCGAATGAATGACCATTTGAAAGACTTATTTAGAGATCGTCTTATTATTGATAAGGTACAAAGACGACTTCCATATATGTTTCAACTTGCAGAACTTGAGAGTTCAAGAGCGGGCAAGGTAGGCATGGAAGTCGGCTCTTTAAGAGAACGTATTATAAGTTCCCTTTTGATCTATAAATTTGGTGAAAAAAACGTTGAAACAGACCTACCCATAACAGAACCTGAAATTGATGTAAAGCTCTTCGGCTCTCCAATTTCTATAAAGACTATAACTGGTAAAGAGCCTGCGGGAGTAAAATTAATATGGACAGTAGATGCTACAAAAGCTAGGCAATTTTTAGAAACTTGGCATCCAAGATTTGATTTGATTCTTGTTCATATCAATTGGTCATCATTAGGTGGAGTTTATTACATACCTGATTATGTGCAGCAACGCATTTTTGATGAAATTGGAAAGGATAAATATATAAAATTACCGAAACAGGGCACTAACCCTAGAGGCGTTGAAATATCCAACGAAGCACTCAAAGAAATAATGACAGATGAAGAAACAATGTCAATCAAAATTGAATGGAAGAAGACCAACGTCCAATATAACGCTTTTAAGAGATGGGTTGATTTGTGGAGTGAGGGTTAAATGAAAGATTCTCATAAACGAAACGGTACAGAAACGAGCTCATTTGGGAGCCCAAGCAGGGCTAACCATGACTCTTCAAAGTTTTATAATAGCAGGCTTTATGAGGCTTTCCCAAAAGCGGAAAACAACATAGACTTCACTGAAAATAAAGTTCCAGAAATCGCATTAGATCGAATATTCTGTAAATCATCAGAGAAGATGGACGAAATCCCCGATAATAGCATACATCTAATGGTAACCTCACCCCCATATAACGTTGGAAAATTGTATGACAAAGACATGTCCCTTGCCGAATACCGAGATTTTCTATCTTCTGTGTGGAAAGAGGTATACCGGGTTCTTGTTCCGGGCGGAAGAGCTTGTATAAATATAGCAAATCTTGGAAGGAAGCCGTACATTCCATTGCATGCCTTTATCATTGAAGACATGATAAAATTAGGATTTCTTATGCGCGGGGAGGTTATTTGGGATAAGGGAGCAACGGCAAGTTCGTCTGTCGCATGGGGAACGTATCTCTCTGCAAAGAATCCAGTATTGCGAGATTCGCATGAATATATCTTAATTTTCTCTAAACAAACATTCACACGCGGGATTAAAGAAAATATGAGATCAACAATGTCAAAGGAGGAGTTTATAGAGTATACAAAAAGTGTTTGGTCTTTTGGAGCAGAGTCTGCGACTAGGATTGGCCATCCTGCACCATTTCCAGTTGAATTGCCTAAAAGATGTATTAAATTATACACTTTTGAGGAGGAAGTAGTTTTAGACCCATTTATTGGAAGTGGTACCACTGCAATAAGTGCTCTTATGTTAAATAGACATTTTGTTGGTTACGATGTTGATCCTGAATATGTAAAATTGGCAAACAAAAGAATTAACATGATCCTGAGCAAGAGAAAACAACAAGTTCTCCGGGAATCTGAGACTTAGGAGTTGTATAAGGCTTCGGCTCAAATTCACCCCGACTTCACTCCGCTCAGCCACCCCTCTTTGTGCCTTCGCCAATTACTATGCGCCCTCCGCTCGCCTGCACGCCAAGCACAGGACCCCATGCTTCACCTCCAATCAAAATTCACCACGTCTTACTCCGCAAGACTCCCGATTCCCTTCGAGCACATTATTCTCTCCCGCGGTGTGCAATTTTGGGGAGAGGGCTTAAATGGCTTAAGGGGCTTGACCGCACAATGCCGCTACGCTTAGTGCGGAATTTAAACAGAGAGAGATTTATATCATCTAGGGATGACTAATAGGAGAAAGATGAACAAAAATGGAGAGGAGCAACCAAGCTCTAATAAAAACAGAGATGCAGACCATGTATTTGAGAACGATAATCAGGACGCTAATACTCAAAAAGGAATACAGTCACAGCAACCAAACTTGGCCAATTTTCAAAGTTAACGTCTGCAATCCTTCCGTTAGGTCAGCAATATGTTGACCTTAAAAAATCCAAACTGGAATACACCATCATGAGGGATGAAAAGGCCGGAATTTATAACAGGAAACTTACTCTCCCCTTACTTATATTCTTAGGTCTTGTTATCATAGCCATGGCAGTCCTAATTTACTTTGGAAAGGTATCAGGAGACGCTTTACTGTTTCTGGTGGGTATTATAGTAGGATATATTATGAATATGATTCAGGGGCTACTCAACTCACCATGGGAAACAGAAACCGAGGAATGATAGTATCGGCTTAAAACATTAATCAAATCTCCTCCATTCCATCAGGCCATTCCGTAGCTTAATCCATCAAATTCCATCATCAGGTATCCATCAGACATGAGAGATATTCAGAGAGCAAAAGGTAGGTGGATCTATTGTATTCCATCAAAGATTCCCTATAGGTGGATCGGTCCGATCTTATGGCTTATTTTTCAGAGCTGGTCTTATTAATTGTATATTACATGATTATGGGAAGTTTTGTCAGTTTTGGAAGTTTTACTGCTTTTTACAATTCTTCTATACGGTCGGGGATTTTGTCAATCGAAACTCTTCTTAGAGAGGTAAAACTACAGTATTTATCAACAATTAAAAGACCTAAGCCGTTCCAACAAACATAAAAATCAATAATTTTTGACAATGTCCATTATCCGCCCTTACAGATTAGCATAAGAGTAGTATCCCAGATCTTGTGTGTGCTCAAGGATATCTCTTCTGGAACATACCCGCGATATGTCCATGCATTTATAGAATCCTTAGCTATCAAAAAGACCACTCTTCGATCATTTCAGCTATATTGAAATTATCTTTATGGTACTGTCTTCTGAGAGTAAGGAATCGATCAGCTCGATCCTTCGAATATTTCCGCTCATACTAGCCATAAGATTGGCCGAATATATTTATCCTCTTATCGGTTCTAGGCATTTAGTTAAGAGATCCATTTCGTAATATCCATTCCTCAATTCACCATTTTCTTCAAAAAATGCTTGTTTTTTCCTTCATCATGGATTTCATTGAACTTATTCACTGCTCACTAATCCAGATATATTTCTGTCCAGATTGTCCATTCCTTATTCCGTCCTTATAGGTTTGAGAAGACGTCCTTCTATTTTTCACTAATTTTGCCCTATGATCTTTCCATGATTTTTCTTTACAAAATTTGCCACGCTGTCATTTGGATTACTTAAAATGATCTTTATGATTCTATTTACATGAATATGAATATATATAATTAGGAAAATGATACACGCCCATGAAAATATTTTTAAAAAGCAAAGCGTAAGATCAGGTGAGACTATGGATCAGGAATGCATAGAAAACTACGCAAAGGTAAACGGAATTTATATTTATTACAAGCTGTGCAAAGCCCCTGAGGAGAAAGCAAAGCTAATGACCATGCACGGGGGCCCGGGCATGTCCCACGATTACCTGCTTTCTCTCAGGGATATGACCAAGGAAGGGATAACGGTTCTATTCTACGATCAGTTTGGATGCGGTAGATCCGAGGAACCGGATCAGTCTAAATTCACAATTGACTATGGTGTGGAAGAGGCAGAGGCCCTAAGATCAAAGCTGTTCGGCAACGAGAAGGTATTTTTGATGGGGTCATCATATGGTGGAGCGCTGGCGCTGGCATACGCAGTCAAGTACCAGGATCATCTGAAAGGGCTCATCGTATCCGGAGGCTTATCTTCAGTCCCTCTGACGGTGAAGGAGATGAACAGGCTCATTGACGAGCTCCCGGCAAAGTACAGAGATGCCATTAAAAAATACGGTTCATCTGGATCTTACGAGAATCCAGAATATCAGGAGGCCGTGAACTACTTTTACCATCAGCATCTGCTGAGATCAGAGGATTGGCCGCCCGAGGTACTCAAATCACTAGAATACGCGCAAAGGCGAAACGTATACAGGATAATGAACGGCCCGAATGAGTTCACCATAACCGGCACGATAAAGGACTGGGATATCACGGACAAAATATCTGCAATAAAGATCCCCACCCTTATAACGGTGGGCGAATACGATGAGGTCACGCCAAACGTGGCCAGAGTCATACATGAAAAAATAGCTGGTTCGGAACTTCACGTCTTCAGGGATTGCTCGCACCTCACGATGTGGGAGGATCGTGAAGGATACAACAAGTTGCTTTCGGATTTCATCCTGAAACACCTGTAACGTTCATGTATGGATCTATGTGCACGATCATCCCTGATATGATGAACTATATTTTCAACATCCAACATCGATGTTGTTAATAAAAATACCTTTCCAATATTTCAATAGGATAAGAAAAGCCTAAATACAGATTTATTCATATATATTATATGGCAGATGAGATATTGTTTCCGTCCCAGACTTGGGTTGAGGAATACTGCAAAAGGCTATCGGAATCGCCGGACTACAACAAAGCTGGAAAGGGCTGGAAGGATCCAATAATGTTCACGATCTCGGACCCGGAAGCATTGAGCGAAAAGCCAGAATTCAATTCCTTCACGCTTTATCTGCAGGATGGTAAATGTGAAAAATGCGAGATGATCAAGACAGAGAACGGGAGTGCGCCGTTCGTGCTCACCGCAACGTATGCAAACTGGAAGAAAATTATCGATGGAAAGATAAATCCGACGCAGGCGATGCTGACCGGACAGCTGAAGGTCAAGGGCAATATGGCCCTGATACTGAGGTATGCCTCCGCAGCCATAGCCATGGTCAAGGTGGCGCAGAGCATACCCACAAAATACATTGCGTGAAATCATGAGCATCATAACCTTGCCAAGGAAGATCTATCAGCAGAGGGACATAATAGATAACATAAGGGAAACCCTGCAGCTAAAGGAGCCCATATTGCTGGTCAGTGACAGAAACATCATGAAATTGTACGGCCAGAGAATCAAAAATGCGCTCGATGGATCGGATTACCGCGTAATAGAAGATGTGAGGCCAGAACCGGAAGTCTCTGACATAGAAAATACGTATAGAAGCTTGTCCGGCTTTCAGCCAAAGACCATCATAGCCTTTGGAGGCGGCAGCGTGATCGACTTTGCCAAGTCCATCGACGTGAAGATATCCTATCCGGACAGATCCCTGGAGGAGGTTAATCCCTTCGAACCTCTAAACCTTAAAGCTGATCTTGTTGCCATACCGACAACTTCCGGTACTGGCAGCGACGTATCATTCGGCATCGTCATTACCGATCAGGGAAGAAAGCTTGCACTCGGCAATTTTGATCTGGTACCATACGTTTCTGTATTAGACTCATCGCTTGTGCCGTCCGATCCATCCATCATCAGGCCAACCGGCGTTGATGCGCTTGTCCACTCCTTTGAAGCCCTAACTGCAAATACATCATCCATATTCACCGATGCACTGGCGGAGAAGGCAATTGAGACCATATTTGGAAATCTTGATCGATCCATGAAGGGCGAAGAGGATGCAAGAGAGAACATGCATCTGGCCGCGACCATGGCCGGCATCTCATTCACAAACAGCGGCACTGCACTCGCACATGCTCTGGGCCACAGCTTCGGCTCAACGCACCATGTTGTACATGGCACCTGCGTTGGTTTATTCCTTCCCTACGTGATAGAATTCAACTCTTCCGATGAAAATGCCAGTGAAAAGTATGCAAGGATAGCCAGAAGGCTAGGTTATAAAGATGCTATATCTGCCCTCAGGGATCTGTACAGGAGGATAGGGCAGCCTCTCACCGTAGCAGAAATCGGCATACCAAAGGATGCATACATGAAGAGCCTGGACAGCATGGTTGAAAAGGCGCTGGCGGATAGCGAGCTTGCCTTCAACCCAGTGATCGCCGGCGACGAGGACGTAAGATCCATATATATCAAGGCCTACGGTGATTGATTTGGGCGGATTCTGGAACAAGCTTATCTTCGTGGATCTGTCAGGGCGCGATGTATGGTTCGATGGCCTCTCCGAAGATCTATGGGAAAAGTACATGGGTGGAGTGGGCCTTGGATCCTATCTCTTCACCAAATACGGTGGAAACTTCGATCCGTTCTCCGAGAAGAACCCGATCATAATCATGACCGGCCCGCTGGTCGGAACCGCGTTCCCCAATTCCGGAAGGCATGAGGTTGTGAGCAGGAGCCCGCTCACAACGTTTTTAGGGGAATCGAACTCTGGCGGCAGGTTCGGATTCGAACTGAAGCGATCCGGTTCTGACGGGATGGTCATAACGGGAAAGTCAGATGTGCCGGTATCGATCTTCATCGATGACGGCGATGTTCGCCTGGCAGAAACACCGGATCTCTGGGGCCTTGACATATATGAAACGCAGGCTAAGATGAAGAAGGAAAAGAATTACTCGGTTATGTGCATAGGCCCTGCCGGCGAGAACCGCGTCCTCTTTTCATCAATAATGAATGATGAGGGGCGCGCAGCCGGGAGGACCGGACTCGGCGCTGTCATGGGATCGAAGAAGCTGAAGGCCATCGCCGTTTATGGGCGGAAGATCGTCGAGGTAAACAATAGGGCCGAGTACAACAGGATAGTGAAGGAGGCCTCAAAATCTATAATCGAATCACCCGTTGTCTCTGGGTTCAGAAGCTACGGAAGCATGATATGGATGGACGGCGGGATAGGTTTCAACGATATCCCGGCCAACTACTTCATGGATAGGAACTTCCAGTTCGACGATCTCAGCAGCATAAAGTTCCACGAGGAATACAGCGTATCCAGCTACAACTGTGCTGCCTGCGTCATAGGCTGCGGAAGGACTGTTAGATACAACGGCCTCACAGTTGACGGGCCGGAATATGAAACGGTTGCAGCTTTGGGGCCGCTCCTGGGGAACACCAGTTTCCAGAAAATAATAGAATGGAACCATGAAATCAACAGGCTTGGCATGGACACCATAAGCACCGGCGTCATCGTCTCTGCGATCAGGCATTTCATCAAAGCCGGTTTGGTAAACGATGGATCAGTCGAATCGTATTACTCCGGAAGCTTCGAGAAAATAGGCCAGATGATCCAAGACATAGCGATGAGGAGAGGTTCCGGAGATCGCATTGCCGATGGCCTCTATCGCTTCGCCTCCTCCCTTGGAATAGACAGGGATCTCATAGCTACGGTCAAAGGCCTGGAAATACCGCTCCATGATCCCAGGGCCTTCAAGGCACAGGGCATCGTGTATGCAACCTCGACAAGGGGTGCAGACCACATGCAGGGGGATATGTACCAGATCGACATAGGGGGCGATCATCCAGATCTGGGCATCGTTTCCGGCGACAGATTCAGCGTGGACAGCGATGACCGCGTCCGGACGGTAATAAGGACGCAGGACTTCAGGCAGGTTTACAACTCGCTGATCATATGCTATTACGCGCAGCCTGATCCGGAAACAATAGCCAAAGCGTACGCTCTCGCAACGGGATTCGATTCATCGATCAAAGATCTGGTTGACCGCGGATCTGAAATAATAAACCTTAAGAGGAGGATCAACGAAGGCCTTGGCATGAGGCCGGAGGACGACTGGCTTCCAGCGATAGTCAGAATGCCTATAGAGGGCGAATCGCCTGAATCCGGTACCTCTGACGAGGAGCTCATATCGGCGATCCAGAGGTATTACAGGCTGAGGGGGTGGGGAAGGTACAGGCCTCCTGTGCGGTGATGTGCGGCCAATCCCTGTCTTCCCAGCGTATTCCGCATCTCAATCTTTTTATATCGTACAGTTATGGTGCAGCGTGAAGATCAGCGAACTGGGTTATGACAGGGCCTTTCTGCAGCTCTTCGATGGTAACGACTTCCAGCTGTACGACCATCAGAGGATGGCCATCGAACAGATCAGGAAGGGCAGGAACGTTGTCGTCAGCGTGCCCACTGCCGCAGGCAAAACTCTGATCGCATATTCCGCCATCTATGAAACGTTCCAGAGGAATCTCAAATCAATATACATAGTTCCGCTGAGATCGCTGGCCATGGAGAAGTTTTCAGAGCTGTCCAGACTCAGGGATCTTGGCCTCAAGGTGAAGATGTCAATTGGGGATTACGATGACAGCCCCGATTTCATAAAGAGATATGATGCGGTCATCCTAACCTCCGAGAAGGCCGATTCACTCCTCCATCATGATCCGTATATTCTCAACGATGTGGGCCTCCTCGTCCTCGATGAGATCCACACGATTGGCGACGAGAGCCGCGGCCCTACGCTGGAGACCGTAGCATCCATAGCTAGATATGTTAATCCCGATGTCAGGATACTGGCACTTTCAGCTACCGTATCCAACGCCATGGAGCTGGCCAGCTGGTTAGACGCTTCCCTTATAAAGAGCGACTTCAGGCCGGTTCCTCTCAAGACGGGCATATTATACAGGGATCAGCTCTATCTAGACGGGAAGAGGAGATCCGGCGTCAGCATCAACCAGATCATAAGGGAGACCGTTGAGGACAACGGCCAGGTGCTGATGTTCGTCAGCTCAAGAAAGAAGGCAGAGGATACCGCAAGGGATCTTGCCCAGATATTCGGAAGCGATGCGAACATAAAGATATCATCCGATGAAACGAACGTGTACGATGATATGCTCAATGAAATACTGCCAAGAGGCGTAGCGTTCCATCACGCCGGACTGAGCAATGACCAGCGTGCATTCATCGAGAGGGAGTTCAGGGCAAGGCGGATAAAGGTCATAGTCGCCACGCCAACACTTGCAGCTGGAGTCAACCTTCCAGCACGCCTCGTCATAGTCAGGGACATAACCAGATGGGGATCGGACGGCATATCTTACCTGACGAACATGGAGATAAAGCAGATGATAGGGAGAGCCGGCAGGCCGGGATATGACCAGTATGGCATAGGCCTGATATACGTGTCATCGCAGTCCAGCTACGAGGCGGCAAAGGATTATCTATCAACGGATCCGGAGCCGGTCGTATCGTACCTCGGAAACGAGGCAAAGGTCAGGTTCAACACGCTGGCAGCAATATCCATGGGCCTTGCCAGATCCCCTTCGGACATAATGAAGTTCTACGAAACAACACTGTTCTTCTCCCAGAACGGTAAGGACCTTCTGGAGGAGAAGATATCTGCCTCACTGAAATTCCTCGAAAAAAACGGCTTCATAAAGCAATCACCGGATCTCAGGACGACCCAGCTTGGAAAGGTAACCAGCGATCTGTACATAGATCCGGAGAGCGCTCTGCGCCTCGTTGACTTCTTTGATGGGCCCGCGGATGTTGACCATGCGATCTATTACATCTCCCTGTGCAGAGAGATCGTGCCGTTCAACATAAAGGATGATTATTCTGCAATGGAGTTTCTCGACGATATAGGCCTCATCGATGGCGACATAGATGCAGCGAAGACGGCGATAGTGCTAAGGGATTGGATATCCGAAGCATCCTACAAATACCTGTACGATAAGTACGGCATCGCACCTGGGGATATGCAGGCCAGGATCTCCATGGCAGATTGGCTCTCCTATTCCCTAGCGAAGCTGTCATCGATATACAAGCCTGAGGTGCGCAGGATGCTGGAGATACTCAACCTGAGGATAAAGGAGGGAATAAGGGAGGATATACTGCAGCTCGTTCTCATACCTGGCGTTGGCCGTGTCAGGGCCAGAAGGCTGTACGATGCCGGCCTGAGGAGCATTGAAGACGTGGCTTCCGCATCCCCGGGTAGGATAAAGGCTATATACGGTTTCTCTGACACCCTTGCAAATGCCATCATAAGGAGGGCGAGAACCATTGCCTCCAAAGAAGTTCGTTAGGGTTAGGAAGCATATGGCTGAGAGGACGATAAGGGATCTGAGGAACGCCGGGCTTTACGATACGAACTATACCATAGCCAGGGACGGCGACTACGTCCTCATTCCTGTGACGGACGATTATTCAGGCGAACATGTTGTGATGGAGGCCGAACCAACTAATATGCGAAGATCCGCTTCAGGATCCTTCGATACCATAGGATCCATAGCGATCATGAAAAAATATGACGAGGCTTTGGCGAACGATATTCTGCTGACGCACAAGAAAATAAGAAGCGTGTTCTTTGATGAGGGCGTCGGTGGGCCGGAGCGCATAAGAAAACTGCGGCTTGTTGCTGGAGAAAACAACACCGTGACCGAATACAGGGAAAATGGATGTTCGTTCACTGTTGACGTCGCGAAGGCGTACTTTTCGCCCAGGCTGGCGACGGAAAGGCGTAGGATCGTCGATCAGGTATCCGATGGCGAATTCATCTTCGACATGTTCGCCGGTGTCGGGCCGATAAGCATCGAGATCGCCCGGTACAGAAGAGTAAGGATAATCGCTGCGGACATAAACTGCGATGCTGTAGAAATGCTGAAGGAGAATATGGAGAAGAATCCACTGCGTGGCATCATAGAACCTTTCTGCGAGGACGCCAGGATCGCAGCAGAGAGGGTTACCGGTGCTGACAGGGTGATAATGAACCATCCAACAGCATCCTTTGAATTCATCGATTACGCGGTGAAAACTCTGAGAGAAGGCGGGGTAATCAACTATTATGAATTCCTGGATAATTCCAAGGTTGACAAACGCATCTCTGACCTCGAGATGCGATCGCTTATCCCGCTTGATGTGCATCCAGTCCACTCCTACTCAAAGACCATTTCGCTCTATTCGATGACCCTTAAGAAGGCATAGGCGATGAGATTCGCAGGTCTATTCATTTTTATCGTACGATGCAAATACAGAAAATATATTTATAGGGGATATCACTGTCTTGACCGGAGGTGGAATGTTTGGTCTTCAAAAAAATGGATTACGATGACGACTTCGATGATGAAGACGAAGATGAAGACGACGATGATTTTTAAGGTCAAATGAATTATCGCAGGGGAGCGGCAAAATTATGATAGCATTGAATTTTTAACACTCCCCGCCATTCCTTCTTGGCCGTTGCGGATATCGTTTGAAAAGCTGTTATTTTGCCTTCGCCAGGCGTTATGCAAACCGCAAATCTATATATTGCATAGATCAATGTGGCAGTATGGATATCGTCGTGATAGGAGGAGGCGCGGCTGGTATGGCCGCAGCATCCAAGGCGAAGAGGGTAAACAAGGATGCAAACGTCACTGTTATAGAATCAGGTTCATTTGTCTCGTATGCCGAGTGCGGCATACCTTATTTTCTTCAGGGCATCGTGGGAAAAGCGGAGGATCTTCTGCATTACCCTCTGGAGGAATTCACGGAAAAGAGAGGCATCAAGGTAATAACTGGCAGGGTGGTGAAGAAGATCGATACAGCCTCCCTGTCGCTGGTGCTTGACAATGGATCCGCTGTGAAATTCGATAGATTGATCATAGCAACGGGATCAAGGCCGAGGATACCCGATGGCATAGCATCAGGAGTTTTTGGCCTCCGCAGCTTGGAGAGCGCCATAAGATTGAAGGAGGCCATCGATGGATCACGAACGATAACGATAATAGGAGCCGGCGTTCTGGGCGTCGAACTGGCATCAACGCTCACCGAAGCTGGCAAGAGGGTAAAGGTGATATCAAAGTACGATAGGGTTATGCCGCAGCTCGACCCAGACATGGGAAAGATACTAAACGATTATTTTTCCTCGAAGGTTGAGGTTGAATTCTCCTCCACGCCTGTGGAGATAAAGAAGGGGGAGGACGGCTTCGCTGTAAAGACGACTGTTGATGATCACGTATCGGACGTTGTCATCGCTGCAGTTGGCATAGTTCCCAACTCAAACATTGCCGTCGATGCAGGCATAAAGGTTGACCAGCGTGGAGCCATCATAACCGACGAACACATGGAGACTTCCATTCCCGGCATATACGCTGCGGGTGACGTCGCAACGGTTAAGAATATCATAACAGGGCAGGATGAGATGATGCCGCTTGCCCAGATAGCAAACAAGGCGGGCCGTGTTGCAGGTTCAAACGCTGCCGGTTCTGAGATGAGGTTCCCCGGCGCCATTGGTTCGACGTTGGTCAAGGTATTCGACATGGAGGTTGGCTTCACAGGCCTCAATGAAAAGCGCGCCTCAGTGCTTGGCATACCCTATGGAAAGACGATGATCAAGGCTAAGAGCAGGGCCAACTACTATCCAGGAAAGGAGGACATATTCGTGAAGATACTGTACGACAGCAGGGACAAGAAGATAATAGGCGGCCAGGTGATCGGAAAGGATGGGGCTGCCTGGAGGCTGAACACACTGGCCACGGCAATATTCGCGGGTTTCACCGTTGAGGATCTCTTCTACGACGATCTCGGATACACGCCGCCGTTCGGGCCTGTGTGGGACCCTCTCGTAGTGGCCGGAAGCGTATCCATGAGAGAATAGGATGTCAAACTCATTTTCCTATCTAGATGAGAGAATCATAGCGATGCTCCGCGACAGGGGCATAACGGATCCTACAGATCCGCAGGAGCAGATAATACCCCTTGTCCTGGAGGGAAAGAACGTACTCCTGCTGTCGCCAACCGGCAGCGGCAAGACTGAAGCAGCGGTGCTTCCTGTATTCCAGAGGATATTGAGGGAGAAGCCGAAGAAGGTCTTCGCATTATACATAACGCCGCTCAGGGCGCTGAACCGCGATATACTTTCACGCCTTGTAGACTACGGCAGAGAACTTGGCATAGATGTGCAGGTTAGGCACAGCGATATGAGCGATGCAGATAAGCGAAGGATGGCGGAGAGCCCTCCGGACATTCTCGTTACGACGCCGGAATCTCTGCAGATACTTCTTAACGGGAAGAACCTGAGACGCTTCATCGCAAACGTGCGTGTCGTCATAGTGGATGAGCTGCACGATGCTGCAGAAAACGAACGTGGATCACAGCTGTCGCTTGCACTGGAGCGGCTGAGGGATCTTGCTGGCAACTTCCAGCGAATAGGCCTTTCGGCAACCGTCGGAAATCCTGGAGATCTCGCCAGGTTTTTGGTTCCAAATGGAACCTGCGAGATCATCTCAACTACGCTGAAGAAGAACATGTCCATAGACGTCATGGTACCGGATGAATCCAGCGAAGAGGATGCCGAGGTCATGGGATGCGATCGGCAGTACGCCGGTGCTATACTCAAGGTCTGGGATCTCATAAACAGGCATGCTGGATCGCTCGTATTTGTGAACAGGCGATTCGTAGCTGAGGATCTTGCATTCAGGCTGAAGCTAAAATTTGGAGAAATACCGGTACTGGTGCACCACGGATCGCTTTCAAAGGAGACAAGGGAGTTCGCAGAAAGATCGTTCAAGAACGGAGAGGTCAAGGCATTGATATGCACGTCATCTCTAGAACTCGGCATAGATGTTGGAACGGCGAATGCAGTTATACAGTTCAATTCTCCCAGGCAGATAAACAAGATGATACAGCGCATAGGAAGAAGCGAACACTGGATAGGAAAGACCTCTAAGGGCTACGTCGTATGCACGGATGTCATAGAGATGGAGGAGGCAATAGCCATCGTAGACAGCATAGCTGAGGGAAAGATAGAGAACGTCCAGATTATGAAGAACTCGCTTTCTACGCTTGCAAATCAGATTCTATCCGAGATCAACGCACAGGGAAAGGTGAACGTCAAGAACTTCTTCGAAACGGTCAAGCGATCGTACGCCTACGCCGATCTGCCATGGGACGAGTACTACTCCGTTGTCAGCTTCCTAGCTAGCACCAGGAAGCTGTGGCTGGAAGACGAGCTCATGGGCAGGAGGAGGAATACGCTAAAATATTACATAGAGAACATATCCATGATACCCAGCGAAAAGAACTATAAGGTAATAGATACGGGCGGTAAGTTCATAGGAACGCTTGATGAGAGGTACGTGGCATCCGAGATAGATGCCGGCAGTTACTTCGTCATGAGGGGCAACACCTGGCGTGTCGTGAGGATCGATCATGACCGCATACTTGTAGAATCTTTCTTCACTCCCGCCATAGCGCCCAGGTGGACGGGCGAAGACATACCGGTCCTTTACGATGTTGTGCAGAGGGTCTCCGCAAATCGCAAATCGAGATCCATCCTTAACTACATAGACGATGCCTCGGCAAGGAAGCTGGAAGAATGGTATCAGAACGACATCGCAACGGTGGACAGAGTCATAATTGAAAGCTTCAACGACGAGATAATCATACAGATACTGCTTGGCACAAGGGGTAATTTCGCTCTTGCTGAGATACTTTCGAATGTGCTCACATCCATCACCGGTGAAAGCGTTGAGATGGACTTTTCACCGTATCACATATATCTGCGGACTTCCAGGAAGATCTACGCTGAGGATGTCATGCGCATGATAAAGAGCATAAACTTGGAGAACCTTAATTCCTACATCAGATCATCCGCGTCTAGATCCCGCTTCTTCAAATCCGTGTTCCTGTACGAGGCCAGGAAATTCGGCATAATAAGCGAAGATGCCGATCTAGAAAGGATAAGGGTGGACAAGATAATGGATGCCTATTCGGAATCCGTCGTATTTGAGGACTCCATCAGAAAGCTCATCAACGATTACATGGATATAGATGCGATCACGTCTTTCATAGGATCTCTCGATACAGTGCAGTTCGTGCTGAAGGATAAGATATCAAAGGCATCCGATATCTTCATATCGCATTACTCTGAGAGGGTTGCACCACTAAGGCCTACAAAGGTGATACTTGAATCTGTCAGAAACCGCATATTGAACGAGCGTGTGACGCTCTACTGCGTCAGCTGCGGCAACGTGCGCACCTACCGCGTCAGGGATATCAAGGTACCCAAATGCGATGTATGCGGATCAAGGCTTGTTGCTGCCCTGTCCGATTTCGAAAGGGCAAAAATAGATGATCCATCGTACAGGAAGCGCATACTGAAGAATGCCCACCTTGTAAAGGAAAAGGGCATCCAGGCCGTTATGGTTCTTTCAGCAAGGGGGGTTGGCCCGGAAACCGCATCGAGGATTCTGGAGGTAACCTATGCGAACGAAGATGATCTGATAAGATCGATCCTGACGGCAGAGATGGATTACGCCAGAAACCGCAGATTCTGGGACTAGGATCAATCATTTGTGCGGTACTATGGCTGGTTCTGTGAAATTAACTGCCGCTAATGCCCCATCGTAATGCTGGTTATAGACTATGATGTATACCGTCTGCGGTAAATTCGAAGTAACGGCGAGGAGAAACGTCGAACCGCCGCTAAGAACGAATGGGTAATCGCTTCCCTGAGATACAACTGCGTTCTCGACCATGACGCTGTAATTTCTGCCAAGCGTCCCGAATGCATAGATGTTGACCATCTGCGTTGATACAGTGTTGCTGATCAATGGCATTTTGAGGGTATCGTTCACTGTAGCGTTCACATCAAAAGGGTTGCTGTGGCGAATCGTGAAATTATTTGTGAGTTCAATGAAGTAAACATGCACGCTGATCGATTCCGAGGCGGTGGATGTGAAGACTGAGACAGTATAGGTGTAAAATCCTGGGCTTGATTTTGTGAAATTCATCGTTATGTTGAATATATCCGTACTTGAAGGCGATACGGATCTATGCAAGGAGCTGGCATGCCACTTTATGGAGGGAGTGATGGAGAAACCAGGTGTGATTTGCGATGTCCCGTGGTTCGATACATATATGGGGCAGGATATGTTGGTGGATATGTTTGCATCCATCGAATAGACAACAAACTGGTTCTCCCCGTAGCTGATCGAGAACTGGGGTGGAATGGCATGAAAAGGTATCGGCACTAGACCGATGAGTATTACGATGCCCACCGAGACCGCTACAGCCTTGACATATGATGATGATCTTCCCACATTGTTAAGCGGTTCTGGCCCCCTGATGCCCAGTATCAGGACGAATACCAGGAGGATCAACCATGAAGGATACAGTATGGAAAGGCCTATGACCGCGACCACAGCAACGTATGACAGATACTGTGACCATCTGCCCAGCATGGCTGAGGATATAAGGCCTCCGTCAAGGAAGCCTATGGGCATTGCATTGAAGGATGTGGCGATGATGCCTATCCATCCAGCGTACGCCGTCGGAAAGAGGACCCCGTCTGAAGGGACAAAGCTTCTCATCGCAGCCTGGAATATCAGTGGGCTTCCGATCTGCAGTATGGGCGATTTAACACCGGAAACTGGCGCATGCTGCATCAGCGATAGGTAGCCGCCAACAACAACAAAAAGAAGGGACACAAGAAAACCGAAGAGGATTGAGAAGAAAGAGGATTCAACCATGGCCCTCTTGCTTGGATAGGCCACATTCGGTGCATTTATAGATCCCATGGTTCCCATGCCGATGGGATCCGGCACGAAGATTGGAAAGGAATACTCCATGCTGTTCCTCTTCATGCCCAAATATCTGCCAAACTCCCGTGCGCCAAGGATGGCAAAAACCGGTATCACAAAGTATCCGATAGTCTGAACCATGGCGATGATGGGTGCAGATGAAAAATATGCGGAAACATATGAATAGCCAACATAGAACAACGTTATTACGGTTGCTATTGCCATCGCTATCTTCAGGATTGATCTTTTTGGTTTTTCTGGCTCACTTATGATTATTATCTCGCTGCTTGTCCTGGTAAACGCCACATAACCCAGTTTCCTGAGATCCGAAACAAGCATAGAAAAATAGTCCTCGGGATAGTAATCGATATCCTCGACATCCACTATGAACTCTCCTTCCTCCTCCCTTATCCTCTTGACGCCATAGTATCGGCCGACTATCTGCTGTAAATGTTCCGGTTGCATGTATGTATTTTTACCTAATCTGAATGATGTATTATTAAGGTTTGTCCCCTGCGCATCTGTCATTTTTTTAATGAGACGCGGTGTCTGACGTCAAAAAGCGATAAAATTTGCCAGCTAAAAATATGTATGCCGGAAATTTATTGGCAAAGACGAATGGAGCTCAATATTCGATCATCTCCAGAATTCGGTGGAATGTGCTGCCAAAAGTTCAGTCCAGGAAACTTAAATTTCAGTGGTGCTGATCCTTACCCTGGCATTTGCCTGCCTGCATAAAGAAGTACTGTTTTGAAGATCAGTAATCTTCGAAAGAGCGCTCACTTCATTCAGAATAGAAATCTGAAGCATAATGGAATAAACTACAATGGACGTGAAGCTGGCTGCAAAAAAAGTGAGGTTTATTCTGAATCAGATCCTGTTAGACTCGCAGCAATTAGCTTTCCGTTACCTTGGGGAAGCACATCCTCTGATGGAAAGCATCGGACGATCCTGCAGAGTAAAAATGGCGCAGAAGGATCAGAGATAAAGCCCCTGATCCTGAAGCTGCTTTCTCCTCTCGGACACAGACTTGCTCATGGTCTCCGACAGAGTCCTGTAGAACTTTATGACCTCTTCGTCCACTGATGGCCTTATGGTCTTGAGTGCGTCGAGGAAGTTCTTCTGCGATACGGAGGTAGCATCTGGATTCTCCCTGTACGCATTCATTCCAGCTTCCCTGCAGAGGTTTTCAAGATCCGCGCCGACGTACCCCTCTGTACGCTGTGCTATATCGTTGAGATCGACGTCAGTGGCAAGCGGCATATTCTTTGTGTGGACCTTCAGTATGCTCAGCCTGGCCTCTTTGTCAGGTGGTGGTATGTAGATGAGTTTGTCGAATCTACCAGCCCTGAGAAGGGCAGGATCCATTATATCCGGCCTGTTCGTTGCGCCAATAACGACAACACCGTTCATGACCTCTATGCCATCAAGGGATGTCAACAGCTGGTTCACGATCCTCTCCGTGACCCCGGAATCGCTAGTCGTCCCACGCCTGGGAGCTATGGAATCTATCTCATCAAGGAAAACTATGGCTGGCGCAACCTGCTTCGCCTTCTTGAAAATCTCTCTTATGGCTTTTTCACTCTCTCCAACCCATTTACTCAGTACCTCCGGGCCCTTAATGGATATGAAGTTGGCGTTGCTCTCTGTGGCCACCGCCTTTGCCAGCAGGGTTTTTCCAACACCAGGCGGTCCGTAGAGTAGAAATCCCTTTGAGGGCCTTATTCCGAGCCTCTTGAACACATCTGGCTTGAGCAGTGGAAGCTCCACCGTCTCCTTTATCTCCCTCTTGACGTCCTCAAGCCCTCCTATATCATCCCAGTGAACGTTTGGCACCTCCACCATGACCTCTCTGAGGCTACTGGGTTCGATGGATTTCAGGGCATTCTTGAAGTCGTCTTCCGTTACTACCATCTTCTCGAGGATCTCCGTAGGAATGGGTTTGTCCAGATCTATCTCCGGGAGGTACCTTCTCAGCGCATTCATTGCACTCTCCCTGACCAACGCCGCCAGATCGGCTCCTACGAATCCATAGGTGTAATCTGCCATCTCCTCCAGAAATTTGTTCTTCTCCTCTTCGCTCATCCCTAGAGGCATGTTCCTGGTGTGTATCATCAGGATCTCCTTTCTTCCATTCCTGTCCGGAACGCCTATCTCTATCTCCCTGTCAAAGCGGCCCGGCCTCCTGAGCGCAGGATCTATGGCATCTATGCGGTTTGTGGCGCCTATGACTATGACATGGCCCCTCTCCTTCATTCCATCCATCAAGGTGAGCAGCTGCGCGACTACCCTGCGCTCCACCTCACCCTGAACTTCCTCCCTCTTTGGCGCTATGGAATCTATCTCATCGATGAATATTATCGAAGGCGCGGTCTCCTCTGCCTTTGAGAATATTTCCCTTAGCTTCTGCTCGCTCTGACCGTAGTATTTGCTCATTATCTCTGGGCCATTTATCGAGAGGAAGTTTGCACCGGATTCATTGGCCACTGCCCTGGCTATCAGCGTCTTACCGGTTCCTGGAGGCCCATACAGTATGACACCTTTGGGTGGCGTTATCCCTAGCCTTTCGAAGAGTTCTGGATGCTTGAGAGGCAGCTCGATCATCTCCCTTATCTTTCCTAGCTGCTCTGAAAGGCCTCCTATATCCTCATAGCTTATTCTAGAGACTTCCTCGAGAACCTCAGAGGCCGGTTCCTCCCTTATCTCGATCTTTGTCTCCTCGCCTATCTCAACCGGAACCTTGCTGGGGAGCGTCTTGACGACCTTGAAGAGCAGACCTGTCTGGCCGGCTAGAGTTAGGCCGGGTACACTTATGTTGTCCTGCTCCAGCATTGGCCTTCTGATGAGTGCGCGCTGCACATATTCTTCAATGCCTTCACCAAATTTCAGCCTCTGATCCTTTCTTATTATCGGTGCAAGCGTGACCTTCTTGGCGATCTCGGTTCTAACCTTCCTGACCTTTACCTTGTCCCCTATGGATGCCCCGCAATTATTTCGCATGACGCTGTCTATCCTGACTATGCCTTTATTTTCGTCCTCAGGCCTTGCCCTGTAGACCCTGCCCACTGTTTTCCTGACCTTCTCGATCTCAACGACATCTCCGATCTCGGCATCAAGCAACCTTCGCGATGATTCATCGAGCCGAACTCTTGACATGCCTGGATCTGTTGAGTTTGCTTCTGCAACCCTGAGTATGATACCGTTGTTGGATTCCATACTGGCATATTGCTTCTTCAATATTTTAAGTTTGTTGATTTTTTGCTAGGAGGTCTATGATTTCGTAATGTTTGGCAGAATTTGATTACGGATCCATAACAACAATGAAGAAAACAATACAGCGATGATCACCATGGAATGAAAAATTTGATTCAAACTCGAATGAATTGGAACGGTTTTTATACGCTCTTCAGATAATGCATACATGAAGGCAGCCCTACTAGAAAAATTGAATCAGCCCTTGTCCATTGTTGATCGTGAGATTCCGGAACCTGGCGAAAACGAAGTGGTTATAAAGCAGGACTATGCCGGCCTCTGTTATCGTGATATTCTCAGCGCCACCGGCTTTTTTCCGAGGATACAGTTGCCGATAATACCTGGCCATGAGATAGGAGGCACTGTGGTGAAAACCGGCAGCGAGGTACGCAATTTCCATGTAGGCGATCATGTTGCCAGCCTCATATACATTCCGTGCGGAAAATGCGAATACTGCAGATCTGGGAATGAAAATCTTTGCCCGTATAAGAAATCGATCGGAGAGGAAGTCCAGGGCGGTTTCCGGGAATACGTCAACGTGCCGGAGATAAGCCTGATAAGCGCACCTAAGGAAGTTGACACCAGGTACCTTCCAATAGCGTCATGTGTGACGGGTATGATATATCATGCACTTTTCAAGCTGGCAAAGGTCAAGGAGGGCCAGAGGGTTCTGATAACAGGTGCAGGCGGAGGTGTTGGATCTAACGCTGTGCAGATGGCAAAGGCGTTCGGCGCAACTGTCATAGCGGAAACCACCTCAGAATCAAAGAAGGAGATGCTGGAGAAGATTGGCGCAGATTACATAGTTGACGGAAATGGAAAATTCAATGAGGATGTGAAGAAGATCGGCGGCGCGGATATAGTCTTAGAATGCGTGGGAATACATACATTTGAGAGATCGCTGAGGAGCCTGAACAACGGCGGAAAGATGATCGTTATAGGAAATATAAAGCCAGATCCTGTAAATCTCCCATTGGGCCTGATAATCCTGAAGGGCAATACCATAAGGGGAAGCATAAGCTCCACCAGAAAGGATGTTTCAGATGCCCTGAAGATGGTTGCAGAAAACAGGATAAAGCCCGTCATAGGATCTGAAGTGAGCATTGACAGGATAAATGAAGCCATGGAGATGATGAAAAACAAACAGACTGAAGGGCGTGTTCTGATTAAATTTAGTTGAACCCGAAGATATTTAGGAGGTCATTCATCATTCATCTATCTTCTTTCCATGTGGGCACATCTTCGGGTTTCCAATTGATTGCGAAATCTTCTTTGCGTCGTCGTAATCGATGAGAAAGTCAAAGTTGCCTATCTTCCTGCAGGCATCATCCGCATCTATGCCGCTCCTGCTATATAGAACCTCAAGAGTGCGATGGACCATCACAATCTTTCTGTAAGTCTCCTCTCCCTTTTCCGTCAGGGCAACCATTCCGCGATCCTTTTTAATCAGCCCCTTTTCCTGGAGCCTGTTCAGGATCTCCAATACCGACGGCGGTTTAATATTCATCGATGCTGACAGATCCTTCAATCTTACCGGAAATGGGCCGCTGGAGGATTCTTTTATGGTTATCAGGCAATCCCTCTCCTTCTTAGTTATAGCTTCCATATATTATTAGTATTAATCTAACTTATTTAAAGATTTTCAATTTGCGAGCTA
>JABEBW010003325.1_pt1 | contig 24528 bp, 18 predicted proteins | sample 7245961 | NCBI WGS metagenome assembly JABEBW01 (sample SAMN14506364, study PRJNA622280) | hot springs metagenome | biome: hot spring [ENVO:00000051]|acidic hot spring [ENVO:00002120]; feature: spring [ENVO:00000027]|sediment [ENVO:00002007]; material: sediment environment [ENVO:01001048]...
ATATATATTATATGATAAAAAGGTTAAATTAAGATGAAGGGCTAACGTTAATTATGGATACGAAGTTATACATAGATGGACAGTGGGTTAATTCTTCTTCCGGAAAGACTGTCGACAAGTACAGCCCGGTGACTGGACAGGTCATCGGAAGGTTTGAGGCGGCGACCAGAGATGATGTTGACAGGGCCATAGATGCTGCGGAGGATGCATTCTGGGCCTGGAACGATCTTGGTTCGGTGGAGAGATCGAAGATAATTTACAGGGCAAAGGAACTGATAGAGAAGAACAGGGCGGAACTTGAGAACATAATAATGGAGGAGAACGGAAAGCCGGTAAAGGAGGCCAAGGAGGAGGTCGACGGCGTCATAGACCAGATACAGTACTACGCGGAATGGGCGAGGAAGCTCAACGGCGAGGTCGTCGAAGGAACGTCGTCCCACAGGAAAATATTCCAGTACAAGGTTCCTTACGGCATAGTCGTTGCGCTGACGCCCTGGAATTTCCCGGCCGGTATGGTTGCGAGGAAGCTGGCTCCTGCGCTGTTGACAGGAAACACCGTTGTTCTGAAGCCGAGCAGCGATACGCCCGGAAGCGCAGAGTGGATCGTGCGCAAGTTCGTCGAAGCCGGCGTACCGAAGGGCGTTTTGAACTTCATCACCGGAAGGGGATCAGAGATTGGCGATTACATAGTCGAACACAAAAAGGTAAACCTAATAACGATGACCGGTTCAACCGCAACCGGCCAGAGGATAATGCAGAAAGCATCAGCCAACATGGCAAAGCTCATACTCGAGCTGGGCGGAAAGGCGCCGTTTATGGTGTGGAAGGACGCAGACATGGACAATGCACTGAAGACCCTGCTGTGGGCGAAGTACTGGAACGCGGGCCAGTCTTGCATAGCGGCTGAGCGCCTCTACGTGCACGAAGACATCTACGACACATTCATGAGCAGGTTCGTGGAACTGAGCAGGAAGCTCGCACTGGGCGATCCGAAGAACGCTGACATGGGCCCGCTTATAAACAAAGGCGCGCTCCAGGCCACATCCGAGATCGTTGAAGAGGCAAAGGAGAGCGGTGCAAAAATACTGTTCGGCGGAAGCCAGCCAAGCCTCAGCGGACCGTACAGGAACGGCTACTTCTTCCTGCCGACCATAATAGGCAACGCAGACCAGAAATCGAAGATATTCCAGGAGGAAATATTCGCACCAGTCATAGGCGCCAGGAAGATATCCAGCGTTGAGGAAATGTACGATCTGGCCAACGATTCAAAGTACGGCCTGGCATCGTACCTGTTCACGAAGGACCCGAACATAATATTCGAGGCTTCAGAGAGGATAAGGTTCGGCGAACTTTACGTTAACATGCCTGGTCCGGAGGCCTCGCAGGGATACCACACAGGCTTCCGCATGACCGGACAGGCAGGAGAGGGGAGCAAGTACGGAATATCCGAATACCTGAAGCTGAAGAACATCTACGTTGATTACTCCGGAAAGCCCCTGCACATAAACACCGTGAGGGACGATCTGTTTCAGTGATCTTAAAAATTGATTTTTTTTAAAAATATTATTTTTGATCACAGTTTGTAGAATTCCAGTCCCAGTTCCTTTATCTTTTCTTCGGTCGGATAGCCCCTGCTGTCCCATCCGCGTGCCCCGTAGTAATCCTGCAGCAGCTTCTGCATCGGAACGACGTTCCCCTTCTTTGGGCCCTTCGGCAGCGGTACCTTGAGGAACCTCTCCGGCAGCTTATCGTCCTCAGGCTTTATTCCAGCTTTCAGGTTGAAAAGCCTCTCAAGGTTCCAGACGCGTTCAGCTGCCTTCATTATCTCCTCCTTCGTGTATTTGAAGCCTGTTACGGCATTTACCAGTTCGATGTAATCATCCAGGTTCAGGGCAAATGAAGGGAACTGGCACAGGCCGGAGCAGTCCATGACCTCGGTGAAGTCCTGCACATATTTCACGAGATCCGCCTTTCCCTCAAGCTGCAGCGGATCCTGAGTCGGCTCTACGCCCAGTATCTCGTTCGATATGGTGTAGGCTCTCATGTGCGATCCGCCTATGTTGCTTGTGGCATACTCCAGAGCCAGGCCCCAGACACCCCTAGGATCGTATGCCGCTATCTCCTGCCCCTTCACGCTCATGGATACGCTCTCGTCCCCATACATCTTCGCGAGGCGGTATGAACCCTCCGCAAGCTTGTCGCCGAAGTCCTTCCTGTAGCCGATCTTTGCCGTCATCTCGAGCAGCGCCGATGTGTTTCCGAATTTGGGCTTTGTTGGGCCGACGTCCTTGTCCGGTATCTTTCCCTTCTCGTAGAGCTCCATCGCAGCCGATATCGTCAGGCCGGCCGATATGGTGTCGTAGCCCAGGCGGTCTGCGTTGTCGTTCGCAGCTATGATGGTGTAGAGGTCGTGAACGCCGGTGTTCGGCCCGAGGGCCCATGTGCTCTCGTACTCGGGCCCCTCGCTCTCGCGTTCGTTGTACCTTACTACACGGCCGCAGCCGATTGGGCAAGCAAAGCATGGCTGGTTGTGGATCAGGTACGTTTCTGCCAGCGTCTCGCCGCTGACATCATCAGCAAGCGGGTCATCGCCGGAATCCGTCAGGTTCCTGTTCGAATATATGCCGCTTCTGTTTATTATGTTCACCAGAACCTCAGTGCCGAACTGCGTGAGCCCCTGCGATGTCACGGGGTTCTCCTTTATCTTCTTCAACATTTTTGGAAGCACGGCCTTGTACATCTCCGGGTCTCCGATGGCTGGCATCCTGCCCCCGCCCGCCACTATAGCCTTGAGCTTCTTGGACCCCATTACCGCTCCGACGCCGTTCCTACCAGCTGCCCTGTGCTTGTCGTTCATTATGGATGCAAACTTGACCAGGTTCTCGCCGGCAGGGCCTATGCAGGCAACGCTGACGTTTCCGCCTATCCTTTTCGTGAGAGTGTCCGTGGTCTCGAAGACGTCTTTGCCCCAGAGATCGGATGCATCGCGGATCTCGGCCTTTCCCTTGTCCACATATAGATATACCGGCTTCTCTGATCTCCCTTTGAATATTATCATATCAAAACCGGTGTGCTTCAGCTTTGCACCGAAATAACCGCCGGAGTTGCTCCTTGTGATCGTGCCCGTGAGCGGGCTCTTCGTCACAGCCATGTACCTTGCAGCTGTCGGTGCACTCGTTCCGGTGAGCGGGCCCGGAGCTATTATGAGTTCGTTGTCTGGATCGTACGGATCGATCTTCGGATCCACCTCTTCAACGTAATACCTCGTTGCCAGTCCCTGGCCGCCGATATAATCGCGCGCCCACTGCATGTTCGTATCCTCAACCTTTATCTCGCCCTTCCCCAGGTCAACCCTGAGGATCTTGCCCGTGAAGCCACCCACCATATTTATCGTAATAATAGTTGTTGTAAATATATAAATATTTTTAAATACTTTTAAATCGTTTTTAATTGATACCGCATCTAAATTGCCGATCGATAATTATTTATTGCGACATTCGTAATCTCCCTCTATGAGGAATGTTTTGGATATTGTTCAGGATGCTGATGTATACCGATCGAATGTTCTCAATCTGCAGGCTTCGGAGAACGTAATTAGCCCCAACGTCAGGAAAGCCCTGGGATCTGATTTTGCATCCCGGTACTCGCACATGGAGAACGGCGTCAACGACTATGGTGGAACAAGATATGCCGAAGAGCTTGAAAACACGGTATCCGAGAATGCGAAGAAGCTCTTCGGATTCGCGTACGCTGAAACGCGCATGCTGAGCGGCCATATAGCGGCCATGACTGTCCTCGCAGCACTGGTGAAGAGGGGCGAGAGCATAATCAAGGTGCCGGAATCGGTTGGCGGATACACGGGCTACTCCGGTGCGTATCTGCCCAGGATGATGGGCTTCAGGTCCTATGACATGCCCGTAGGCGCCGATGGCTTCATCGATTACGACGCCCTTGAGAAGCACGTTGAGTATGTGAAGCCAAAGATGATCGTCCTGGGGCAGTCAATATTTGTGAAATCGTACGATATGAAGAGGATCAGGGAGATCTGCGACAGGCACTCCTGCCTTCTCGGATATGATGCATCGCATGTCATGGGCCTCATAGCCGGGAAGCAGTTCCAGAAGGACATAAAGGAGGCAGACGTTGTATTCGGATCGACGCACAAGACTTTCTTCGGGCCTCAGGGCGGCATAATACTGACGGACAGCGAGAAGATATTCGCGCGCATCGAAGACAGCATAACATGGAGGACCATGGACAATTACAACATAGCGAGGATGGCGGGTGTGGGCGTTGCCATCGAGGAGATGATCAGGTACGGGGAAGAATACGCGAAAAACGTGATAAGAAATGCAAAGGCACTAGCAGAAGCCATGGATGGCAGGATAAAGATCAGGTATGCGCCCTGGTACACGGAGTCGCATCAGATACTGGTTGATGGGGACTGGATCAGATCGAAGGGCTATGATTACGTGAGGTTCAGCAGGGTGATGGAGGAGAACGGAATAATCGTTGACAGGATAGGCCGAATCGGAACGGCGGAGATAACAAGGATGGGCATCGACAACGTCGAGGAGATAGCGTCGATGATGGTGGATGCCTTCAACGGCATTGACGTCAAGGATAGGGTTAATAAATTCGTACGCAATATGAAAATGAGGTACTATGAAAGTTAGCGAACTGATGACCACAGACCCGATAACTGTGAGCATTGACGACACGTTTTCCAAGGTGATGTCAAAGATGAACGAGACCGGCATACACCAGCTCCCGGTCATGGACGGAGACCGCTATGCCGGTATGATCACATACTCGGATCTGCTGAAGAAGAGAAGCATACAGGTCAAGTCGAAGATATCCAACTACACGATAAGCACGCCCACGCTCAACGCGGACGATGACGTGCTGGAGGCTGTGCGCCTGATAAAGGATACCGGCCTGTCTGCCCTTCCAGTGTTCCAGAAGGGCAAGCTGGTGGGCATCATATCCAGGACGGACATAATAAAGAACCTGCCTCAGATCGTCGATGTAAGGGACGTGCGCATATTCCAGATAATGAGCTCTGATCCCATATACGTGTACGAGGACGACGACATAGAGGAGGCGTTTGACAGCATGAGGATGCTGAACGAGGTCGAGATACCTGTCGCAAGCCGCGATGAAAAGCTTTCCGGCATAATAAGGCTGAACAGCATCCTGAACATACTCTACAGGCAGAAGGAGAAGATCAAGTACGGCGGATACGGTGAAAAGAAGCCTGTGGAGATAAAGTGCAAGTCCCTGATGGACCCTCCGGTGAGCGTGGACAGGTACGCCGGTATCGATGAGGCCGTCAAGCTGATGATGCAGTACAGCCTCCACATAATGCCTGTAACGGACTCAGGAAAGATCGTGGGTATCGTAGACTTCAGCGACCTAATAAACATGATCAAGACGGAGAGCAAGGAGGGCATACTCATAGAGATCAGTGGCCTTGACGTATACGATGAGGACCTGTACGACATTGCCTTTGAGCTCTCCGAACGTTTCCTGGACAAGTTCTCCAAGATGACGGACGTTTCGCAGGGAAAGCTCCTCATACATGTTATGAAGTACAAGACACAGGGATCGACAAAGTACAGCATAAGGACAAGGATATCCGCACCTCCGCTCTTTCTTGTGCAGAACGGATCTGGATGGAACTTTGCAGAGGTGCTTGGCGAAATATTCGACAGGTATGAGGAGAGGATAAAGAAGATGAAGGAGAAGCAGTGAATATGCTGCATTCTCCCCCATCATTTATTTTTTCGGAATCCGTATCTGTTTTCTGCTACAAGGGATGATGTTTTATGAGTGGAGAATTGCTTGACAGGATACTGGATTATGCTGGCTCGAAATCCGCCTTTGCGGACGCAAGATTCATGGAGATAGAGGGCAGGGGCGCCGTCATAAGGAACGGGGAATTCGACGAATCGCTGTATTCCAATGACAGTGGATACGCGATCAGGGTTGTGAACGATTCCATAGCCATGGCGTACGTGGATTCGGAGGACTGGGATAAGGTCAGGGCTGTTGTCGATGACGCTGTTCTCAGATCCAGGAGGCCGGGAAAGAACAGGATATACCGCGGGAGATCGGAGAAGGCATCATGGTCCGAGATCGGCAGCGATCATGTGAGGGATCACAGCCTTGGGGATATGATCGCTATACTGAAGGAAGCCGATTCCGTAGCTGAGGAAGCGAATGTCAGGATAAGCGCACTGTCCGACAGGTTCGTGCACCAGGTGTATGAGAACACAGATGGATCGCATGTTGAGGGGACTTACTCAAGGATATTCTTCAACTATCTTGTGGGCGTATCCGAGAACGACAGGTATGAGCAGTCCTCTGAAGAGTTCGGATGGACCGGTGGATACGATGCGTTCGATTTCAAAACGATATCGGAAACAATGAAGAACGACGTTTCAAACCTTCGCGAGATTATACTTGCGCCATCCGTGGAACCCGGAAACTTCGATGTCATAGTTGGCCCGGAAATATCCGGTATAGTCGCGCATGAGAGTGCCGGGCATCCCACGGAGTACGACAGGATAGCCGGCAGAGAGGCAGCGCTGGCCGGGGAATCGTTCCTCACCGGCAAGACCTTCCCATACAGGATCGGATCAGAGAAGGTCAGCGTCATAGACGATCCAACGCTGAAGGGGTCCTACGGGTACTACCTCTACGACGATGAGGGTGTGCGCGCCAGGAAGCGCTACCTGTACAGGAACGGGTACACGTCTGAATTCCTCATCAACAGAGAGAGCGCGGCGTGGATCGGGCAGGAGAGCAACGGGTCCGGCCGGTCATCATCATGGGACATGGAACCGCTGGCCAGGATGAGCACGACATACATAGAACCGGGCGATTATTCCTTCGAGGAGCTCTTCGAAGGTGTGCACAGGGGCATATACATAAAGTCGTTTACCGAATGGAACATAGACGACATAAGGTTCAACGAGCGATACGTTGGGAAGGAAGCATATTACATCGAGAATGGTGACATAAAGGGCAGGGTCAGGAGGCCAATACTGGAAACCAACACCATAAAGTTCTACTCCGCTGTCGACGCAGTTGGCAAGGACCTGCACTTCAGCGCAGGCATATGCGGGAAGGGCGATCCTGAACAGGGCGTAGAGGTCTGGATGGGCGGCCCGCACATGAGGCTGAGGAATATGAGGGTGAAGTGAACATGTTCGATATGGACAGGATATCAGAATCCTTCGAGAAGAGATTCGACGAGTACGCCATAGAGATGCACGTGAACAGGGACGATCAGGTCAGGTTCTCCAACGGCAGCAGGGATCTGCACAACATATGGGAGGAATCCGTTCTTCTGGTCTTCGTCGCCAGGGGAAAGCGTACGCTGATGACCACCATCAAGGAAGGCGCCGATCTGGAGAGGTCCATAGAGGATCTGTCCAGGAGAATAGATCAGACACCGGAAAATCCGCTGTTCTCTGGCATAAACGACAGAAAGCAGGTCTACAGGAAACTGGATCTGCCGCCAAGGGAATTCGATGCTGATGAACTCGCGGACATGGCGATGGCCGGATCCAGGGATGCCGGATCGGAGAGGATGGCCGGCCTCGTGTACTCGATGAGATCGAGGGTGGAGATAGCCACCAGGTACAACAGGGGTTCTTACGATTCCATCGGCGCCGAGGTCGTGGTTCGATCGTTCAGGGGAGACCGATCGGGCCAGGAATGCGGGCATACGGGCATAAACGGATATCTGGATGCGTACGCCATAGGCAAAAGATCGGCCGAGAGCATCGTCAACGCAGAGAGGCATGAGGGCAGGGAGGGACACTACGACGTCATACTTGCACCCATGGCTGCCGGGAACATAATAACGTCCGGAAGCTATGCGTTCTCTGCACACACGGTCATATCAGGGCTAAGCTTCCTTCAGGACTCCATGGGCAGGCAGATCGCAGCACCCATGGTCAATCTGTACGATGACCCCACGGATACGGCTGGCATGGCCTACCGCGTCTTCGACGAGGAGGGTACGGCCACTTCAAGGGTGCCCATAATAGAACACGGTGTGCTGAACACATACCTGCACTCCACATCAACAGCAAGGTACATGAATACCGAAACGACCGGAAACGCCGGCATAATATCGCCGGAGGCCTGGCAGCTAGAGATGGACGGTGGTGATGCCTCCGCCGAGGAACTCATATCAGACACACGTGAAGGCGTCTTCATAAGGAACAGCTGGTACCTCCGCTTCCAGGACTACAGGAACGGCGTCTTCTCCACAGTCCCGAGGGACGGGGTATACTACATCAGAAACGGCGAGATCGCCGAGGCATGGGACGGCATAAGGATAAGCGATTCAATACCGGAGATACTGAAGAAGATATCGGCCCTGTCGAAAGAGACACAGTACGTCAAATGGTGGAACGAGGTCATGCCGTCAAGGTTGCCGTACATCAAGGTCAGCGGGCTCGGATTGACCAAGTCCCACTGACCCATTTTTGCAGCTGGGGAGAATAAGTTTTAAGCATAGTCAGCGATACTTTTTCATGGAAGTCGAGAAGTACGATCTCACGCTGGATTTTGATATTCAGAAGAGGACATTCAATGGGACGGAAACCATAACGGCTGACGCTGGAGACATAGTCCTCGATGCCGTAGGATTGCAGATAAACTGGATGAAGGTCAACGGCAGGGACACGGCGTTCACCTACGATGGCCAGACGGTAAGGGCCCCCGGTGATTCACAGCCACAGAAGATCGAGATATCCTTTGCCGGAAAGGTTTCAGATTCACTGTCAGGAATATACTATGCCGGCCGTGAAAACGGCATGATAACCACCCACTTCGAGGCCACGGATGCCAGGCGCATGTTTCCCTGCGTCGATCACCCGGCCTACAAGGCGGTGTTTGCCATAACCGTCGTGATCGACAAGGACTACGATGCAATATCGAACATGCCTCCAAAGCGCATCGAGGTCTCGGAGAGGAAGGTCGTTGAGTTCCAGGATACGCCGAGGATGTCAACGTACCTTCTCTACGTTGGAATCGGAAAGTTCAGGTACGAGTACGAAAAATACCGCGATATCGATCTCATACTCGCATCGCTGAAGGACATAAGATCGAAGTATCCGCTGGACATGGCGAGGAAGTCCGTCGAATTCTATGAGAACTACTTCGGAATTCCATACGCTCTCCCGAAGATGCACCTGATCTCCGTTCCTGAGTTCGGAGCAGGGGCGATGGAGAACTGGGGCGCGATAACGTTCAGGGAGATATACATGGACATCGCTGAGAATTCGGCAGTCACGGTGAAGAGGAACTCAGCGAACGTCATCGCGCATGAGATAGCTCACCAGTGGTTCGGCGATCTCGTGACGATGAAGTGGTGGAACGACCTCTGGCTGAACGAGAGCTTCGCAACATTCATGTCGTACAAGACGATGGACACCCTATTTCCCGAATGGTCTTTCTGGGGAGACTTCTTTGTCAGCAGGACGTCTGGCGCACTCAGATCCGATTCTCTGAAGAATACGCACCCGATAGAGGTGGATGTCAGGGATCCGGATGAGATATCGCAGATATTCGATGAGATCAGCTACGGAAAGGGTGCATCCATACTGCGCATGATAGAGGATTACGCAGGTTACGAGGAGTTCAGGAAGGGCATATCGAAGTACCTCAACGATCACAAATTCGGAAACGCAGAGGGATCGGATCTCTGGACTGCAATAGAGGATGTTTCCGGAAAGCCTGTGAAACGTGTCATGGAGTACTGGATTAAGAACCCGGGGTATCCTGTCATAAAGCTGAAGAGAAACGGCAGGAAGATCACGATGTATCAGACGCGCTTCCTGCTGAACGGTGAAGAAGAGGGCAGATGGCCAGTGCCCGTAAACATAAAGAAGAAGGACGGCGTGGAGAGGATCCTGCTGGAGGATGAAGCATCGATCGAAGCGGACGGCCTCATAAAGATAAATGCGGACAGCGCTGGCTTCTACCGGGTGCTTTACGATGATGCGACGTTCTCCGACGTTATGGGCCATTACAGGGATCTTTCCCCGCTGGACAGGATCGGACTCGTGGACGACCTCTTTGCATTCCTGCTCTCCGGGCATATTGACCCCGAAACGTACAGGCAGCGGATCAGGAACTTCTTCGATGACGAAGACCACAATGTCATAACGGCCATAGTTGGACAGATGGAGTACCTGCGCATGCTTACGCACGCGTTCGACGACGATGCAAGGGCATTCTGCAGGTCAAGGATGCAGTTTCTTACCGGAAAGCAGGATGAGAATCTGAAAATAGCCCTTGGCCGCGTATCGCGCCTCTACGTGATGGTCGATGAATCCTACGCCGAGGAGATGTCAAAGCTGTTCAAGGACTTTGACAGCGCGGAACCTGAGATGAGGAGCTCGATAGCGACAGCCTACGCACTGGTCACCGGTGATCTCAAGGGCCTGCTTGAAAAGTTCAGATCTGTTGACAGGGACGAGGACAGGGTCCGCATCATATCTGCCTTCGGCAAGCTCAAGTCAAACACCGATCTATCCACCGTTTACGGAATGGTGGAGAAGACCGAGATAAAGAAACAGGACATGATATCGTTCTTCAGCTCTGCGCTGGAGACGCTTCCCGGCCGCGAATTCATCTTTGCAAACCTTGACAGGATCATCAGGCTAGTGATCAGGTACTTCACAGGAAACAGGACGGCGTCAAGGACCGTTGAGATGATGATCCCCGTCATCGGATTGGATCATCCGGACGCCGAGGACATCGTCCGGAACATCGGATCGAAGAACATAAGCATGGGCCTCGCAAAGGGCATCGAGATGCTCGCCGTGAACAGAAAGCTTGTGGAAAGGATCAGGCAGACAGCAGTGAAATGAAATTTTTTATATCAACAAATTTTTTCAGTCGAGCTTCTCCCTGAGTATCGATGTCACATAGCCTCTGACCTGCGCAAAGGTCAGCTTAGGCGGCATCGGCCTCTCGTCTCCGTCGACCACGGCGTCCAGGACGGCCGGGCCTTCCGTTCTGAGGAATTCCTCCACGGCATCTTCCACCTTATCAGGGTCCTCGACTCTCATGCCCTTTATGCCCACCGCCTCTGCGATCTTTGAAAAATCCGGATTGAGGAGATCGACGCCCCATTCCGGATAGCCCATGACCTCCTCCTCGAACTTTATCATGCCGAGCTTTGAATTGTTGAAGATGGCTATTTTCACTGGCCTGGAGTATTTCTTCGCAGTGATCAGCTCCATCATGGTCATGGCCGCGCTTCCGTCGCCGGTTATCGCGATCACCTGCCTGTCCGTTGCGAATGAGACGCCCACTGCACCAGGTATGCCAACGCCCATGGTGCCCAGCCATGGAGACAGGAGAAATGTCCTTTCCTTGGAAGCCCTGATGTGCCTCGTTGCCCATACGGTGACGTTGCCGGTATCAACTATGAAAACTGCATCGCGATCCGCCTTCTTGGATATAACCCGGGCTAGAAATTCCGGTTTTATCGGCTTCGATGTGTCCGATTCTAGCTTCTCCATGCTTGAGATCCAGTCATCACGATCCCTGGACATTTCGCTGTAAAATTTCTCCGGCTTCTCATCCGGCTTCACCTGGGAGAGAAAATCCGCAACGGTGCACTGGTAGGCAATATCAGCACGAACCCTTTTTCCCAGGTTGGATGGATCGACATCGACCTGCAGCACCTCCGCCTTTTCGTTCATAAAGGTGACGTAGGGGAAAATTGTGCCCAGGAGTACTATCAGATCCGCCCTCTTCATAGCCTCAACGGACGGCTTTGTACCCAGCAGTCCAAGCGGGCCCATTACCTTTGGATCGTCATCATCCAGCAGGCCCTTTGCGTTGACACTGTAGATTATCGGCGATCCGATCCTTTCCGCGAATTTCAGGACTTCGTCAGAATGCCCAATTATTCCGCGGCCCACGAATAAAAGCGGCTTCTTGCTTTCGTTTATTATCTTCTCGGCAGCACCGGGATCTATGCTAAAATGTGAGCTTTCAACAGCCATATGCTGAACTGGCCGGTGATCCGCACCCATTCTCAGGACATCCACGGACAGTGTCAGGTGAGAAACGCCGCGTTTTGACACGCTCTCTCGATAGGCCCTTTCCACGATGTATGCCGCGGATTCCGGATTCAGTATCTGGGCGTTGAATACGGACACATCATCGAACAGCCTGTCCAGATTGACCTCCTGGAAATAGTCATGGTAGAGGAGATCGGTTTCTATCTGCCCCGTAAGTGCGATCACCGGGACCCTGCTCATCTTTGCCTCGTACAAACCGTTTATCAGGTGTATGGAACCGGGCCCTGATGTACCCATGCAGACTGTTAATTCTCCGGTGAACTTTGCCTCGAATGCAGCTTCCAGAGCGGCGCCTTCCTCATGCCTGACCTGAACGAACTTGATCCTGTCCTGTGTCCTTATGGCATCGACAAGCGGATTTATGGAATCTCCGGGCAGGCCATAGATCCTCTTGACACCAAGATCAGCAAGCACATCTATGATAACATTCGCAACACTTGTGGCCATGTTTGAATATTAAATCATTATTATTAAATAATTTGTAAAGAGCCGTTCACATGGTTTTCGGATTTAAAATACGTTTATTTAAAAAATTATGGTTCCAGCGACTGCTGTACGGGGACACCCCATATTGACACCATCTGGGAATATCCTATTTTTGAGAAGAAGTTCACCGCAACAAGATTGTCCGATGGGAACTCCGTCGTAACAAGGCCGATGTTTCTTTTTGATGCCACGTTCATGAGCTCCTCAATCAGCTTCTGCCCGATGCCGCGCATTCTGTATTCCGGAAGCACATATATATCTCTGATCCTCGCCTCGTATTTTGGCGAATAGTAGATCCTGTAAAGCACATCGGCCAGAATTAGGCCAACTGTTTTCCCGCGATCCTTGGCCAGCAGGATTATATGCTTGCCGTCGTCTATTATGCTTGACGTGTATCGTTTTATCTCCTCAGGATCATCCTCGGAAACGATGCAGTAACAACCGAATTCAGAGTTGAACCTCTTGAGCCTGAGCAGGAGCGAGAGTATATCGTTAAGATCGCTCTGCGCAGCGGGGACGACGGATACATTATCGGATGCAGTAACCTTACTCACCATTGATCGGTACATTCTCCGTCACCTCCGATATCACCCTCGACCTGAGGTTCATCCTCGACGAAATATCGAATATCGCAGGATCCATCTCCCTGAGATCGTCGGATATCCTGACCTCGTACTCCATCATGCCGAGTATATCCCTGTCTATGTCTATGCCCGGCGCAACCTCTGTGAGCAGCAGCCCGTCGCTAGTCAGGCGGAATACGCCCCTCTCCGTGATGTACGTGACATTCTGTCCCTGCTTCATCGCCTCCGATGCACTGAAGACCTTCAGCGCGATCTTCCTGACGAACTTTATCTTCTCAGAATCCGTGCGATTCACGAATATCCTGCCGTCGCGGATGTATTCATCCGTTTTTCCCGCCGTGAACCTTCCCGCGAATATCAGATTCGGTGCACCCCTTGCGATCACCGGGAAACCGCCGGGACCTGTGAAAACTGAACCAGGCAGATACGATGCGTTGACATTGCCCGCGGGATCAACCTGCATGAAGCCGAGCACAGCGGCATCTATTATGCTGCCCTCATAGTTCGCGAACTGGTCCGGCATCCTTATCAGAGCCGAGGGTGAGATCGCGACTCCGAAGTCGTTGCCGGCCAGTGAAACACCGCCCCATGCCCCAGGTTCAACTGTTCCGATAACGTAATTTTGCAGGCCCTCCTGGTTGAGCACTATGGATGTGTATACGGGTATCCCTATGCCGAGATTTATCACCAGCGTCCTGCCGTACTTTGTCATGAGATCCGTCAGCTCTATCGCTGCGCGCCTGGCTATGACGTACTCTATCGGGCTCATGTTTTTAGCAGATTCCATGAGTATCTCGTTAAGATCCGGTATGTAATCTTCGCCGGATATGGCAGGGTGGTATTCGTAGCTTCCAGTCTGCCACTGAACCTCCCTTGGCGCCTTGATAACGTAGTCGACGAGCGGCCCCGGTACCTCTATGGACTTGGCGGGCCTTGAGCAGCACTTCGTTATCCTCTTGACCTGTGCGATCACCGTTCCCCTGTGCCTGACCTTGGCGGCCTGGGCTATGCTCAGCACCGATGTGACGGCGCCCTCCTCTTCGACGGATATATTCCCCTGTTCATCCGATGTCGTACCGCGTATGAACGCCACGTCAGGCTGCGGTGCACGGTAGAGCAGGTATTCCTCGCCGTCTATATGCACCAGCGAAACGTTTGCCCTTCTTCTGGACCTTGCCCTCTCGTTCATCAATCCGCCCTGAAAGTCTGGATCCCTTGGATCCATGAATATTCCAAGCCCGACCTTTGTAAGCAAGCCGGGCCTGCCAGCGGCGACCTCGCGGAACCAGTTGGCTGCGACGCCTATGGCCCACATGTATCCTTCGACAATGTTCTCCTGTATGAGCTTTGCGCTCCATGGTGAGAAACCGGTGAACGGTATCAGCATGCCATCAATGAACTCAGTGTCTCCGCTCTCGTATATCTGCTTCGCTACCTTATCCGTCCCTATGCCAGGCATTCCGGTTGTTGTCTCGAATTCGAAGAAAAGGTGCTTCGGATGGCCAGTTTCCCTGTAGTGATCGTACAGCTTCTCCAGGAGATACTCCGGCGCCATGGCTCTGTTGAACCCGGACGAGGCTATGACCGATCCATCCTTGATATCAGCAAACACCTCCTCAGGGTTGGCAAATTTTCTTTCCATCATATCATACACATTTTGTCAGCCGTATTTAAAGATTGACTTTTTAATATATACATTAGAATTTTAAGATATAGATTTTATATACTGTCATGAAAAGACGTATCCTGTCATGGAATGCCGCTATAAAAGTCGACATCTGTCCTGAAACTTTGTAAATGAAATATCGCATCACGATCTTTTATGGCGGATCACGATAATTATTATTGCTTTGGTGCACCTTATCGGAAAATTATAGAATTATTCCGTCAATAGCGTATCTAAATTCACGGCTAATTAATTCTCTCATAATTCTTATATATTAATTACAGACTATGCAATTAGATGGTGATATTAATATGGAAAAGACGGCAAATATTGATAAGGGCCTCGAAAACGTTAACATAAAGTGGACGAAGCTGACTTATATAGACGGAAACAACGGTATCCTGAAGTATGGCGGATACAACGTCAACGACCTCATAGAAAATGGCGCCAAAGAAGACGAGATCCAGTACCTGTTCCTGTATGGAGAACTCCCGAACAGGCTGGATCTTGAGCTGTTCCAGAGCAAGGTGCAGAAGGGGTACGAACTGCCTGACTTTGTTAAGGATATAATATTCGAACTGCCCAGAGAATCCGATGCTGTGGCAATGCAGATGGCAGCATTTTCTGCGCTTGCTACCTCGACCTACAATTTCAAGTGGAACGCGGATCTGGACAGGGACCAGGCAGCGAAGGCCATAGGATTGATGTCTGCCGTAACGGCAAATGTGTACAGGCACATAATGGGCAAGGGCCCTGTTGATCTTGAACCTTCAGACAGCTTCGCCGAGAGCTTCCTCAGATCAACGCTTGACAGAACGCCATCAGAAGATGAGATCGATGCCATGAACGCTGCGCTGATACTTTACACGGACCACGAGGTGCCGGCATCCACCACGGCAGGCCTGGTCGCGGTATCAACCCTCTCGGACATGTACTCCGGCATTGCGGCTGCGCTGGCAGCGTTGAAAGGCCCCCTGCATGGCGGTGCGGCCGAAGCATCGATAATGCAGTTCCAGGAGATTGGCGACCCGGACAACGTAGATGCATGGTTCAGGGACAACATAGTGAACGGGAACAAGAGGCTGATGGGCTTCGGCCACAGGGTATACAAGACCTACGATCCGAGGGCAAGGATATTCAGAAGGTATGCGGAGAAACTCTCAGCCAATGATCCGGAGGCGAAGAAAATGTTCGACATCGCAACAAGACTGGAAAAGATCGGAATAGACACGTTCGGTTCAAAGAAGATATATCCGAACACGGACTACTTCTCCGGCATCGTGTACCTGGCGCTGGGCTATCCGCTGAGGAACAACATATACACGTCATTCTTCGCGCTTTCAAGGGTGACCGGCTGGATATCGCATTTCATGGAGTACGTGGAGAATCAGCACAGGCTCATAAGGCCAAGGGCGGTTTACGTTGGCCCGGAAGACCTGCAGTTCGTGAAGATCGATGAGAGGAGGGGGCCGATCATAACATCATAAACCATCCACCATTTCTTAGAAACGATTTTATTGTTGAATATTTGCCGGAAAACGTTATGCCGACTGGCCATCATTTTTTCCTATCATTTCTGAAAGGCCAAGGGGGGAATTGATGTCGAATATCCTGGGATCCATCTGCGGTATCTCCTTTGGGACCAACGGTTCGAACTCCATGTTCTTCAGCACATCCTTTTCAAGATCGACGCCTGGCGCGATCTCCACTATCTCCAGGCCCTTGCTCATGAGCTTAAATACTGCCCTCTCGGTAACGTAGATGGCCGTCTGCTTCTGCTTCTGGGATTCCCGTCCGCTGAAGAGCCTCATGTAAAGGTCCTTTACGAATTTTCTTTCCGTGCCCTCGGATTCTATAACGAGCCTTCCATCCCTTATGGTCTCCTCCTGTTCGCCGCCCATGAACCTGCCGGCAAATATCACCAGCGAGGCACCGCGCGAAATGACTGGAAAACCCCCTGGGCCCGTGAACACCCTGTTCGGTATGTATGATGAATTCACGTTCCCATGCCTGTCCACCTGCATGAATCCGAGAACCGCGGCATCCAGTATTCCCCCTTCATAGGTTGCGAACTGATCCGGCATGTGCAGCATCGCGTATGGTGAGAGCGCAACTCCGAAATCGTTGCCGGACAGCGCTATCCCACCCCAGGATCCAGGCTCTATGGTAGTGGTTATGTAATCCCTGACGCCTTCCTGGGCTATGACTGTCGAAACGTACACTGGTATGCCGACGCCGAGGTTGATGATTATGCTCCTCTTCACTGTTGAGATGTATCTTGCAAGTTCAAGCGCCGATCTCCGGGCTATTACGGCCTGTATCGGGTTCATGTTCTTTGTCAGGCTGCGCACCATTTCATCCATGTTCGGGATGAAATCCTCGCCGACGATTGCGGGATTGTACTGGAAGCTTCCTGACTGCCAGTGGTCACTTTCTGGCGCCAGCACAAGGTAGTCTATTAGCGGGCCTGGAACTATCACCAGCTTCGGGGATCTCGATCCGAACCTTGTTATCCGCTTTATCTGCGCTATTACCGTGCCACGGTCTGGCTTGCTCTTCGCCGCCTGCGCTATGTTAAGAATCGTTGTTATCATGCCCTCCTCGTCCACGGAGATGTCGCCTATCTCATCCGCTGTGGTTCCCCTTATGAGAGCGACGTTCGGCTTCGGAGCCTGGTAGAATAGGTATTCCTCTCCGTCCAGAGTTACCACGGATACGCGTGCCCGCATGGCCTTCCTTGCCTTCTCATTCATCAGCCCACCGTGATAGACGGGATCCCTTGGATCAGTAAAGGTATCTATGCCCACCTTTGTTATCAGGCCAGGCCTTGAACATGAAACCTCCCTGAACCAGTAAGATACAGTTCCAATCGACCACATGTAACCTTCAATGCGATTCTCCTGGATCAGTTTTGCGCTCCACGGTGAAAAGCCTGTGTACGGTATGAGCATGCCTTTTATGAACTCGTGGTCTTCGTTCTGGTACAGCTCGTTTGCTATCGAATCTATGCCCGATCCAGGGATTCCTGGAGTGGTCTCGAACTCGAAGAAGAGATGCCTTGGATGCCCTGTGTAGATATACATCCTGTAGAGCTCCTTGAGAAGATACTCAGGAGCTATAGCATGGTTGAATCCAGACACCGCAATGGTGCTTCCATCCTTCACCGTTTTCAGCGCGGTCTGAGAGTCAACAAATTTGCTTTTTTCCATGCGGATATAATCTATTCCTGAATCATATTTAAGATTTCGTGCATTGCAGCGATATGAAGTGTGGTATTTGCGATGTGTGGCCGATGCGGAATCATTCAGAACCATCACCAGCACGGACAGAAGCCACACAATGAATTAATATTGGATATTCATAAAGATGCGGATGTCTGCCGATATTGTCTTCGATCGTGGTTCTCCTTCAGACATAGATGAGATCAAAACGTTCACGTCAAACACATGGAAAGTAGGATACTACACGGATCTGTACAGTAAGCTTGCAGATACCGGCACCATGGATGATTATGTGGATAAGGTCATAGAGAGATGGGTTAACGATGGTTCCGTATACGTATTGAGGGTTTCAGGCCGTCCCGTTGCCACCATACACATGGAAAAGCTTCCAGACGGATCGGTCATGCTCGGTGGACTGAGAGTACATCCTGAATACCGCGGATCGAGGCTCGGAATGAGCATCATGCAGGAGACAATACAGTTTTTGAGAGGAAAAACTGAAAGGCTAAGATCTGCTGTTTACTCATGGAATGAGCCTTCTCTCAGGCTGGTGCACAGGCTTGGCTTCCATCAGGTGGAAGAGTATCCAATATACACATTCCAGGGCGGTTCCACTGCGGTGCCGGCGCTGAAACCAGTGAATGAAAGATACGCCGGAAGATGGAGATGCTTCTTCATTGACTGGAAATACATGTGCTCGGATGATCCGGACATAATTCACGAGGAATATTCGAACAATCTGATAGTAGATGGCAGTACGTTCGTGTACTTCGACATTTACGAGGGAGGAATCGATCTTTTCGTCAATGATTCCGATGATGCGTCTTCGTTCATAGAAAAATATAGGAGCATGAATGGCCGCATCACATTCTATGTGAGAAAGGCTCTGGCGAATGGTCTGCCGTACGTTCCGGCATCATCGCTGACCGTGTGGGAGTACAGGTATTGAATGCTACACAGTATCAAGCTTCTGTTTATCCTTAGCTCATGATATATTTTGAAAAATTTTCCTTTCTGCCATTTGATCCGAAATTCACATGCGAATGCAATGCGCAAAATTAATAATACACTGGCATGTTAGCATAAGCATGCCAAACGCCATTGTATCTGCAGCCTCAAGCGGTATAGGTAAAGGAATAGCTTCCGTTCTTTCACGATCTGGATACCGGCTCACCCTGTTTGCACGGGATGAGAAACGAATCGATGAGGCCAGAAAGGAACTGAAGTTAAAATTCGGCTTGGAACCTCTGGCCATTCCTGCGGATCTGTCAAAACCAGAAGACATAGATAGAGTTGTCAAAAAGCACAGGGAGACCTATGGAAGCATTGAAAACCTCGTAATCAACTATGGCGATCCACGTGTGGCCGGCTTTACTGATCTGAGCGATGAGGACTGGCAATACGCCATAGATATGATATTCATGTCCACAGTCAGGATCACCAGGGAAGCACTCAAGGACATGATCAGGGCAAGGCACGGATCGATAGTGTACGTGACATCCATGACGGTCCGTGAACCTATGGAAGGGTTCTCCCTATCATCTTCCCTGAGATCGGCTGTAGTTGCACTGGCAAAGAACATATCGCTAGAGGTCTCTAAATTCGGGATAAGGATAAACACAATATCTCAGGGATACATCAATACGGAAAGGCTAAGAGACGTCATAAAAACTGGGGTTGACCGCACCGAGGGCATGAGGAGACTCAGCGGAGATGTTCCACTGCGCAGAGTAGGAGATCCGGAGGAGATAGGTGAAGTTGTAGAATTCCTGTTATCAAGCCGGGCCTCCTATGTCAACGGTGCTAACATACCCGTTGACGGAGGAATAACTAAATTTCCGCTGTGAGAATTTCCTAATTTATGCATGCCAGTACATGCTGGAAATGCCACAATTTTTCCATGCAACTGGCATTTCGTCCTGCATGGCTTCAAAAAGGTAATAACTGAAAAGGCTATCACATTCCGATGGATCGGGCCATTCTGGTCAGGCATGGAGAGAGCGAAACAAACGTATACGGCATAATATCTTCAGATGAGGATCGGTATCCACTGACCGAGAATGGCATAACGCAGGTTCAGAGGACTGCAGCCCAGCTTGCTGAACTTGATTTTGATGGCATAGTAACTAGCCCGATATTGAGGGCGTATCAGAGCGCAAGCATCATAGCCTCTGCTACTGGGCTCCCCGTCATAAAGGATGAACGTGCGAGGGAATCCGAATTTGGCCCGTACAACAACAGCAGGATAACGGAGATACCATATGGCACCCGTGAAGAGCTGGAAATGGAGCCTTGGGATTCGCATGTAAGGAGGATGCGATCCCTTATTGAGGACTATGACGGCAGCTACATCGTAGTGAGCCATGCCTACCCCATCAAGAGCCTCCTATGCGATCTCCTTGGGCTAGGAGAGTTCGACTGCTTCAGCGTGGAGATAAAGAATGCATCCATGTCGGCGATCCTTGTCAATGAAAAACGGGTTCTCACGATAGGATCCCTGATACTGAGCGAATCCGTGAAGCGGCATTTCAGGAAATGAATTTATACGCAATTGTCATCAATTGGCATGCTTTATGGATCTTCGATCAGGCGGATAATTTCGGACAATATGGCCTCAATAACGGCTTCGTTACCTAAAATGGTGGTGTTGTAGCATGTTCACTCTTGGCAGCTCAATGAAGATGACGGTATTCGGTTCATCGCATGGCGAAGCCGTAGGATCGATCATAGACGGCTTTCCGATTGGTTTCAAAATCCCGTTGGACTATGTGCAGAAATACATGGAGTACAGGAGGCCTGGATCAAGCATACTGACCTCACAGAGGAAGGAAGATGATGAGGTCGAGATCATTTCCGGCCTTCATGAGGGTTACACAGATGGAAGCCCTCTGACGCTTATCATAAGAAACAAGAACGTGATATCATCGTATTACAGCGAGATCAGGGAGAATCCCAGGCCAGGCCACAGCGACTACACGATGTTTCTCAAATACGGAGAATTCAGAAACTATGAGGGCGGAGGTTTCCTGTCCGGCAGGATGACCGCACCGCTTGTTGCAGCAGGTTCCATTGCCAAGGCATATCTCGAAGGCATGGGCATAAAAGTGAAGAGCTATATGAGGTCGATAGGCGACGTTGAATGCAGCAGGGTTTCAGGAGAAGCTTACAGCTTTGAAACCAGGATGCCAGATCCAGAGTGTGATGCGAGGGCGCGTGAACTCATAATGAGAGTTATGAAGGCGGGCGACAGCATTGGCGGAAGAATAGACACGGTCGTCGAGAACTTTCCGGGCGGTGTCGGCGAACCGTTCTTTGATTCCGTTGAGAGCTCCATCGCGCATGCCATCTTTTCGATACCAGCTGTAAAAGCCATAGAGTTCGGCGATGGCTTCAGGCTCGCTTCGATGCTTGGCTCAGAGGCAAACGATCCTTTCGATCTTGCCGACGGAAAGATTGTGACGAAGACAAACCACAACGGCGGCATCCTCGGTGGAATAACAAACGGCATGCCAATACGATTCTCAATTGCGGTGAAGCCGACGCCGTCCATACACATCCCTCAGCAGACCGTTAATCTATCCACATCTGAGAAAACGACAATAACGGTAAAGGGCAGGCACGATCCCTGTGTGGCCATAAGGGCAGTTCCGGTCGTCGAATGCCTCACATCCTTCGTACTGCTCGATCTGCTCATCCAGTCCGGCAACGTAAACCGCTACGCCAGGAAGACAAGATGAAAATGGAAAATACCGAGTTTGCCAATACTCTTATAAACGAAGTAAAAATATAAGTAACGTGTCATTGAATATTCTCGGATATGATGTTGGCGGTACAAAGATATCAACAGTTGTAGGCAACGATTCCGGTGAAATACTCTCCAATGTACGAATGCCCACTGTCAAGCATCTCGGGAAGAAGAGGCTTATAGAGGAGATGATCACCATGGGCGATGCCGCCTTAAAGAAAGCCCATGTGGAAAAGCCGGATCTGATCGGCATAATATTTGCCGGCCCTGTTGACCGCAACAGAGGCGTCGTGATAGCTTCGCCAAATATCTTCGGGCTGAGCAACTTCAACATTGTGGAGCCGATAAGGGATTATTATAGAACAGACACGTTTCTGGAAAACGATGCGCAGGCAGCTGCCATAGCTGAGAGGCTCTTCGGGTCGGGAAGGAACGTCGATAATTTCGTTTACATGACGCTGAGTACTGGAATAGGCGGTGGAATATTCATAAACGGAAAACTTTACCGCGGGGCCCATGGAATGGCGGGAGAGATAGGCCACAATGTCATAATGGTCAATGGGCCGACATGCGGATGCGGAAGGCGCGGCTGCCTTGAAGCTCTGGCCGGAGGCAAGGCCATTGCGAGAAGGGTGATCGAAAACCTGCGGGCAGTACGGGATTCTGACTTCTTTTCGAAGCTGAGGCCGAACGAGATCACGGCAGAAAAGGTCTTCGAAGGCAAGAAGCAGGGCGATATGTTCTCGCAGCTGATACTTGAAGAGACCATATATTACCTGGCTGTTGGCCTTGTGAACATAATAAATACGCTGGATCCGGAGCTCGTGATAATAGGTGGTGGAATCTCGAAGGCGGGCAAGGATCTCTTTGATCCGCTCAACGACGCGGTAAAGGAAGAATTCAAGAGCATGTACAGGCCATTCAAGATCGTTCCAGGACTGGAAAATGGATCGGATCTCGCGGCCATATCGGTACCGCTGTACACGGAGATGGAGCTGCATGGCGAAGGAGAAAAGCAGTATTGAGCTGTGCATCTACTACGATGAAGGCCTCTGTTATCTTTCATCGTATGCAACGCCATGCACGCTGTGCATGAATTACAAGTCCGCATACCCAATCGGAAAGAAGAAAAAGATCGTATACGACATATTCGATTTGGCACCTGATATATTCACCGAAGGAAGCGATCTTCAGTCAAGGCTGTTCTGAACGTAAGCACAATTCACTTTTTTTGAAAAAGGAATAAAGGGAGAAAGAGAAAGCGATTTTTCATTCATGCGTTTTGAACAATACGAAAATGATGCTTCGGATCTTAATTTAAATATCTTCTCATGATTATCCTGTGGGCCCGTGAGGTAGTCAGGATATCCCATCGGCCCTCGGAGCCGACAACCCGGGTTCAAATCCCGGCGGGCCCGTACTATATATGGTTTAGTTTTTTGGGAAAAAATCGAATAATGCTATATCTACAATCAATCGATCCGTATATGTATCTTGCGAATCTTCTGCTTTCCTTTATATAGTCCATGATCGGATTTTGGGATATAATAATGGCTGAATAATAATAATCGCAATCTGATGGAGAATTAAAACGAAGAGGGGGGCATAGTTGACCATGAGTTATCTCTCACTCGCCTCAAATCGCTTATTATGAGGCCATAAAGGCATATCAGATACGGCTTATGCCTCCGGATCCGAAATCGGTGAAATAGTCGAGGTCGATGAAGAGGATGGCGAAGGCAATGGCCTGATGACCAGGACTATAGGTATGTGAAGGAACGTTTAATAAAGAGCTATAAGCTTTTAATACGTCGGACTTCGCTTGTAGATAGACAGAAGGATGATGATAGCAAATAGAGCAAAGGTAATTTTAACTTCGGATCATCGGTCTTTCCATAGTATCTATTGCGTTTTCCACTATTCTCTTCCAGAAATGCCTGTATCTCTCCTTTCATGAGAGATTCCATGAACTCCTTCACTCTTAATCGGACTAATTCATATATCTCTGTCAGGACATTCCATTTCTTATTGCCTCCTCTGTGTCCAAAGTAGGCATACTTGCTTTTTCATGGATTTTATTTTATGATCTTTCTGCGATTCCCTTACACAAAATTAAGGAAACTATCAGGGGAATAGTGCATGTCTTCATAGAAATTCCTATGATTATGAAGGGATAAAGTTTTATGCATAGCTTATAGTGATTCTCTAACAGTTAGCGGATTCCTGTATGGACTACACTAGAATTCGAAGGTCCAACTATGCGCTAAATATTTTTATCTTTCTTGACCGGTTCGATATTTTGACTCTTGATTTAAATCAATTGCCAGTTCAAAGACTAGAGGGATTATTGGTACAGTGATAAAAGGCGGCAAGGTAATGATATTAAGTCTATAACCTGTGATCTTCACAGGATTTTTAAAATTGGTTAGGCTGCCATGTGAATTGATTCTCCCAATTATTGTCTTAAATGAGTTAAGAGGATTTCTAGATTCAGATCCACCACATGAATTTAGAACCGCTAAATTAGATATCAATGGTGGTCCTGAAGCGATCTTTTTTCTTAAGCCACCCAAGTAACCCGATAGTTTGTAGTCAATAAGATTTGTAAGTAAATCGTCTGAAGGATTATCTAAAAAAAGATCTGCACTGAAGTCAACGTGACTGAAATCTGGCTCTAATTCCGGAAGCTCATACAATGAAATTGGCC
>JABEBW010004060.1_pt1 | contig 24230 bp, 21 predicted proteins | sample 7245961 | NCBI WGS metagenome assembly JABEBW01 (sample SAMN14506364, study PRJNA622280) | hot springs metagenome | biome: hot spring [ENVO:00000051]|acidic hot spring [ENVO:00002120]; feature: spring [ENVO:00000027]|sediment [ENVO:00002007]; material: sediment environment [ENVO:01001048]...
ATGAATATAAGGAGGAAAATAGGCAAAATTATTACATAAAATGAGCAAGTCAAAGAGAAATTTATGATTGTTAGAGTTAGAAGGTGGAAAAAGAAATTACTATCTTTGTATCAAAAATAAATTAAAAAATGAAAATTTAAAGAAAATAGTGTATATTATGGTTAGATCAAATTAGACATGCGGATAGTCTGAAGATCGGTATTGTTAATGAAAAACAGTCAAAAATCAAGAAAAATTGTAAAAAGTACAAGAAAAGAATTAAAGGAGATCCTCAAACTCCTTGATGAGCTCAGGATATTTTTTCTGAACAGCATCCAGAAGGCTCTTCACAGAAATTGTTGAAAGCTCGACCTCAGATATAGCATCAATGAGCTTATTGAGTGTTTCATCCGAAAGTTCAGAAAGTTTTTCTTTTGCAAACCAGTTCCTAAGGTTCTTCCTTTCAAACTTTTCCCTTACCTTCTTTTCATAATGCTCCCTTAAGAATTCCTTTGATGTGTTGCTGCTTTTTATTGCCTCATATGCCACTTCTCCGGCAAACTTCCCTGAGATACAGGCGTTTGAAACACCACCACCGGTTATTGGATCTATGAGCCTGGCTGCATCTCCAACCAGCATTACGTTATCTGTAACAATTGAGTTTGGCATTGAGCAGGTAGAAACAGCTCCTGTGATGAGTTCAATTGTCTTTCCCTTCTTTAATCCTGGATGTTTTTCTATGAATTCATCAAGGTATTTTTTCACTTCACCTGGTCTTTTTAACTTGTTTAATGCAACACCAATTCCCACATTAGCTTCAGATTTACCCTTTGGAAATACCCAAACATAGCCACCCGGAGCACAGCTGCCCAGGTAGAAGTCAGTAAACTCCTTATCAATGTCAATATCTACCATTCTGTATTCAATGCATGAAACAATATCCCTGTCCTTCAGCATAGTATTTATCTTTGCCCATCTTCCAATTTGGCTTTCAAAACCATCAGCTCCGATTATGATCTTTGCTCTTACTTCTTCTATTTTACCCATTCTTCTTACCTTTGCTCCCACAACCTTTCCATTCTCAAAAATAAGAGATTCAGCTGGACTTTTTACCCATATTTCTGCACCTGCTTCCCCCGCCAGCTTTGCTAGGTATTTGTCAAATTTATCCCTTTCAATTACGTATCCAACCTCATTACCTGCCTGCTTTTCTGTCAGTTTTATGAATCTTTCTTCATTTGGTGAGAAAATTCTTGCACCCCTTACTTCATTTGATATCCATTGTGGCTGTGGTTCAATTTCCACTTCTGGAAGCCAGGATTTAGATATTCCTTCCCCGCATCTCACTGGTGATCCAATATCAGGTCTTTTTTCTATCAAAAGGACTTTTAAACCACGCTTTGCTGCGTACCTTGCCGCAGTGCTTCCACCAGGTCCTGCACCTATCACAAGAACGTCATATTCCATCATTTAAACCACTCCGCTGAAATTGCACCCATTGGGCAAACCCTGATACAAAAGCCACATTTCACACATCTTTCTTCATCAATCAATATCTTTGTTTCATCCAGAAACATGCAATTCACTGGGCAGGAGCCAACACAGGCTCCACAGTAGTTGCATTTTGAAGCATCTACCTGCAAGGTTTCACACCCCTTCTGTACCTACAGCATTACCATACCTTTTTCTATACTCCTCAAGGCTCATGGAGAACTTCTTTTCCACTTCTGTTCTGTACACAGGCCCTGAATTGTAGGCACAGAATGGTATGATCCTTCCATCAGGTGTTGTGTAATGTATAACACAGCGCTTTAATCTTTCAAGATCATAATTGTATTCATCTTGGAAATGCATTGCACCTATGAAAAGTGAATCCCAGTGAAGTTTACCCAATGCTTCCTTTGTGCCTTCATTGAAAATATCAAGGATTTCCTTTAACTTGAAATGTGATGGTGCCTCTTTTTCGTTGTAGTATTTCTTGAAAGTTCTATAAAGTGAGGAATATGTTGTTATCTTAAGCTTGTTTGAAAATGTACCATCAAGGATCTTCGGCTTCAGTTCCTCAAATAGGCCTTCCACATCAATGAACCTTGTTATTGGTATTACCCTATTTTTATCATAATCCTTGAAAATGTATGTTGCGGTTCCACAGTGAGGGTGTGATGTGAATGCAACATAAGGATGTTTGAAAATCTGTGATGCTAATTCAGAGAACAATGCAGCAATTGGTATAGAGAAGAAATCGGTCTTTTCAAAATAATTTGTCTGTTTAATAAGATCATTTATGAGATCACCCTGTGTATATCTGCCTTTAATAAGCTGTTCCTGAGGTATTCTTCCAGCGAATGAAACAGGTTGAAAATTAACAGATCTGATTACATCAAGGTTCTGTAAAGCAAAATCTATAATTTTTCCTACCTCGTCATCGTTCACACCTCTAACAATAACTGGAACAAGAACTGTGGCAAGCGGTTTTGGTTTAGTGTTTCTAAGGTTTTCAATGGCCTGCAGTTTTTCTTTCAAAAATCCTGGTCTACCCCTTGTTGTTATGTATGTGGATTCCTTAAAACCATCAAACTGTAAATAGACCGTATGCAAACCGGCATCAACCATTTTCTGGGCAAAATCATTTTCATGCGCTATCCTTACACCATTGGTTGCAACCTGAATCTGTGCAAATCCCAATTCCTTTGCTTTTTTTATTACCTCAAGGAAATATGGATAGATTGTGGGTTCACCGCCTGCAAATTGAACAGCAGGTGTGGGAACTGGTTTTTCGTTTCTAAGGTTTATCATCATCTGAACTATTTGTTCAAAACTCGGCTCATAAACATAACCCGCTGCATTTGCATTGGCAAAACATATAGGACATTTTAAGTTACATCTGTTTGTTAAATCAATGTTAGCAAGACTTGTATGACTGAAATGCAATTTGCAAAGACCACAATCTAAAGGACAGTTCACACCATCAATCTGAGGATTTTGAACTCCTACACCATCAAAGGCATATTTTTCAAACCTGAGATATGTTTCAACATCACCAAAATAAATATCTTTAAATTCACCATGCTCAGGGCATACCTTTCTGTACATTACCTTTCCATTCTCCTCATAGATTTCCGCAGGAATCACTTTCTTACATACAGGACAAATGGATTCTGTCTGCTTAGGTAACCCTTTTTTCAATTTAGATTCTTGTATTACGTACATGGTTTTACACCTTACCTGAACGTATTAACAAATTAAATAAAATGATTTTGTCTACTTTTTAACTACATTTTTACCATATTTACAACAATCAAGTAATGGACATATCGTACATTTCGGCCCAATCGGTCTGCAAACTTTCTTTCCAAATTCAACGAAAACACTATTAATCCTTATCCAGTATTCCTCCGGGACCAAACGCATCAATTCCTTTTCTGTCTCCTCAGGATATTTTGTTTTTACAACACCAAGTCTGTTGAATATTCTATGCACATGGGTATCAACAGCAATATAATTCATATTGAAACCAATAGAAAGAACGATGTTTGCAGTTTTACTTCCCACACCCGGTAAATCCATCAATTCTTCCTTACTTTTTGGTACTTCACCATTATACCTTTCCAGCAAAATTTTTGAAATCTCCTTTATTCTTTTTGCTTTTTCCCTGTAGAATCCAATGGGTTTGAGCATTTTTTCCAGATTTTTTATTTCAGCATTAGACAATTCTTCCAGTGTTCTGTACCTGGAGAAAAGATCCTTTGAAACCTTTTCTGTTGTTTCATCCCTCGTTCTTTGAGAGAGAACGGTTGATATGAGAATCTTCCAGGGTTCATTGAAGGGCAATTTATGATGCCCCACAGTTTCTTCCACCTTTTCTATTATTTCGGTAATGTTCAATTTCTGCGCCTCCCTATCAGTGATAATGAAATATATTTGAATTTATCTAAAGTTATATACCGGGCATTTACCAATGCATTTTGTACAATGTATACATTTACTTTCATTAACCCAAACCTTTCCCTTGAAAATATTTAAAGCATTTTGATCACATCTACCTGTACATACACCACATCCAACACATTCTCCAGCCTGATATATAATCTGTTCGGCCATTTCCTTAAAATTCTTTTTTACTATCAGATCACCATTGTATTGATAAACACCTTTTGGAAGAATGTTCAGCATGTTCATCAATCTTTTTTCTTCTATCTCCTTGTTCCATTTGATTATCACCTGATCCTCTGAATTTTCAGAAAAAACCTTTAAACTTGTTCTTTTGAAACTTATGTTCTTATCGTTCAAATGTGCTGGAATACTGTTCCATCTCCATAAGCCATTTTTTATCCATTCTTCAGGTAATCCCTTTTCCTTTGCATAATTTTCAAGGTATTCTTTCCATCTTCCATATTTTTCATGGTATTTTTCAACTATTTTCAGATCCATGAGATCCTGGGATGGGCATAGATAGCAACCTGTTCTCCATAGTCCTCTATCGTACCATGGATTGTATTTCAATTTATTTTTGAATATATATAACCAGATAGATAGTCCATTCCAATTTTGTATTGGACTGACACCAATCTGATTTGGAACCCATTCATTTGCCCATACAGATCCCTTTCCATGCCTTGTTTCACTTTCATATCCCCGCTGTCCTATGATCATATAAATTTCATTGTTACCATAACGATCCCTTATATATCTTGTTGTAGGCCCAAGCTTGCAGACCTTACAGCACCATCTATAATCCCTACCAGGAGGTCCAAAATGATCCAAATGTTTAAAAAATGCATCCCCAGCATCAATTATATCAAGATCTAGATCAAATTCTTTTGCAAAACTCTTAACATATTCAACAGTTTCATCGAATTCTAAGCCTGTGTTCAAAAATAATGTTTTGAAATTTAAACCACTTTTTATGGCAAGATGCAATGCCACAAGGCTATCCTTTCCACCGCTGAATGAAACAGCGATTTTTTTACCCACATATTTCCTTAATTTTTCTAAGGCCTTTCTCTCAAGATTCTCCAAATAATTTTTATTCGCATTAATGGCATCATCTATTGTTGATTTTTTTAATTTTATTTTTTGGGATGAATCAAGAATGTGTTTGATCTTTACCCCAACACCCTTTGTTTCCTTTTCTCCATTATCCATCTTCAATATGCCTGTGGCAATGACTTCTCCATTGCAATCCATAACAAAAACGTATCTACCTTGCAAAGCATCTTTGCCAATTTTCAATATACCCGGTACCATAAGGTTATTTCCTTTTTTTATTGACTCAACTGCACCACAATCCGCATAAACAAAAATATCTTTCAAATATTCTTTAGCAATATGGTAAAACTCAGGTTTTAGAACAACAACAGGACTATACTTTTCATAAATTACTGTTGCAACAACAAATCCTGAAACTATTATTTCTTCACTTCTTTCAGATCCAGGTATTCTGTTCAAAAGAATCAAATAACCTGAAAAAATTTCTGAAAATTTTCCGTTCAATATCTGCGAAAAGGCATTATCCAGAAGTTCTGAATCACCCTTCAAAGCGATTTTGAAATCACCTGGAGGTGTGGATTTTACAATTCTCGGTTTAGAATGGCAAATATCACACTCATCACCAAGAACAGGTACGTTACAGTTATCGCACCATCCGATTTCAGCCTTTCCAAGGTATACAGCCTTTGACACAGGTCAGCTAGAAAACCATACAATAAAAAATTTTCCTTCGAAAATTTTATAAGGAATTTTTCTAATATCAAACATTATATGAAAATTTATCATTATAATGAAAATTCTTACAGTGGCGGTGATTGTTTTGATTATTGACCTCTCAGAAGAGAAAAGGTTATTGATAAAAAACATTGAAGAGTTTGCAAAAAAGAAGATTGAACCCTTTGCCAAAGATATTGACAGGGAGGATCATATTCCTGATGATCTTTACAGAGATATGGGCTCCTACGGTCTTTTATCGTTACTCATTTCCCAGGAATATGGCGGTCTTTCCCTGGATTATTTAACATATTCTATGGTCATAGAAACAGTTAGTAAATATTCTGGAGGAGTTGGATTGAGCCTTGAGGCCCATAACAGTCTGGGCCTGAGCCATATATTCCTTTTTGGATCAGAAGAACTAAAGGATAGGGTAATTAGGGATTCCTTACAATCTTTCAAACCAATAGCATGGGCATTAACTGAAACAACATCAGGATCAGATGCAAAAAATATGAAAACAAATTATGTGAAAAGAAATAATTCTTACATAATAAATGGCTCCAAAATTTTTATAACACATGGAAAAAGTTCAAAATACATTGTTGTTATTGCAAATGGTGATGAAGGTTACACGGCGTTTGTTGTTGATGGTGATTCACCCGGCCTTGAAAGAAACAAGCTTGAGGGAAAGATGGGCGTTAGAGGATCGGATACAGCTGAACTGATTTTTAACAATGTTGAAGTAAACAGTGAAAACATAATTGGAAGACCGGGTGAAGGCTTTAAACAGGTTAGGGAGATCCTTGATGGTGGAAGGATTGCAATTGCTGCCATTGGCGTTGGTTTAGCGCAGGGCAGCTTGGATAAAATAGTTGAATACGCAAAACAGAGGAAAGCTTTTGGATCTCTTCTCTCAGAATTTCAAGGAATACAGTTCTACATAGCTGATCTTGCAACAAACATTCAGGCAGCAAGGTTGCTTGTTTACAATGCTGCTATTATGAAGGACCATGGTGAACATTGTAGAAAGGAAATTTCCATGGCAAAACTTTTTGCCAGTCAGGTGGCCATGGATGCAGGGAGATTGGCAATACAGATCTTTGGTGGTTATGGATACTTTAGAGATTTTGGCATTGAAAGATATCTGAGAGACGCAAAATTGTTGGAAATAGGGGAAGGGACAAGCGAAATACAAAAATACATAATTGCAAAGGAGCTTTTAAGTTAAAAGGAGGTTGAAAAAATGGGTAATAGGGTTGCAATGGTCGCAGGTGGAATGACTCAGTTTGCAAAGGCAAGAAGGGATTCCACACAGGAAGAGCTTGTTATGGAAGCTGCAAGGATGGCACTGTTTGAAAACGATCTGAAGATAGATCCATTGGATGTAAAAAAAATGATAGATGGCACAGTGGTTAGTTATTTCTCTGATCACTTCGAGAAGCAGCTTTTGTTTGGCGCAATAATTAGGGATTATCTTGGGCTGAATCCACAGCAGAGTGTAAGAACGGAAGGTGGTGGTGCCACGGGCGGCCTTGGTCTTAAGACCGGTTATGAAATGATCAAGTCAGGTAATGCAAACCTTGTACTTGTAATAGGCTTTGAAAAAATGTCAGAGGTATCAACAAGCAAGGGCAATGAATTCATTGCAATGGCATCAGATACAGATTTTGATTTTCCTGTTGGTGGATTTTACACCGCCTATTATGCCATGATGGCAACAAGATACATTTATGAATTTGGAATTACGGAAAAGCAGCTTGCAAAAGTTGCTGTAAAAAACAGAAACAATGCACAGTATAACTTTTTTGCACAGACAAACGCAAAGAATCCTTATGCAACAAAGAGCACATCGGGTTTCATAACGATCCATGACGTTTTAAAATCAGATATGATAGCTACACCTTTAAAAAGACTGGATTGCTGTCTTATGAGTGATGGTGCCGCTGTGGCATTGCTTGCTGATGAATCAATAGCAAGAGAGATTACAGACAGACCTGTAATAATTGAAGGTGTTGGAAATGGAACAGATACCATGAGACCATCAGATAGGCCTACAACAGTTGGTGGTCTAATTAAGGAAGATCTTTTATTACCCCATGAAAAGCCAGAATGGTACGAAGATATGGTCTATCCTGGCCTTCATTCCTTCAGGGCAGGAAGAAAGGCTGCCAAGGTTGCATACAAGATGGCTGGAATAACAAATCCTCTCGAGGAAATAGATGTTGTTGAGCTTCATGATGCATACACATCGTCAGAACTGCAGACATATGAAGATCTTGGACTTGCAAGGTATGGGGAAGGTGGAAAGCTAATAGATTCTGCACCATTTGATGACGAAAAGGGTGTTTTCATGGATATAAATCCAAAGCTCGCCAATAGAATACATGTTAATCCTTCAGGGGGTCTCATTGGCTGTATGCATGCTGTTGGTGCAACTGGTATAATGCAGGCAGTGAGCGTAATGTGGCAACTCCAGGGAAAAATTGAGAAATTTTATGGGAGTGATAAACTGCAGGTGAAAAATGCAAAAAGAGGTCTTGCCCATAGCCATGCTGGAACTGGAAGCGATGTAACTGTTTTTGTCCTTGGAAGGGGATGGTGATTATGGTAGTAAGTGAAAAGTATGTTTCGAAAAATAAAAATCCGCTTGTTGTTGAACAGCCCTACAGCATACTTTACAAACATTCTTTTGGAGAGATATCTCCATACTTCATTGGACTGAAAAACAAAAGACTTTATGGAACTGTTTGCAGAAACAAAGAAAAGCATAAGAATGGAAAGGATCTATTATTTTTGCCACCGAGAGCGGATTGCCCGGAATGCATGGCGGAATTACATGAATGGGTTGATCTGACAGATGCTGTTTTTAGAATATATACTTTTACAACAACATACTTTGCTGGTGAAAGCTTTCTCGATAAACTGCCAATCACGCTAATAAACGTTGAGGTTGAAGGATACGATAATTCATACTCAAAGTTGACTAGTGTTTTAGTTGTCGATGAACAGGGCGAATACAACATAGACAGGAAAGATGTAAAAATAGGAATGAGAATAAAGCCAAAATTCAGGGATGTTCCACAGGAGAAGATTGATTCCTCTGCACTCTACTTCGTTCCATTGAAGGAATAAAAGCATAGTAAACAATTGAAAAAATTTGCTGTGACATTGGGGAACTTCGATATGTACCTGAGAGGACGAAATGTTTATAAGTGACTTCCATATGTATAGTCAGATCAAAACCAGCACTCCGCTGGAAAATGTATATGAAATGGTTGTAAATACAACCCAAAAATATTAACCTGCATTTAATGCAGGGAATAACATCATCGGCAGGTGTCAAGAGATGGTAAGGAAACCAGGCAGAATGTACAGGAAAATTACAGGACCGGCGTATGCAAGAAAGGAATACATAGCAGGTATTCCGCAGCCAAGGATCCATGAGTTTGAGCATGGCGATTTGAAGAACCAGGAAAGATTCCAGTACACGTTGAAATTAATTGCATTGGAGGACTGTCAGATAAGACATACCGCCCTTGAAGCTGCAAGGGTTGCAGCAAACAAATTTCTTATGACTGCTGTTGGAACAAACAACTATTATTTGAAAATCAGAGTTTACCCTCATCACGTTCTTAGAGAACATAAAATGGCAACTGGTGCAGGCGCAGATAGGATTTCGAGCGGAATGAGTATGGCATTTGGCAAACCTGTTGGAACTGCAGCAAGGGTCCGTGCGGGAGATATTATAATGTTTGTAAGGGTAGATCTTCCCAATTTGGATAAGGCAAAGGAGGGCCTCAGAAAGGCCATAATGAAGTTACCTACACCAGCAAAAATTGAAATTACTGAAAAAGATCAAAATGAAAATTGATTCGGAAATTCCCTTTTAATAATATTTTTTTCTTCTTCATTCAGAGTATTCATATTCATTGATATGAGAAATACACCTTTATTTGAGTTTATGATGTCTTTCACTGTTGAAAGCATTTTCATTACATCATTAAAACTGTTATTTGTGATCAAAAACTCGACTCCCTCAAAAAGAACGATGGATTTTTTATTTCCGTTTTCCTTAACAAATTCACTTATTCTGTTGGCTATTTTAGGTAAATCTGTGGGTGAATATGTTTGAAACCTTTCATTTTTCATCGTAGCAACTTTTGTCAGCCAGATATAAGTGACATTTTCATTTCTGTTGAAAAGATCTATACTTTCAGGGCTTGTTCTTGTGATGCACAGCCCTTTTCCACCCCTGCTCAGTATCTGTTCAAAGGCAATAAAACATTTTTCTGGCTTTTCCTCATTTATGATATAGGATTCTCCATATTTGACAACAAAATCGGGTGTTCTTGTATCAAAACCATAGTTTTCAATCCTTTTTATCCTTTTTTCATATGTTCTAATTAGATTTTCAATTTCACTCTTTTCTATATTCTCTTTATTAACAAGTTTTTTCAAGTCATCGAGCATTTTGTAAAAATATCCAAGAATTAAATCCTCTTTTCTCTGGTCAACCATGGTTAAAAATTAGCATCGCCATAATAAAACTTTTCCGAGGGAAATTGGAACATTTTATATATATGAAAATGAATTAAGATATAGGTGATTGGTAATGAAATCATTGATTAAGGATGCAATCAGTAGATATTCTGCTAATCAAATGCCTGTAAATCCATCTCCACCGTCTGTGGTAAGTGAAGAGGACAAGGAACTTGAAGAAATATTGAAAACACTTAAAACAAACATAAAGATTATAGGATGCGGTGGTGGCGGATCAAACACAATAACAAGGATTATGGAAGAGGGTATAGTTGGGGCCGAGTTAATAGCTGCAAATACTGATGCACAGCATCTTCTTCTTACAAGGGCTCAGAAAAAGATTCTTTTGGGAAAAAGAACTACAAGGGGCCTTGGCGCGGGTGCTTTACCGCAGATAGGAGAGGAGGCTGCAAGGGAAACTGAGGATAAAATCAAAGAGGCTCTTCAGGGGGCCGATATTGTTTTCATCACATGTGGTCTTGGGGGTGGTACAGGAACTGGATCTGCGCCCTTTGTTGCTAAGATTGCAAAGGACAGCGGGGCTCTTACAATAGCAGTATGCACATTACCATTTAGTTCAGAAGGTAGAGTAAGAATGGAAAATGCACTTTATGGCCTTGATAAGTTGAGAGAAAATGCTGACACTGTTATAACAATACCTAACGATAAACTTCTGCAGATTGTTCCAAGAATGCCTCTCAACGATGCTTTTAAAGTTGCAGATACTGTTTTGATGAGAGCAATTAAGGGTCTTACAGAAATGATTACAAAACCTGGCCTTGTGAACCTTGATTTCAATGACCTCAGAACAATAATGAAGGATGGCGGTGTAGCTATGATCGGTGTTGGAGAAAGCGAATCTCCAGGTGAGGAACGTGTTCAGGAAGCACTCAATGATGCGATAAATTCACCATTGCTTGAAGTTGATATTTCCACAGCAACGGGGGTTTTAATACACATAATTGGTGGTCCTGAAATGACTGTATCCGAAGCTCAGGGTGTTGTGGAGGAAATACATAAGAGGGTAGGTGATAAGGCAAGGATCATATGGGGTGCTGCAATAGATCCAGAGTATGAGGGAAAAGTTAACATAATGATTGTTGCCACAGGTGTGAAATCAAAACAGATCCTTGGAAAAATTACAGAGGAAGAACTTAAGGCAGCCAAGGGTGTTGATGTAATTAGATGAAATAATCCTATCGGATAGAGGATATCTTGGTTCCATGATCAATATTTAAGCATAGATCTTTCTATGAAAACGTTTCCTATTTTGATAAATTAATACCACATTTTGGTTTTCGTCCTTTTCCTTTTTAGGGATACTTTACCACAACTGAATGAAATACTTCCCTCTTCAAAAAAGAGATTTCATCGATACTGTTAAATAAAGAAAATTACTTTTCTTAGTTGGATGGAATTTCCAGAGGTATATCAACTTGAAAACATTTCAAAAACTGTGGATGTTGATGGACTAAAGGTTATTTTAGTTGAAGGAAGGGAGGGTTCTGGAAAGAGTACAATTTTGAAAATCTTCAGTGATAGGGTTGAGAAAGATTCAATCGCTCTATCTCTTAACTGTGTGGAAAACAGTGATCTTGAAAAGTTTTTGGAAACGCTTAATTTTGAAATGGGAAGGAAATTTTTTAAGGAAAAAGGTAACTTTCTACAAATTTTTACAGCGAAAAATAATGAAAAATTAACTCTTGAATATGTTTCAAATGTGCTTGACACAATTTCAAACTATAAAAAAATTATAATTTTTTTGGAAAATATTGAGAATGCAAAACCTGATGTTCTTAAAGCTATTACTTATATTTCACAAAGTTTAAAGAATAGAAAAATTATGTTTGTTCTCACATATAATACAGATAAAAAAAATGATGCTGTGGAAGATTTTATCCTCAAACTTGGTATTTTTCTGGAAGAAAAGTTTAAAAGGATTAGAATGCATGCATTAACAAAAGATGAGGAAAAGAAACTCTTGGAGGAAATGGGCTACAATTTACCTGATTATGTTTTTGATAAAATTCACACATTGACCGAAGGAAATCTCAGAACGCTCTTAAGACTTATTTCAAAATTGAAGGATAATGGTTACATAGACATTATGGGTTTCTGGGTAGGAAAGGATTTGAATTTTCCCCTTGATACTGTTGATAAAAAAATTTTCATAATTGAAAAATTCAACAACCTTGATAAGAATACCAGGGATGTTCTTAAAATTCTGGCCATTTTTGGTACAAACTTTACAATTGATGAGGTGGAAAAAGTTACAGGAATTAATGAATTTATGCTAATTGATGGTGTTGATAGACTTGTGAGGGATGGAATATTAATTGAGAGGGATTTTAACAATTTTTCCTTTTCTGATGAAGAAATCCAAAAAATAGTTTACAATGATATTGTTGAGGAGGAAATTAAAAATAAAATGCACTTAAAAATTGCAGAATTCTATGAGGGTAAAGATAACATAAAAAGTGCAATGCATTACTACAAAGCAGGTATAAAAGACAAGGCCAAAAAGTTTCTAAGAAATGCAGCAATTGAATATGCAAATTCATACAACTTTAAGAGAGCTCTTGAATTCTTAGACATGCTTTCAACTTTGGATGCTTTGGATGATGAGGAACTTTTGTTGAAAGGTATTTGTTACCTAAAAATTTCAGAATATTCAAAAGCAATTTCAATTTTTGATCGTTTAAATAATGATTCTGCAAAAATATATAAAGCATATGCTTTTGCCTATATTGGGGAATTCTCAAAGGCCGAATCTATTATATCTGAAATAGAAAAAGACGGTGAAAATGAATTTCATAAGAAATTTATAAGTGCATATATACTTTCAAGAAGATTTAACTTAAATGAAGCTTTAATATCATTTGAAGAGCTGTTAGAAAAAATTGAAAAGGATGATTTAAAAGGTGATTTATTCAGGGAAATTGGAAATGTGTATTATTACCTGAATAAATTTGATATGGCAAAAGAATATTATTTAAAATCCTTAGAATATTACAAAAGGATATCATACTATGAGGGTATTTCAAGAATATATAACAATCTTGCATTGATTGAGATTAACAAAAACGTTGAAAAGGGATTGTACTATTATAATGAGGCAATAAAATATGCTGATCTTTCTGGAAACGATTCGCTTTTAATAATATTGCATTACAACATAGCATACACGGATTTCTGGCTTGGAAGAATTTTGGAATCCCAGCGAGAAATAAATATTGCCATGGCAATTTCAGAATTCAAAAATGAAATTGAAGTAAGACATTCCATCTATTCATTCCTTTCGGATTTTAATTTATATTCCGGAAATTTCTATAAATCTATTGATTACATAAATGAAGCTATTCATATCTCTGAAAAATTAGGATCTAAATTCTACTACCATTTGTACAAAATAAAGAGATATGCAATATGGATAAGGATGGGTGTTGATGTAAAGATAAATGAAATTATGGAAGATTATGAAAAAATAATGAATACTTCAAGTGATCTTGGAAAAATTATGGCAGGTCCTTTCGTTGGCCTTATAAAGCTTTATAAGGGTGAGAAAGATGCATTAATGGTTCTGGAGGATTCCTTTGAAAGCGCTTTTAATGCAGCAAACATAACAAATATAGTACTACCTGCATCAAATCTCATGTTTGGTTATATTTTAAATAAAAATCCTGAAAAGTTCAAGGATCTTTGGGACAAAATTCACAATATTTATGAAAAGCAGAATGTGCAACCTGCAACATTCCAAATTTTCGGACCAGTCTATAATTTTTTGAAAGGTAATGAAATACAGTTGGATCTTTTTGAAAATAAACTGCTTGAAGCGGATTTAGTGTTTCTTGCTGGAATTATGCACCTTTCATATTACATTGTTTCTAAAAATGAATTTTCAAAGCGTAGAGCAACAGAAATTTTCAACAAACTAGGTTTGAAAAATTATGAAAAATTTTTTGGTGATTGAAAGTGTTTACAAGATTTGAAATAAAGGATTATGCCATCTCTATTTTCTTTTTGACTGTTTCATTTGATTTTGCATTTTCCCATATTATATTTTCTCCAGAAAATTTCCTTTATTTTCTTATTCCTAGTTTTCTCGCTGTTCTCACTGGATTTTTCTTCCATGAACTTGGTCATAAAGTTGTCTCTATGAGACTTGGATATCCTGCATTCTATAAAAGATGGGATCTTGGCCTTCTTCTTGGATTGATGTTTTCTTTATTCGGTTTTGTTTTTGCTGCGCCAGGTGCGGTAAACATATATGGTTATGTTGATAGGAATTCCTATGGAAAAATTTCCATTGCCGGACCTGCAGTGAATATATTCTTCGCTCTTTTACTGATACCTTTTTCAAACTTCTCACTATTTCAATTTATAATTTTTGTTAATGCTTTCCTTGCATTCTTTAACCTTTTACCAATACCACCACTGGATGGATCAAAGGTGTTAAGATGGAATTTATTTATCTACCTAATAATCTTAATATGCTCGATAATATTGCTTGTTTATGCATACAACCTTTAGAAGATGATGGGGTATGGATTTCAAGGAATTAATTCAGCTTAAAAACATTTACGATTCACTTGAATATGATAATCCAAAGCTTGTCCTTGTAGAAGGAATTGATGGTTCTGGAAAATCCACACTTCTTAGAACATTCTACTATAAACATATTAATGATTCAATTAGGTCATTTGTTACCTACGATTTACTTTCAGTTTATGAGCCAATAAATATGTTCAGAAAGATTATGGATGAATTAGAAAAATCTGTCTCAACAAGGTTCAATCTTAAAAATTTACTTATTTTTGAAAAAGGTGATTTAAAAATTGATTCTTTGGTGAATGATCTTTTAACGTTAACAAACTACAGAAAGATTGTAATTATAATAGATCAGGCAGAAAGCGCAAACTCACAATTCTTCGGATCTTTACTTTACATATTGAGATCCATGCAGGGAAAAAGATTGATGGTTGTGATTTCTTATGATCCATTCAAAATAAATGAGGATTTCAGAGATTTTCTTCTTAAAACATCCTCCTTACCTGAAAAGAATGTTGTAAAAATAAAAATATCGCCCCTTACTGTTGAAGAATCTGTTAAACTTTTGGAAGATCTTGGTTACAGATTACCTTTGAACATTGTAGAAAAGATTCATCAAGTTTCAAAAGGAAACATAAGAACGACAATCCAAATAATTGAAGATTTAAAAAGAAAAGATGAAATTGATGAATTCGGATATTGGATCGGAGGCTTTGCTGATATTACCATGCCTGGAAAACCAGGATTGAAGGCTATTTTCTTAAAATTATATGGTGAAATGAACGATAACACAAAGAGAATAGCTGAATCAGCATCGTCAGTAGGCATGGAGTTCAGCTTTAGGATATTGAACTTTATTACGGGTTTTTCCGATGAAATTCTGGTTAATGCACTTAATGAGCTGATAAAAAAGAATATTGTTTATGAAAAGAACATGAACGTTTTTGAGTTCACAGATCCTGAATTTCAAAAAATTCTTTACAATGAAATAATGACTTCAGTGAAAAAGAGATACCTTCATAAAAAACTTGGAGAATTTTATGAAAACATTGAAAAAGATGTAATTAAATGTGCCATAAACTTTTATATTGCTGGAGAAAAAAATAAGGCTGAAAAATATCTTAGAGAAGGTGTGGATATTTTCATCAAATCCTTCAATTTCAGAAATGCGCTTGACTTTTTAAACAAACTCGCAGAATTAAGACCACACGATGAAGAAGAGATCCTTTTAAAAGGATTTTCATATTTCAGAACTGGAAAATTCAATGAAGCGCTTGAAACATATTCACAGCTGGAGAATACAGAAAACGAGGATATTAAAGTAAGAATGATAATACAAAAATCCTATGTTTTAATTTACATTGCAGATTTCCAGACCATTGAAAAAATAATGAAAAATCTTGAAAATTTTCATTTGAATGATGAACATAAATACCATATAAATTACATAAAAGGTTTCATGAATTTAAGGAAAAATTTACTTAATGAATCATTGAAATATTATGAAGAAGCTTTGTCCTTAGCACAGAAAATTCAAAACAGGGAATATCTTGCAAATGTCTACAAGGACATGGGAAACGTGTATTATTATAAAAGTAATTTTGAAAAAGCATACGAACTTTATAACATAGCTTTAAAATATTACCTTGAAATTGGCGATTACAGTGGTGTGGCAAAAATTTACAATAACCTTGCAAACCTTATACTTTACAACAATTTTCAGGATTCAATAAATAACTATATAAAAGCTTTAACATATGCAGACCTTGCCGGTGATGAATCTTTGATCATTGTTCTCCATTATAACCTTGGCGACCTTTATTTCTCTTTAGGTAAATTTAAAGATTCTGCCAGAGAGATTGAAATTGCAAACAAATTTGCAGAAATGAAGAAGGATTTTGAAACAAGACTTTTAATTTATATATTTTCAAGTGATATTTCTTTGTATAAAGGAGATTTTTCACAGGCAATATCTAACATTGAAAAGGGCCTTGAAATAGCAAGAAAAATGAATTCTGAATATAACATTGCATCTTTGAACCTTCGTAAACTTATGATTTTTTCAGTAATGGGCATTCATATTGATGAAAAGAATATAATTAATGAAATTGAAAAGATGGTATCCATAGATGAGGATCTTTATTTTTCCAATGATGCTAAAAATGCTGGTCTTGTTTATCTTTATTCAAACAGAATGGAAGAATCTATAAAAGTTCTGGAAAAGGCTTATGAATATGGAAAAGAAAAGCTAAACATTATAGAATTTTTTGCACCCATGTTTGCACTCTCCTTGGCATATATATTTTCAGGAAATTATGATAAGTTTATGGATATTTATGAAGAAACAACGGAGAAAATCAAAAATCAGGAAATTCAATCAATTGAAATAATTGTTTTAAGACCAATATATGCCTATCTTAAAAGTGATAGGAATGAAATTGATAAAAGCAATAAAGATTTGCTTGATCTTAACTTCTATTTCCTTTGCGTAATATTAAACACTCTTTTCTATTTGATTACAAAGGAAGTTAAATACAAAGAAAATGCCAAAAATTTGATGGAAAAATTAGGAATAGATATTTTTTCTAAATATTTAGAATAGTTCCTTTGAACTTTTTAACGAATTTCACTTCATCCTCAGGGACAAAGATAAACCATGTTCTATCACCAACATCGATTTCATCTGTAATTTTACAATAAATTTCACCTACTTTAAAATCCTTTTTTTCTTTCAATTCTCCCCATATTTCCTCAGTAATTTTTATGCCAAAGCCAAATTTTAGCGGTTCATCCGACATTCTACATACATATTTTATTTCATAATCCTTTTCATTCAAATTTATGATCAACTGGGAGACACCCCCCTATTTCCTATGGAACTATTTTTGGCTTTGTTACCTCTGCTTTCAATTTTTTATTCCTGATTTCTATTTCAACCGTGTCTCCAACCTTAACACTACTTTTTACGTAACCCAATCCTATACCTATTTTCAAAGTAGGTGACATGGTTCCGCTAGTAATTTTTCCTACTAACTCGTTGTTTTTGTAAACAGGATAACCGTGCCTAGGTATGCCATTTTCAAGCATTTTAAAACCTCTGAATACTTCATGATCTTTATTTTTCATTTCAATCAACGCTTGCTTTCCAATAAATTCATGATCATAATTAACTATCCATCCTATTGATGCCTCTATTGGTGTTCTATCCATATTGAAGTCTGTCCCACTTAAAAGCATACCTTTTTCCATTCTTAAAGTATCTCTAGATCCCAGACCACATGGTTTTAAATTAAATTCTTTTCCATCGTTCAAAAGTGTATTCCATATTTTTGATGAGTATTCGTTTGGGAATATCAATTCAAATCCATCTTCACCGGTGTAACCTGTCCTAGATATAAAGATCTTTCCATAAGGTATAAAATCATCCCCTCTATTTTCAATACCTTTAAACTTAACAAAATCAAAATGAAAACTCTTCATCTTCGAATAGTCATAATCGGTTATCTTTCCCATTAAATCTTTTGCTCTTGGCCCCTGAACAGCTATGCTTGCATAAAGTAATGTTCTATCGATAATTTCAACATTATATCCCTTTGATTTCTCTTTTATCCATTGATATATCATTTCTGCAGTAGCAGCATTTGGAACAATCAGAAACTTTTCCTCATTTATTTTATAAACTATTGTATCATCAAGCATTATACCTTTTTCATTCAAATAAGCAGAATATTTAGCTTCATTTCTTTCCATTGCTGAAACTTTGGTAGGCAATAGGTAATCAAGAAACTTTTCTGCTTCCTTCCCTTTTATAATTATATCTCCCATGTGTGAGACATCAAAAATGCCAACATTATTTCTTACTGTTATATGTTCATCAATTATACCTGTATATTCCAGAGGCATTATGAATCCTGCAAACTCAACCATTTTTGCTCCCAGTTTCACATGTTCTTCGTAAAGGGGTGTCTTTTTGGCCATATTGAATCACCATGGTTAGATAGATTTCAGAGATAAAAACTTTCAGTCTCCAGTGGAAATACCCCCCACCCTCTCTATAAACATCTTATGAATTCTTGAATCATTTGTTAGTTCTGGATGGAACGTGAGGGCAAAAATTTTTCCACTAGCCACAAAAACAATATCATTTTTGTACATTGAAAGTATTTCAACATTTTTTTCAACACTTTCAATCACAGGTGCTCTAATAAATACAGCAGGAAAGGGCTTATCAAGACCCTTAACATCAACATTTACCTGAAAAGAAGAATACTGTCTTCCATAAGCATTTCTTTTTACTTTTATATCAATGATTCCGAGAGGATTCACCCTTTTATCACCTGTATCTTTTGAAACAAGAATTGCACCTGCACAGGTTCCCATCACACCGAGTTCACCATTCAAGGCTTTTTCTTTAATAACATCAAACATTCCTGTGGATTTTAAAAGCCTGTGTATTGTTGTGCTTTCACCGCCCGGTATTATCAAAGCATTCAAATTATTCAGATCATCTCTACTTTTAACCTTTTTAACTTCACCATTTAATTTCAATTCACTGTACAATTTTTTTAACATTTCCACATGTTCATCTACATCACCCTGTATATTAAGAACACCAACATTTATCATAATAAGGTACTGAAATTAGAACTCCAATAAAAATTTAATTTTCAGTTTTTTAAAGTGTGTTAACTAATTATTTTATTGTAAGAGCTCTGTAGAAAATAATTCCAAAATCATTTAGGACTACTATCCTCCTTATATTGTATGCTATTATTTTTATTGCAATTTCTTTTTCAGATAGTTCTGGAATTCTCGATCTCACAAATGATCCACTTTTTCTCTTTATTGCATAATGTACTGTCTCCACTATTGGCCTTCTATTGTATTCTTTAGGCAAATGCCTTTTCATCCTTTTCCTGTTTTCACCTCTAGTACGATGTATTGGAACATCTTCATACCTTGCAGGTATTATTGCTACAAGACCATATTCTTTGGCAATAATGTGATTTTCTTCTGAATCGTAGCCTTTGTCACCAATGATGATTTTGAATTTACCAATTATTTCCTTATCCATATTCTCTAATGTTTTCTTGAACTCTTTCGAATCGTGAATATGCCCAAAATATACACTATATGAAACAATCAATTGTGATTGATCATCTACACATATTGTTGTTTTCACATACTTTTTCTTCACTCTTCTTCCAAATTCCTTCAATCTTTTATCATAATAAAAAGAATGATAATTCACAGAAAATCCTGTACTGTCAATTATCATCCTATTTCCTAATAATCCATAGAAAAATTTCAGAATTTTATTGAAAACATATGTAATAAGTCTTCTATCAATTCTTTCTGAAAATTTCTGAATTGTTGTAAAATGGGGTATTTCGGAAAGAGATAAAAGATTAACAAATGCAGGATTTGATGCTATTATCTCAATAACATCACGATAACTTTTATTGGTCCAAACTTTGTATAAAAGTATAGTAAAAAGCTGGTACATCATATATTTCTTCTTAGAAAATTTAGAGGAATATGCAGGAAGAAGTCTTTTGGATATAATTATAGCCTGTTCGATAAACTTATATTCTTCTGTTTCCATTACGAAATGGGGGATTTTTGTCATATATATGTCTTCCATAAATCCGACAAAATCCCCCTAAATAAATACTTTACTAAGGATTTCTACAGAGCTGTTTTTTAAAAAAATTAATATCTATTTCAATATTTTCTATTTTTATGCTTAGAGAATTGTTGGATAGCATGGATGAAACAATTAAAATTAATGGACCTATAAGTAAAAACCTTGAGGTTACAAAGTATTTGTTAAAAAATCGAAAAAATCCCGTTTATTTCAGAGATGTGGATGGTTATGAACTTGTGGGTAATTTATGGTCAACAAGAGAAAGAATTTCAAGAGTATTGAAGAGTAAAAATATTGTGAAGGATTTGCTAAAAAGCATAAACGATCCTATGGATTATGAAATTGTAGATGAGAATCAATTTATAAAGCATAAGGATTTTTCTTTAAAGGATCTACCAATACCAAAATTTTTTGAGGGGGATGGATCAAATTATATAACATCAGGCATAGTGTTTTCCGAATGGAAAGGTAAAAGAAACGTATCGTTTCATAGGTTCATGGTTCTTGATGAAAAAAGGGCAGCAATAAGACTTGTTCCTAGGGATCTTTACAGAATGTATAATGAAGCACAAAGTGAGGGGAAGGATCTTAAAATAACACTCGTTGTTGGGACATTCATAACGTTTCTTCTTGCAGCTGCAACTTCCGTTGATTATAAAATTGATGAGTCGACAATTGCATCATCCATAAGATATCATACATTGGGTGAAAAAGAAAAAATGGTAAAAATCGAAAACCATTACGTACCATTTGAAAGTGAATACATTTTTACTGGTGTAATTAGCTCAGAAAAAGTTGAAAAGGAAGGACCTTTTGTTGATATAACCAGAACCTATGATATTAAAAATGATCAGCCAGTAGTATACTTTGAAAGCATGTACACATCTAAGGAGCCAATTTTTCATGCAATACTGCCCGGCAGTTATGAACATTACAATTTAATGGGTCTGCCCAGAGAACCAACAATCTACAATGAAATTTTAAAGGAAGGTGTTGAAGTTCTGGATCTTAAATTGACAGAGGGTGGTTGTTCTTGGCTTCACTGTATTATAAAAATAAAAAAGAAGAATGAAGATGATGGAAAAAAAGCCCTTGTTGCTGCATTCAGGGGTCATAAAAGTCTCAAACATGCTGTTGTTTTGGATGATGATATAAACATTGAGAACACGGAGGAGGTGGAATGGGCCATTGCAACAAGATTCCAGGGTGATAGGGATATGATTATGCTGAAAGAAAGGGGAAGTTCCCTTGATCCAAGCAGTTATCCAGGTGACATTACAACGAAAATAGGCATTGATGCAACAAAAAAAGGAAACGATAAGGAAAAATATGAAAAAGTTTTCTGAAGGTATCGGAAGAAAAGATTATATATTGTTATTGATGTGGTAAGAAAATTGCCGGTATAGAATAGGTGGTTCCGATGAACAAAAAAATTGATGAGGATCCAGTAATTAAGTGCCCTGAATGTGGTTCAACACATTTTATAATTGATTATGAACGTGGTGAAATGATCTGCCAAAATTGTGGATTTGTTATGGAAGAATCCTACATTGATCAGGGTCCTGAATGGAGGGCCTTCGATTCTGAACAGGAAGAAAAGAGATCAAGAACCGGAGCTCCCATGACATTTTTAAGCCATGATAAGGGTCTTGCAACTGAAATTTCCTGGTCAAACAAGGACTCGTATGGAAAAGCAATACCTCACAGAAACAGAGCACAGATATACAGAGTAAGAAAGTGGCACCAGAGAATTAGAGTAAGCAATTCTGCTGAAAGGAATCTTTCTGTTGCCCTTCAGGAACTGAACACAATATCCAGTAAAATGGGTCTGCCTAGAGATGTAAGAGAAACGGCTGCCCTTATCTACAGAAAGGCCGTGGAAAAGAATCTAATAAGAGGAAGAAGCATTGAAAGTATTGTTTCAGCAAGCATTTATGCTGCATGCAGACAGCTTGATATGCCCAGGACTTTGGATGAGGTTGCAAAGTCTGCAGAACTCAGTAAGAAAAAAATTGGAAGATCATATAGGCATTTAACAAAGGAATTGAAACTAAACCTAAAACCAACATTTCCTACATCCTACATAAATCAATTCTGTTCAAAATTAAGTCTTGACAAAAATGTTCAGCTGGAGGCTGAAAGCATAATAAGGAGAGCAACGGAACTTGGTATAATATCTGGGAAAGGACCAACGGGTGTTGCAGCGGCAGCCATTTATATTGCATCCACAAAACTAGAGCAGCCAAGAACACAAAAGGAAATTGCAACTGTCGCAGGTGTTACGGAAGTTACAATCAGGAACAGGTACAAGGAAATTTCAAAACTTCTTGGTATAAATATTGACGATGAAAAATAGCTGACATCCATCCCCATAAAAATGCGGAGGTTCTGCGTATAGGTTCTCTACCGAGAACCATTTCACGCATATACTCGCCGTGTCCCGACGAGAGAGCTTTCCGCTCTGATTTCTCATCTACTAAGGCCCTTAATAAACATTTCGGCGATTCATCCCCGCTCTGAAAAACAAGGCTTTCTAGCCGTTTTTTTGTAAAAAATCTTTCAGCATTTCGCCAAGCTTTCAAAAGCTGGGCTTTCTTGCCTTTTTCAGTGGTAAAATATATAACACACAATTCAATTCAATTTTTTATGAAAGTATACGTTGTTGACAACGGTGGACAGTGGACACACAGGGAATGGCGTGTTCTGAAGTATCTGGGTGTTGATTCAAAGATTATACCAAACACCATGGATCCTGAATTTTTCATAAAGGAGAATATTGATGGTATTGTACTTTCAGGTGGATCACCAAGCATATCCTTTGAGGATCATATGCTTGGAAGGCTTGGTGATTACATGAGCCTAGATTTACCAATTCTGGGCATATGTGTGGGAGCACAGTTCATTGGGAAATACTTCGGTGGAAAGGTAGGTCCAGCAAACATGCCAGAATATGGAAAGACTGAAATTTTTATCATTGAGAAAAATGATCTTTTTGAAGGTTTGCCGGAAAAATTCATAGCTTGGGAATCACATAACGATGAGGTAAAAGAACTTCCGGAGGGATTTGTGCATCTCGCATACTCAGAAAACTGCAAGATACAGGCTTTTAAACATAGGAATAGACCAATTTACGGTGTTCAATTCCATCCAGAGGTGGAAAACACGGAGCATGGATACGATATATTTTCAAATTTTCTAAAAATAATAAAAAAATAGTTTTAAAGTTCTGGAACAAGGTTTGAAGCTATCGGTGTTCCCCAGCCTCTGACATACTCCCTGCACTAAAGTGCAAGGGTTCTGCGTATAGGTTCTCTACCGAGAACCATTTCACGCATATACTCTCCGTGTTTTTGTAAATTGAAATAGTTGTCAAAGTAGTTCACATCTGTTGTTATGGATGAGGATCCATATGCATCAACAATGGCTATTGTTGTACCTGTTCCATTGTAACCTGAATTTAGAAGAGTTGTTAAAGAATATGCACCCTGCATTTGGATTGGTGAATACCCTGAGGGTGTTTTTTGTTTTGGCATGGGTCCAAGGAAAGGAGACATGGAAAAACTCTGGGATAAAACAAGTCCCTAGGGAAGAAGTGTTATTATCACTATTGCAATCATAAAGATTTTGGCATTATGTTGCATGACAGCATAAATCAATAATTCAAATAAAAAATTTTCGATTAAGGAAAAATATTGTAGTATCCCATAACCTTTGACTATATAAAGACTTAACTTTTTATTCTTCATTTTTCTCACCTTTCACAAGTGCATAAAATATTCCTAATTTACATTCTACGGGCAATCTGGTCCAG
>JABEBW010004300.1_pt1 | contig 24183 bp, 22 predicted proteins | sample 7245961 | NCBI WGS metagenome assembly JABEBW01 (sample SAMN14506364, study PRJNA622280) | hot springs metagenome | biome: hot spring [ENVO:00000051]|acidic hot spring [ENVO:00002120]; feature: spring [ENVO:00000027]|sediment [ENVO:00002007]; material: sediment environment [ENVO:01001048]...
TTGTTCCGTATAAAGACAGCATAAAACTGAAAAGGATAAAAGCTGAAGGAAATGGTAGTAGTTTTGCAAAATGACTGAAAATAGAAAGTTAAAATCTTTAAATTACTGATATAATGTTCAACAACCTATTGCCATATTTCATTAACAAAGTTATTTGGATTTGACTTTGCAAAGTTTACGCTTATGCCCTTCCAGGCTTTTTATGTTTTCAACGAAGCTAAATATATAAGAATTCGGCTTACTAATCACTCTTGATTTGATGGCTCTTAATTTAGCCAAGGACAAAGCCTTGCTTGCAGTAATAGCAATAACAATAATCTACTTTGCATATTGGGTTGCCTTTGCGTTCAATGCATACAACACATTTCATGAATATGATGACCTTGGACTCTTTGCGCATAACATGTGGCTTGACATCCATTACCCAAACACATCTCCAGGCTTGCAGTATCTTGTGCTTGGCAACCATATATCTCTAGACTTGCTGCTGATTTTGCCCTTCTTCTACCTTGCACAGTCCTCGCTTACACTGCTGATAATACAAGCGTTTGTAATTTCTGCAACTGCTATAGCACTCTTCTTGATTGCAAGGGATCTGCTCAAGAGCCAAATGCTCGCCTTTGTATTTTTCTTCACATTTATCATAAACCCTGGAGTCAACGGCATGCTGGTCTTCGACTTCCATCCAGAGTGCTTCATAACACTTTTCTTCATCCTGACATTCTACTTCTACATGAAGCAAAGAAAAGCATTATTTATAATCTCGTCCCTTTTGCTCCTTGGCACAATAGAGGAAGCTCCGTTTCTAGGAATAGCCCTTGGCATAGGCCTCATAGTATATGAGCTTCTCCATAACAGAAAGAGCAGTATATACAAGCAGCGCCTGCAGTCTGCGGCACTGCTCATAATGCTTTCCATAGCTTTACTCTTCGTCTACGATGCGATCACGCTCTTGCTTGAGAATGCATATGCCTCTAGTGCATATGCAAATATGCCGCCATACTTGAAACTTCTACCATGGATACCAAACTTCCTCCATGCAATAACATCAGGCTTCTCGGGTTCTACACCTGGATATGAGTTTTTCCCAGGCTATACAGCCTATGGAATAATTGCAGGGATTCTCTTTCTCGGAACAGCCGTGCTCATCAATCCAATAATAACGCTGATACTTACATCGCCATACTTGACAGAGGTTTTTCTTCTTGGCAATTACTCTTTTGTTTTTGTATTCGTTCAGAACTTCGGATTTGTTATAGGTCCAACGCTTGTTTCTGGCATGATTGGAATACTCATCCTGCAGAACATAAAGAGCCAAAAGACAGAGCATACCACAAAAGGTTTCAAGAACATAGCTAACACATTGTACAGATCGATCATTCCTTCAATCATATTCATCAATATAATACTTCTTTTGCTTTATCCCATATTCGTATACTCAAAGAATGTGAACAATCTCTCACAAGATTTCTTCTTCCATGTCAGCAGCACCCAGCGCAATTATATAGAACAGCTCAAGTCAATCATGGCACTTATACCTAGCAACGCATCGCTCGTTGCACCTTACTTTACAACTCCTCAGCTCATGGGCAGGGAATACCTAGAGGATACAGGATACAATATGAAACAATGGTACTTCCAGCCAGAATACATACTCATAGACATGAACTTAAACATAAGCCTTAATGCGCTAGTCTCATATAGCCAGCTCAACAACTACTTGCGCTACAACCAAAGCAACTACGAATTATATGCAATGAACGGCACAGCAATGCTGCTCAAGCGCAAATGATTCATATGCAAGCAGCATTGAATCAGATAACAAGCCTGCATGCTACCATCTTTTTGAAGCTTTTGACTAATACTTATTGAGCTTCTAAGTTGGGGACTTTTGTTTATACCAAAAGCTTTTGCATTAGCATTTGCAGATTTTGGGCAAAGTGCTTATGCATTAAAAGCAGCAAAAGTGCACAATGCTTAAATTGTTTTTTGGCAAAGCTTCTTTTAGCTTTTCTATTGCAAGCACTTTTAATAGGGATATGCAATGCCAAAAAGAGCAAAATCCAGCAATTTGCCCAACTCTTCCACTTATGATGTAGAAGAGGAGAAGAGGGCAATGAGATATGGCCCACATTACAAGTGGGTTGCTCTCTCAAATACCACGCTTGGTTCCCTTATGTCATCTATAAACGGCACAATACTTATCATATCGCTGCCTGCCATCTTTAACGGCTTAGGTATAAACCCTCTAGTGCCAAGCAATGTAGGCATATTGCTTTGGCTCCTCCTTGGCTATATGGTAGTATCTGGGGTCATAGTAGTAACTATCGGCAGGCTTTCTGACATGTTTGGCAGGGTAAGGCTTTACAATATAGGCTTCCTCATCTTTACCATAGGCTCGGTGCTCCTTTATGCTTCATCGCTTTATATTGCAGGCACTGCTGGTGCATTGTCTCTAGTCTTCCTTAGGCTCTTCCAAGCGGTTGGCGGTGCGTTGCTCTTTGCAAACAGCGTTGCAATACTTACTGATGCCTTTCCTCCAAACGAGAGGGGCAAAGCAATAGGCTTCAACCAGATAGCAGGCGTAGGTGGTAGCATACTTGGTCTCATATTAGGAGGCATACTCTCTGCTATAGACTGGCACTACATCTTCCTGGTAAATGTGCCTATAGGAATCATAGGCACTATATGGGCTTACATAGCGCTGCATGAGATAGCGCTTATAAAGAAAGGTCAAGGATTTGATGTTTTAGGCAATATCACCTTTGCAGTCGGCCTTGTGCTCATCCTCATTGCTCTTACCTATGCATTGCTCCCATACAAAAGCAGCCTGATGGGGTGGTCAAGCCCATATGTGCTTGGCAGCTTCGTTGCTGGCCTTGCATTGCTTGGACTGTTTGTTGCAGCAGAAATGCATGCAAGGTATCCAATGTTTAGGCTGTCGCTTTTCAAGATAAGGGCTTTTGCTGCTGGAAACCTTAGCCTGCTGCTTGCTGGAATAGCGCGCGGCGGTCTGCAATTCATGATAATAATATGGCTCCAAGGCATATGGCTGCCATTGCATGGCGTTGCATTTGAGAATACCCCTTTGCAATCAGCAATCCTGATGCTGCCTTTGCTTATAGGCTTCATAATTTTTGGGCCTATAGCAGGCTACCTTTCCGATAAGTATGGAGCAAGAGTTTTCTCTACTGCAGGCATGCTCATAAATGCAATAGGCTTCGTGATTCTAGCCCAGCTTCCGGCAGATTTCAATTACTTCTATTTTGCTTCTTTGCTTTTCTTCATAGGCATCGGCCAAGGGATGTTCGCATCGCCAAACACCACTGCAATAATGAATGCTGTGCCCCCAGAGCACCGCGGCGCTGCTTCTGGCATGAGGGCAACATTCACCAACATCTCAATGATGTTCAGCATGGCGATATTCTTCACTCTGCTCATTGCAGGCATATCTACAACGCTTCCACATTCGCTTTATGCGGCGCTTGTAAGCCAGCAGGTCCCTACAAGCGAAGCAACTAGGGTAGCAAACTTGCCCCCAACATCTGCCCTTTTTGCAGCTTTGCTTGGCTACAACCCAATGAAAGAGCTAATAAGCCCAACCGTGCTTGACGAAATGCCGCAGGTAAATGCGACTTATGTAGTAGGTACAAAATTCTTCCCCACGCTCCTTTCAACACCGTTCCATGATGGGATGAAGGATGTGCTCTATACAGGAGCGGCAATGGCCATCGTTGCTGCAATAGCTTCAGCATTGCGAGGAAAAAGGTACATAAACGCAAGCCATGCTGGTTAAAACTGCCTGCGCTTTGAATAAGGCCTTGTAAGCAGATAAAACCTGCTTCCTTCCTTTAGCTCTGTAAGCACCCGCTCAGTGAGGAGCTTTACAGGATCCTGCAAAAGCGGTACCCTAGCAGTTAGGTCTGCAAAGCTCTCGAATTCCTTTTGGCTCCTTGCCTCAAGTATTGCCTGCAGATGCTTCTTTCCTACGCCAGGGAGGAGCTCAAGCGAATGCTCCCTTATGTTAAGGGGCCCAGCCTTGTTGAAAATCTGGACAAACCTCTGCTCATTCCTCCTTATTATGTTTGCAACAGCGTTTGGAAGCTCGTTCTTTGCCCCTTCTGTCAGCTCTTCATAAGTTAGCCTTGCCTTTATGAGAGCAACCTTGTCCCTTTCTCCCTTGCCTATGTAAAGCCTTTCCTCAAGCTTCACCTGCACTCCAGGCTTCAGCGAAACTTCGAGCAAGGTAAAGCGCTCTTCGCCAACAAGCTGAGCTATGGGCTCAGGATTTGCAGAAAAGGACTTGCCAGTAGGCAAGTATTCTAGCACAACTCCGTATTCTTCCAACTGCTCGTCCTTCCTCTGCTCAATCATGCCTCCACCCCGGCAAGCCCCTACTTGCCTCTATGTTTCTCAACAATCTCCATTATGCTTTTGAGCGTCTCCTCTGGAATTGGCTTCTTCTCTATGATTACAACCTGCTTGAGCTGCTCCATGTTCAAAGGCATAATGTCCATGATCTTGACAGCAAGCTTCCTGCTTATGTCTAATGCAAGAAGCTCCTCCTCCATCTTTTCAGCATTCTTTGCGCTTATTGCAGCAAACTTCTTAGCATGCTCATATGCCAACTGCTGCTCATATCCTAGCTCACCTTCTTTCTTGCGTTCCTCTAACATTTCGAGCACACTTGGCAGTGAGACTTCCCTTGAGGACTTATGCTCCTTTCCAATCATTGCGACCACTCATTGCTATGCTTCTTATGCTTGCAGAAAGCTATATACCTTTCTGCACAGCAGGCAAACCTTTGCCTAATATCCTTTGATATCTTGCCTATTTAGATTTTTTCTTTATATGTTAAAATGGTGCTTTTGTGGATGCAAGCGAAGCTTACAAAGAGACAATGGAAGAGCTGAAGAAGCACATAGCAGGAAAAGAGGAAACGCTCCAGCTCCTTTTCTTAACACTTGTTGCAAATGGCCATGCGATGCTTGAAGGAGTTCCAGGAGTAGCAAAGACCACAATGACAAAGGCATTGGCTTCAATCATAGAAGCGGATTTCAAGAGGATCCAAGGCACCCCAGACTTAGAGCCAAAAGACATCGTAGGCTATGCCTATCAGGATGTTGACAATTCGGTAAAATTCAAGAAAGGGCCGGTATTTACCAACATCTTGCTTGTAGACGAAATGAACAGGATGCAGCCGAGGACAATGTCAGCACTGCTTGAAACCCTTGAGGAAAGGCAGGTAACAGTAGGTGGAGAAACCATGCCGTTAATGAAGCCATTTACAGCATTTGCAACGCAAAACCCGCTCAACATAGAAGGCACTGTGCCTCTACCAAAAGTCCTTGCAGACAGGTTTCTCATGAAGATAGATGTGAGCTACCCAAGCATGGAAGAAGAGGAAGGGATATTGAGGATAAAAGAAAGGGAGGAAAAAATAGAAGTCAAGAAAATCCTTACCACAAAGGATATCCTAGAAATGCAAGAAGCAGCAAAGCAGGTTGTTTTGCCTGATGAGGTTGCGGAATACATAGCAAAATTGGTCACAGCAACAAGGAATGACATACATGTAGTCATGGGGGCAAGCCCAAGGGCAACTATTGCCTTCATGGCAGCAGGGAAGGCAAAAGCCCTTGTTGAAGGAAGGAAAGAGGTCAGCATAGAAGACATAAAGTTCCTTGCAAAGCCAGTGCTCAGCCACAGGATTGTCGTAAGGGCAACAGGGGGCATAGGAGTCCATGGCATAATCGATGGCTTAGTAGCAATGGTCCACTGAAACCAGCCTTTTTTAAGAAAGATATTTAAGGCGGTGATGTAATGGTATTTTATCAGCTGATGAGATGATTGAATGATGAATGCGAAGGTGCTGATGCTTGCATTTCTTGTGCTCATAAGCATGATGGTTATAACGAATGCTAACCTGTGCGGTTCCCCATGCAGGCATTATGGTTTATGTCCTCCTGGTGAACAATGCGTCATTGCGAATAACGGTTGTTATAAATGCGTAAGCACCACTCCTACCCATGTTACAAATGCACCGACATCTGCACCGACATCAGTAACATTCACCATCACGCAGGTCACCAACTCCCCAAGCCAAGTTGGTGGAGGTGGCGGCGGAAGCACTTCATCAACAGGTATTATCGGATTGAGCTCGCAGCTATGCGCTTTAGTAAGCGACATTAGATCGATTGTTGGAGTATTTACACTCGCTTTGTTCCTCATAGGAGGCGTGCTGTATGCTGCAGCGCATTTCATGCCAAGTGCTGGGCAAATAAAAGGAAGCCTGCAAGGATGGGCAATGGGAATGATCATAGGAGGAGTTGTAGGATTAATACTAGTGATAATAGCACCTTATATAGTACAGATGATTGCAAGCTTCAGCGGAGGCAATGTAGTAGTGCCAAACTGCTGAGCATAACCTTTTTCATAGCTCCAGACAGAAATATCAAAAAAGTATTTAAATATAGCAGTCCGTAATATAAGTGCGGTGTTGATATGAAATTGCTGAAAATATTGATGAGCTTGATAATAGCAGTAAACATGGTAACTCTTGCTTCTGCACAGATTACTGCATTGAGCTCGCAGCTATGCGCTTTAGTAAGCGACATTAGGATGATTGTTGGAGTATTTACACTCGCTTTGTTCCTCATAGGAGGCGTGCTGTATGCTGCAGCGCATTTCATGCCAGCTGCTGGGCAAATTAAGTCAAATATGCAAGGATGGGCAATGGGAATGATCATAGGAGGAGTTGTAGGATTAATACTAGTGATAATAGCACCTTATATAGTAAAAGCGATAGCTGGCTTCAGCGCAGGCAATGTAACACTTACCTGCTAACGTATTTGCCTTTCTTTTCTTTTTTATAATTTCTCTTTCTAATTCAGTTTCATGAAGAACAGGCACTTTGCGCTGCTAATTGCAGCATCCTCAAGCTTTGTCTTCCTAATGGACATGCTGCTTTACGGCTATACCTCTTTAAGCCTTAATCTTTTTGGAGCAGCTTCTGCCATACTCTTTGTTGCATATGCAGCATCTTATACCATTTCAAGCAAAAAGCTGACAAATTGGCTTTTGGTTGCATATGCGATTTCTTATATCGCTGCGTTTGCATTCGATCCTGCAATTGCGAAGGCTGCGCTCTTTTCTGGACTGTCCGTGCATTTTTTTGTTGATGCGGTGCTTTATGCTATGCTATACCTTCCAGTCCTATTCCTGCTCTTCATTGGTGCTTATTTCCTCCGCATAGAAAAAAAGAGAAAGCTTGCATTCCTGGCAATTGCAATCGCAGCACTTGTTATTGGCGTATATTACCTTTCCGGCTACATATTCAAAGGGTATGTGATAGATGATGAGGTCTACATAACATTTGTGCAGATACACAACTTGATGCAAAAAATAAACCCATATGCAACGAACATTGCCCCGATGCTTTATTACAACAGAAGCATAACAGGCATTAGCGTAACGACAAACAACACAGTCATGGGCATGATGTACTATCCAGACCTCTTTTTCCTTTCTTCTTTTCCGTTTTATTTCCTTTCTAAGCCCTCATTGCAAAACTATTCAGGCATAGACACAACAGCAGAGGCAATGGTGTTCATCTTCATAATGCTCTTTTCAATTGCAATGCTTGTAAGAAAAGAAAGCCTAAAGAAGCCTCCATATGGGCTGCTCGTAATCCTTTTCGTTACAATACCTATCGTATCTTCCATACAGACATACCTCATGTTCGCATTCCTCGCAATCGCATATACCTTCATAGAAAGCCGCTATTCTTGGCTCTTCCTTGGCATTGCCGCATCGCTTCAAGAAGAACTCTGGATTCCAGTGCTTTTGCTCATTGTTTACTCGCTTGCAAACAAAGGGATAAAGGCTGGCTTAAAGGATGCTGCAGGCACAGCATTTGCATTCCTAATAATCAATTCCTATTTCATTGCTATAAACCCAAAAGCATTCTTCGGCTCCGTCTTTTCTCCAGTTAGCAGATACCTCTTCGTTTCTGATACAGCCCCTCTAGGCTACCTCACATTGACAAGGTACCATATGCTTTACGGCACATTCACAACAGAATTCTTCTTCGCAGTCCTTGCCATGGCTGTGCTCTTCGCATATTTCAACAAGAAAGAGCTTCTAGGCATTTTTAGCATGCTCCCATTCTTTTTCCTCCAGCATGCAACCCCTACATACTATACATTCTTCACTCTCTTCTTCATTTTTTCTCTATATGTAGAAAAAGGCAGAACAAAAGAGAAAAGTGCACTTAGCAAAAAGCATGCTTTGGCAATGTTCCTAGCCATTGCAGTTGCAATGGTGCTTTTGGCTTATAACTCCCATCTGCTATATGCAAAGGGATTCAACCTAAAAATTGTGGACCAGAGTGCATATATCGCATACAGCGCAAACGGCATGGAAGAGGCCCATTATACTGGCAAGCTTCTTTATTCGAGCCTTGCCACTAACACTCTTTACCTCGCATTCGGCGTTAGCGCAAGCACAGGCGCTGGGCTAATGGGCTTTGCGAATTCTCCGCTGATAAGCAACCCGGCAAAATGCAATGAAACGGATTATAGCTGCCTAGTGAATGTCAACAGGATATTGCTCAATAATAGCACAGGCACATACATGATTAACGCAACAATACCGCTAAACAAGAACATCTCTGCCTACTGGCTTGAACCTTACCTCTACAATGGCAAGTATTTCTACTCAGCGCCAACAATAGAGGCAAAATTCAAATGATATATCTTTTTATTTATGCATTCTCCTTTCTTATTAGTGGTGCTCATGGGAAATGTAGTAGCAGACTCATTTGAAACGTATGCCTCAAACCTAAAGCTGATACTGCTTTTCTCCATTCCATTCATCATCGCATTCCTCATACCAGAGCTTGCACCGATGCCAACTTACATAAGCGCAGGAGGCATATTCCTAAGGACAGCAAGCATCTTCATAAACCTCAATGCTGTAAGCCTTGCAGTCATTGTAATAGCTGTTTTCTTCTCCCTGCTCTTCATAAGCTTTGCTTTTGTAGCCATAAGCTTGATTGTAAAGGCGAGGAGGACTTACGTTGGCATTAGCAGAAGGATCCTAGAAGGAATAGAGCGCTACACAGGCAAGGTGTTTGTGCTTCTGCTTGCTTATATAGCCTTGCTTGTGTTTGCGAGCATAATAGGCTATTACCTAGGCCATGAAGCTGCCATAACCGCTATTGTGGGCTTCTTCGGCTTTATTTTCATATTCTATGCTCCTACAGCAATAGTGGTTGGCAACAAGAGGATTGGAAGGGCTATAGTAGATAGCACAAAACTCATGTTCTCTGCCCCGCAATACTTTCTGATATGGCTTGCATTGATTATAGCCATAATAAGCGTGCTTGATGGCTTTTTCGTATGGCTCCTTGGCGGGAGCGCAACGGGCATCATAGCTTCCAAGTACATAATGCTCGTGCTGAATGCCCTCTTCATTGTCCCTTATTTTGTGATCTTCCAGGCAGAAGCATACATGAAGAAGTTCCCTCTGCTCAGGCACTGAATGGATATTTATAATTTAGTTTTTCATTTTTAGCTGAGAGTGCATGCCAACCAAGTCCTTGCTCTTGTTGATGCTTGTTGCGTTTGCTGGCATTTCGTATGCACAGAGCTGCACAGCTCCATATAGCATAACAAATTCGCAAATACAATCCCTTTTCCAAGATGGGATTTTCCTTGCAGCCCTTGCATTGACAGTCTCATTTGATGTTGTTGCAATAGGCTATATAATCGGAAAGCTTTTTCCAACGACAGGAGTGCTTTCATGGATAAGGAATGAGTATTGGGAGATAGCAAAATCTGCGATGCTCATTGCTGGCATATATGCAATAATTATTTTAATAGGATCTCTTGCTGCACCTTTTGCAAGCCAAATACAAGGCTTATCCTCAAGCGCTTCTTCAATAGCCACCCTTGTAGATAATGCACAGAATTACCTGTGCACTGCAAGTAACCAGGTTACAAACGATATGAATTATGTAGGCGGCATGAGCATTGGCATTGGAGTTTGGAAAAACTCACGAATAGGCACATATGTTGGGATACCAATACCTCTAGCAAACTTTGCGTTCATCTTTGGGATAATATTCAACCCGTATGTCAATTCGATGCTTGAATCTAGAGGAGGTATGGGCCCTTGGGATTCTTTGCTCAACACGCTCATAATGATGATTGGCATACCTGTTGAGATGGTGCTTGTTTTCCAGCTGGACCTTATTGGGCTTATAGTTACATTTGGCTTGGCTGTTTTGATTCCAGCAGGCCTTGTTATGAGAGCGTTCCCATTTATACGCGGTGTTGGAGGCACGCTCATCGCAATTGGCATCGGCATGTCGATCATTTACCCTGCAGCGCTTGCGCTTCTTAATGCTCCTCTAAGCAGCATATTGCAAAGCAACTTTGTATGGGCTACGCCTGCCCCACCACCTTCTTCAGCAAACCCATTCTGGATAGATGTTTACAGCGATGTTGTAAATGGTGTGGTAGGCGCGGTAATAAGTGGAGCACTAGGCACAAATGGGGGAAACGGGTATAGTGCAGGCATAGGAAGCTTTCCTAGCATATATCCTGGGCTGAATGGCATAGTCAACAACTCTATCTATTCAATATTCCAGCTTGTCTTGTTTATTGTAGACTTGATAATTGTATTTCCTTTGATAGACTCAATCGCAAAGATGCTTGGAGGCACGATAAGGCTGCGCCTCGGAGGGAAGCTTAAACTGGCGTAAAAATGAGGCTTAGCAAATCAAAGAAAAAAGGTGCAAATGGCATTGCAATTATAGCCTTTGCTATACTCATTGCTGCCACTGCGATTTCGCCATTCTTTTCAGGAATAGCATTTGCTTCTAGCCAGCAAACGCCCTCAACATGCACATATGGGAGCATAAATACCTACAACTGGGTAAGCATCAACATGCTCGTAGTGCTTGCCATCATGGTTATAGGAGGTATTATTTACGCGATTGGAGGCGTAATGCCGGCAAGGACAGGAGAAAAATTCAGGGGCATGGCGAAGTATGAATTTGCGGAAGGACTCATAAGCCTGCTCATAATTGCGATACTTCTTGCTTTCTCTTCAAGCATATGCAGCTTCACGCAATCGATGAGCCAATCGCTTTTTGGCGCACAATTTTCAGATCCTTTCCAGTTTGGCCAGTATTATGTTGGCACTTTGCTCTTTGCTAAAGGCACAAGCATATTGACGCAACTCTATTCCATATCAGTAACTTTTTATATCTGGGGCTTAGTCCTTTCTGGAGTGTTAAACCCACTTATGGAATTTTTATCTCCAAGTATATCGGCAGGGAGCGTGTTCAGCGTAACCTTGGGCTTCAGCGCAACTATAGAGAATTTCTTTACAGCATATTCAACGGTGTTCAGCGACATCTATGCAGCGCTAATAATGACGAGCTTTGGCGGTCTCTTTCTCCTATTCCTGACAATCCCGATAGTAAAGGCAATTTCCTTAACTGTGCTTGTGCCTGTTGCAATAGCCATGCGCAGCATAGGCTTCGCAGGGCCAAGGCTAAGGGAGGCATCGAACAGCTTCCTTGCGCTTGGCATAGCGCTCTATTTCATCTTCCCAATGACACTGATCTTTAATGCTTATACAATTAGCTGGATATACTGCACTAGCGTCAATGGGGTTTCAGTTCCTGCATCTATGTGCATGCCGAGCAGCATGAGTCAATATGTAGGCACATATGACCTAAATAAATTCTCGACAGGCTCCCTTTTCGCTTCAAATTCGGTATCATTAACTTCAGGCGCCTTGCCAACAACAATTAGCATACCTTCAAGCGTTTTTGGGCTTTTGTGGTCAAGCTTGCCTATCTCTGAGATAATGTATGCGCCAAGTGGCGTCCAGACGCTGGGCAACATTGTTGCACAGTACCTATTCGAAGGAATAGTCCTGGTAGCATTGGACATGGCAATAACAATAGGCTTTGCATTAGGTCTTACAAAGGGGCTTAACTCAATTTCAAATATATTAGGTGGAGGATCGGTGTGGAAACATGAATAAGCTAATGCTCATTACATTGGTATTTTCCCTTGTTGTGCTAGCTATTCCTATGGCAAAAGGCCAGAGCTCCATTTACACGAGCTATACAGATGTGTTTAAGGCATGGGGACCCATCATCGCAATCGCCATACTGCTAAGCATGTTCATCGCGGCAATTTACTACATGATAGGAGTGTTTCTCCACAACAGCACAATAAAGTCAAACGCTGTAAACGAGTTCGGCCAAGCTATAGGAGTTGCAATAATGGTAGTCATTATACTCGTTTTGCTTGGCGCGCTCACACCACTTTTCACCAACATGTTTAGCACGAGCACTGCAAGCAATACATGCAATACCCTTACAGGTTCTTACCTTGGCATCACGCACAATTATTTGGCAACAAATGCGCTGAACAAGACAATGACGACAGAGGTTTGCGCCCTTGCAGGAAATGTAATAAGCGGCACAACAGACCCAACTTTAATGCTTGACTATGGCCTTGCATCCTCTTACCTTGTAACCGCGAACCTTACTAACCAATCAGCATCTAACCTTAATGGCTTCTATATGTTTGAGAGCTACATAGGTTTCCTTAAGAGCTTTACAGTTAGCGACGGATTCTGCATGCCATTTTTTTGCTTCGCTAGCGGCGCTATATCAAGAAGTACTAACGTGCTTATACAGTTCACACCATTCCAAGGGTATGAAATGCTTAGCATAATGTCTGTGCCGCTTGAAGCCCAAGCTAACCTAATCTTTGAGTTTTATGTGCTTCAGCTGCTTCTAATTGCAGTCGCCATATACTCATGGCCTTACTTGCTTGCAATTGGCATTGTGCTTAGGGCAACATATTTTGGAAGGAGGGCAGGAGGCCTCATAATGGGCGCAGCACTAAGCCTGCTCGTTATATTGCCTCTCGTAATACTTTTAGAGTATAGCGCTTTCTCAGGAAGCGTAGGCACTCCAATAGGTGCAAATAGCTTACCTGTCCTTACAATAAACGAAAAGGATCCTAACACAGGTGCAATCACAACTTATGCATCAAACACATTAAATATGTATGTGCTACCAAAGACCGCATGGATAGCAAATTACTATGGCTGCTATCCTAATGGAAATGGCAACCTGGGTTGGGGAGAAGCAGGTTTCGCATCGTGGTATCTCATACCCTTTTATGGAATTGCATACTTTATATACAGCGCGTTCACAGGCTTTGTCGGCTCATTGCCTCCCATGCCACCAGGTAACACATGCACCCCGCAAAATGCAATATCAGCAATATTTGACATGATGAATGCATATGGAGTGATGTCGATAACAGGGTTTATAATCCCGTTAATGAATATCTTAATATTCATTTCAGGTTTGAGGGCTTTGTCTGCCTTATTTGGCGGTGATACAAACCTCATAGGGATAGGAAAGCTTGTATAGTGGTAATATGAATAGGGTTGGAATTGCAATCTTTATGCTAATTTTGCTACTGCCATTAATCGCCAATGCCCAGCTATGTCAAATTTTATTTGGGCAGCAGAATCCATTTATCCATAGCTTATACCCTTTAATCTCTTCAAATGCAGTTGCAATTTCAAACCCTTCAACTTATGCCAATCTGCTAGACTTTTCTCTTGTGATAATCCTGCTTGTGATGGCAGCCATTGGCATAGTATACGCAATAGGCTACTCAATGAAGATTAACAAGCTTCTTGCATATTCAAGGACAGAGCTGCTTGAGAGCGTATTCAATGTCATAATTATAGTAGCGATAGCAGGGAGCATGGCGATTGTTTATAGTGGTATGACATTTATAACAAACATTGAAAGTGCAATACTTTCTGGCGCTGGTATATCTGGTATATCTACTCCCCAAGTATTCACTTCCCCACAGGACATCTATATTGCTATATGCAACAATTATTTTGGCGCTGGGTGGGGGCTTGTTAACCAGTTCTTTGCTTTGTATGGCTTGAGCATACTGCTGCAGACACTGGCTAATTTCCAGATAATGCTCATGCCAAATTATGGAGGGTTCATAATGCTCACTCCTGGGGTAACTCTTTACCCGCTTGCTGGCCTAACTCCGTTGATGCTCGTAATTTCAAACATACTTAAAATAGCGGTAGCGCTCGTCGCCTTAGATGTGGGCGTACCGATGATCCTATTCTTCATATATTATTTGTTCCCATTCTTCTTGTATGCTGGAGTACTTTTCAGGTCTTTCCCATGGACAAGGGCAGCCGGCGGTACAATGCTTGCACTCTTCATCTCCTTTTACATCGTTTTTCCAGCGCTCTTATATCCACTTTCTAACGTGCAGAGCTCAGGGTCAAGCACAAGCAGTATGTCTTCCAACGCGTTGACATTGAGCACAAACAGCTGGTCATCTGCAGGTGGAACTTTTCTCAGTTTAGGCAGTGAGCTTGCAAATCTTGTCGGAGGCCTCAGCAATGTTGCTCTGCAAATAGGCAGCCTTATCGTATCACTAATCATTTCTTATGACCTTGTTGAAATGCTTGGAAAGCTCCTTGGGGCGCCATCTGCAAGCGGAACCAACCTCCTGCGCAAGGTGATATGACGAACTATAAAATTAATCTCATTGGAGCAATTTTGGCAGCGGTGCTGATCCTTTTTCTATTAGGAGGTGCAAATGTAGTAAGCGCACAGTCAGCAATAGAAAGCAGCGTTAACCCAATACTATCATCACCTTATACAAGCTGGTTCTCTATTGTGATTGCAGGGGCTTTGCTAATACTTGCCGTAGTTGCATTGGTATACGTGCTAGCACCGCTGATTGGAAGAAGCGATCTAAGAGCTTGGGCAAGGATCCAATTTTATAGCATATTATTCTCTATCTTGCTCATTGTAATCTTTGAAGCCTTTGGCGCATTGCTTTACACTACAAACCCAACAAATGCGCTTAAGAGCATAGGTGTTGTTCCAGATTTTCCTTTTGTTTCGTGTGCATCTTCTTCAAACCTGTTTGAGCTAGCATTATGCGACATCTACCTATTTAACCAATATGCAGTAGGCGCTGCAAACTACTACACATTTGTCGTAGGGCTTAGGCTTGCAATACTTCCAAGTCTATTAGTTACAGTAACACCATTGGCTGGCGTTTCAAATTTGGGAATCAGTCTTACAATACCTTTCTCACCATTGGACTTCCCGATAGGAGGGGTAATAAACGCACTTGCAACAATGTATACACTCAACCAATTGCAGCTTATACTTATAGCGGCAAGCCCCCTCATCTTTGCAGTTTTTATCTCGATAGGGCTAATAGCCAGAATTTTTGGCATAACAAGAAGCTTTGGAGGAGCTATGATTGCTTTTGCTCTTGGAATAGGTTTTGTCTACCCCCTCATGACTGCCATAACGTATGGCTTCATCGATACAGTAGTCACTAACCCAGCCACTATCACTCTCTTGAGTGCATTTATCACTTCCATCGTAGCAATTTCCTTCATCGCCTCTTTTCTTCCTGCTATATTATTGGCTGGGGCGCTTGCAGGTGCAGCGATAGCTTCTGCTATTGCTGCTTTATTGTCACCTTTTATTATAGCATACTTTGGCCTTTTAGGTGTAGGTCTTCTATTCGTTCCATTAATGAATTTTGTTATTGTTGATACATTTATAGTTGACTTCTCGCAAGCAGTTGGAGAAAGGATGGACTTCATGTCCTTGCTTACAGGGTTGATATGATGAAAAAAGGTTTGCATTCGTTATTGCTGTTGGCTTTGCTTGCAACTATGCTGGTGCTTTTCCTAGCTAGGAACGCAAATGCATACATTGCGAGATATCCATATGGTGGCTCAACTCCTGTGAATGTGCAAGGCTGCTCTGAAATTCCATACATAGCGCAAACAGTCAACGCGCTTGTGCCATGGTACTGCAGCCAAATAAATGTCGCAGTATACAACGATTGGGCGAAATGGGAGCCGATTGCACTGCTCGCTGTGCTTGTCTCATTCTTCATAGGCACAATGATCTTTGTTACAGGAATCGTATTGAGAAACGAGAAAATAAGGACATTTGGCATTGGAGAGATATACGAATCGATTGCAACTGCAATAATAGCCTTAATGTTCACCTTCTTTGCTGCTGTTATGTTTGGCTTGCTGCCGGGATTCTTTGTTGGGCCGATAGACCCTTATAATGCCTCTTTAGTTTACATCAACCAGACTATCTCAGCCACAGAAAACCTGATGAGGAGCGCCTTCGATGTAAACATGCTTGCATCATTCTATTCCTCAATTTCGCTACAAATAGAGACAAGTGGTGTATCAGCCATTCCATCGTGGGTTTTTCCTGTATACGCCAGCATTATAAACATACTGTTCGTAGCGCCTGCAACTGCAATAGCGCAGCTACTTAGCGATGGGCTTTTGGTATTGCATACAGAATTCTATACTATACTCTTTGGTATGTATGCAGCAATACCTGTTTTCCTTATCCCAGGAATAATAATGCGCGCCATATTGCCCACAAGGAGCGTAGGCGGCATGTTCATAGGCATAGCAATAGGATTTTACTTTGTACTGCCGATACTCTTTTCCGTTGCATTTGCATTCACAAACCATGGATTGCTCCAGCAATTTGCAGCTGAGACAGCCGCGCTTAATCAATACGGCTCTGGCTCAGGCGCAGAAAGCAACGCAATAAGCCCAACAAGCCCGTTGGTTACAACAATAGGCAATATGGAAAGCACATTGAGCTCATTCTGGCTCTCAGTAGTCTTCTTCCCAGCACTGATACTTGCCCTTACCTATACCTCCATTACTATCATAGCTGATTTCATAGGTGGCATGGCAACAACATCTTCAAGGCTAAGGCTTATGTAAATATTTATATAGAGAAATGTGAAAATAAAGTAATCAGTGGTTTAATTGGCTAATATCAGCTCTTTTGCTTATTACATTTTGGTCATACTTTCTTTCTTCTTTGTGATACTTATCCCTATAATTCCAGGATACATAGTAAGGGTTCTCATTCTAATCGTTGCATTGCTTCTTGACATTCTTGCATTCTCGATGAGGTTTTATAGCTACCTTTTCATGCCAATGCTCAAGATGAAGAGTAGGACAGTAGTGCTAAACAATGATGTGCCATTTATCATGTCACCATCAGGCAATGCAATTGTAGTTAAAAAAGGAGAAGAGTATTATGCCAGCTCGTTTGTAAAGATTCCCATATACAGGTCCTCAACAGAGATGAGCGATGACGAAAAGCTGGAATTCTCAAAAATGTTCAGCAGGATAGTCTCAATGGACAGGAACATAACGAAGCTTGTTTCACAGCTTTACATAATCAACAAGGATGAATACATAGCAAACATAAGGGCAAAGTTAAATGAAGCAGAGGATAGGTACCAAAAGGCAATGAGCGGAAAGAGCAGCCCAAGCGAATTAGAGCGTGTAAAAGGGGAGATGACAATGTGGCACAACCTGTATGACAACATAAGCAGCGCGCAATCACGTGACCTTGCTGCTTATGTGATGGTCACTGCCGTAGGAGGCACAGAAGAAGAAGCGACAAATTTAGCCTTCCAAAGGGCTGAAGAAGCTGCGGTAGGGATAGGCTCGGTTTTAGGCGTAAACGCAACAATAGCAAAGGGTGAAGAGATTCTAGTCTTCATAGAGCCGGAATATGCGATACCTGTTTCTACCGTAAGCGAAGCATTAAGGCAGAAAACAGTAGAGGCTGGGTTGTAATGGACGAGCAAACAATAATTTACCTTTCTCTTTCAGGCATAGTCATACTTTTAGTCTTCTTCTTGATAGGCAGCTTTGGTCCATTTAAAATTCTAGTAGTGATACTTGCAATACTAGCCTTACTAATGATACTGCTCATAAACTATGCAGATTTCATTATATTCCCGCTTTTCACTACGATACTTAACATAAAGGTTACACCCGCAAAGGATTATTACATTCCTAAAAAGCAAAACTGCGTGATAAAGAATGTAAGCGGCTTGTATTATGCTACAGGCTATTTGACAGCAAATGTTTACAGCTATGCATTTTCAGCAGAAAAGGTAGAGGAAACAGAAGATGCGCAACTCGCTTCTGCGCCAGAGAAATGGGAAAGGATAATCATGAACATCTCATTCCCATTCAAGTTTAATGCGATAACATTTGCGCATGACGTGCAGGAATATAGAGAAGAGCTTGAAGGAAAGCGAGGCTTCTTAGAATTCCAATTGTCAAAGGAGATGAATGCAAGCACCCCAAGCCAGATGGCGATAGATGATTTGCAAAGGAGAATAAACGTAATCCAAACGAGGATAGAAAGGATTTCTAGCGGCGAAAGGCCCGTAGGCAGCTTGATATACATAGAGACAACAGCGGTAGGCGTTAGCGAAAAGGCAGCAATTGATGCATTAGAGAACCAGCTTAACCAGCTCCAGACAGCATTCAATGCTCTTGATTTGCAGATAATGAGAGTTGTAGGCAGGGAGCTCCACATCCTCTTCAGCTTCAATTATGCTTTGCCGCTCTTGCCTTCTGACCTGCCAAAGCTCTTTAATGAGCAGAAATAGGTGTTATAATGAGCCAGCTTAGGTTGCAGCATTTAATGAGCAACGAAATAGCTAAAAGGGCATTCTTAAGCAGGCCGCCTGAGCCACCTTCAGAATACTTGCTCAACGACCCTTCAAACTCAATCTTTGTTGGCTTGACAAAACTTTTCAACACGCCGTTTAGCTGGAGCTTTGAAGGCTTGACAAACCCGCACATTGCTGTTGTAGGAATAACTGGAGCTGGAAAGAGCTTCTTTGTCAAAACATTCCTTATGAGGGCAAGCTACATCTGGAACACAAACGCAATTATAATAGACTGGGCAGGCGAATACAAGGCATGGGTAAAGCAGAGTGGAGGAACAGTAGTAGCGCTTGGAAAAGGCGATTACCTAAACATTATGGATTTGTCAGGCATGAAGCCCCTTGACAGGACAAAGCAGATCATGACATCTTTGGAGATCTTGACAGACATAGGCGACTTCCCAGAGCAGAAAAGGCTAACCGAAGAAGCAATAGAGCAAGCTTATGTTAATGCAGGGTTTGTGCTTTCCGAGCCTCCAGACCCAAATAAAGAGCCTCCGACACTGAAAAACTGCATCTCTTTGCTTGAGGAAAAGCTCCAAGAAGGCACATACGAATATCCTGCAGAGCTTGAAAACGCAGTCTACAGGCTGAGGCAGTTTGCAAGGGAAGGAGAGGACTATTTCGCTAGAAAAAGTACCCTAGACCTTGGAAAGCTCGCATCTTCTGGGCTTGTAGACATAGACCTTTCAGGATTGCCGGATGAAAGGTTCAGGGCATTGGCAGCTCTTTTCATACTCCAGTCCTTAAAGGAAAAGATGCGCATGGAGGGATGGAGCGCAACAAAAGGGCTTAAAGCCATAGTAGTGCTTGATGAAGCCTGGAAGGTTGCAAGCGATGAAAGAAGCGATGCAGTTACAATAGTTAGAGAGGGCAGAAAATACCAGTTTGGGCTTATTGTAGCGTCGCAAAACCCAACAGACATCAACGAGGCAATCTTCTCAAACGTTGGCACTACATTTATACTTAGGATAAAATTTGAAAAATTCTTGGATTACCTGCAAGGCTCAATGAACTTCTCTGATGTTATGAGGCGCGAGATAGCAAAGTTTGGGGTAGGCCAGGCAGCCATAGATATGTCGTTCCAAACATCTGTACAATTCCCAGAGGTATTCCTAATAAACAGGATAATCGGCGAAGTACCATTAGATGTTTACACTATAACCTTATCTGAGATATTGAATGCAAGTGAGCTTGCTGACAATAACCTGCAGAAAGAATTCTATTTTGAAAAGATAGACCTGAACGGCAAGCTCATAGAAAACAATGTAAGCACAGCGGCAATAGATGAGCTGTTCAAGCAGATGGACAAAATGAATAGGTTTGTAGACATAAGGACTTTTGCACAGCTGCTCCAGCAACAGCAGGTTAGCAAGGAAAGTATCATTTCTATATTGAGAAGCATTGGAATTACAGATACAATTATAACAAGGGTCTTTACATACATACAGGGTGCTTAGATGGGCGAAACGTTTATTGTAAATAGGCTTGACTTAAGGAGGATGCTAACTTTGCTAGGTGTAGGGGACAAGAACATAGATGCTTTAGAATCGAGCTTAGCAAAGATGCACAGGCATGTAAATGCTGTTGCATTTGCTGGCATGCTTCAGAAGATAGGGCTTAAGTCAAATGACATAATCAACATATTTAGGAGAATAGGCATTGATGATGTCAAGATCACAGCAATAATGAATAACCTAGATGAGGAAAAGATTAACCAAGCTTATGGGAGGGTTGTCAAGCTGGTAGTAGAATAGGTGCCAAGATGCAAAAGAGCTACTGCATAATATGCGGAAAGGAGCGAGATGGAATAGAGATAAAAGAGGACCATGTCATAGAGGCTATTAGGTGGATTAAAACAAACATAACAAAAAATGAAAAGAACAACAGGCTCGTGGTCTGCAAAGAATGCTATCCGAAGTATGTAAAAGCAAGGAAAAAATATGAGTCTAGGCGGATTACATATCTTGTGCTAGGCATACTTTTCGCTGCAATGAGCCTTATAGTTTCTCCAAGGCTTGAAACGCTCGCCATGGCAATAGTAGTCGTAGTGCTCCTTTACGCTCTTTCTTACCTCAGCTATATGCCAGCATTAAAGATTCCAGAAACTTCCAGAAAAACACAAAAGATAAATAGATAAAGATTGGCAGCATTATAGTTGATGTAGCCTAGTGGTAAAGTGGCTGAAGAAGAGATAGTTCCAAAAGTGGAAGAAGTAGCCTTTGCAGGCAAGCTCACTGGGAGCCTTGAAGATATAAAGAGCAAGGCAGATGCACTTCCATTCTTCTCTTCAAAGATAGAAGATAATGTTATAAGCATTGTAAAGGTGGAAAGCAGGAATATCAAGAAGAAGCCATTCCTTTTTTACATAGTAAAGATAAGGCAAGAAGGAATGGATGTAATTTACTCAATAGCACCTGATACAAGCGAGAGGCTTAGAAGGCTTACAGTAATGAAAAATGTTGCATCTTTGCTCTCTATGATAACGGATTACTTCCAGATAGACCAAACCCGCTTCTTCCAGTACATTGACTCAGTCATAGACGATGTGCTCAATAGCCTTTCACAGAGCTACAGCACGCTCTTCAACAAGTATGATGCTTTGCTTACGGAATACAGGGAATACAAAAGATTGAACCTAGAGCTGACAGCGGCAAACAGGAACCTGACAATACAGGCTGCCCAGCTAAAGAATGAAAATGATCAGCTTAAAGCAGAGCTTAATGCATTGAAGACGTACTCCGATGAATCGCTAATGTCAATGGTGCAGGACTGGATAGAAACGCACAACAACTCCATAGACATAGATGAATTTGCAAAGAATTACAATGTGCCTGCACCTAGGGTAGAGCAAATCCTAGACAAGATGGTTTCCTTAGGCTACATCGAGCTTAAGAGTTAAGCTGATGCCGATGAAGTATTACGTGACAATCAATAAGAGGGTCCAGCACATAAGGAGTTACGTAATCCTAAAAAGAGTAAGCGGAAACCAAAACTTCTTATCGAAAGTCATGCAAAAATTTGTTGACAAGTACTTCCTAAAGAAAAAGGAGGTTTAGAGCTTTATGGCAACAAAAAGGACAAAGGTGCTTATAGCAGCAATCATTGCAATAATCATAATTGTATTGATAATAGCAGTAGCAACGTATGTCAAAAGCAGCTTGGCTCTAATCCTGCACAAGCCAAGCATAGTAAATATGACAGGGCCGCTATTTTTTTCTAGCTACATAAATGCAACTGGCGCACTGACTTACAATAATGGCAAAGACCTTGTAGGCTATGCACTAGTTAACTATATTGCAAAAAATGTAAGCAACGTGACAATGAATTTGTATATATACAAAAGCAACCCACACTTCAAGATATACCTTCTAAATGTAAGCGATTATTGCTACCACTGCTTTGAGGGGCAGCTTCTTTTAAGTGACTTGGGGAATGAGCTTGCTGCATATGGGCTTTTGACTAATCAAAGTACTTTAGAGTTTGTAAACATTAGCAATACTGCAAGCATACCAAACGATTCAATTGTAATAATACCTTCTGGGCTTTTGCCAACACTTCTAATGCCGTCGAGCAACAGCACAGGATTATTCTCATTGCTTAGCAAAGGCGACACTGTAATCTATATTGGCCAGAGCTTCAACAGGACTATAGGCCCAAGTGGTATAATATTTTCTACAAGCCCACAGCAATTGAACTTGCTTAGAGAGCATGGAATATCAGCAATAAGTGTAAATAGCACAACGTATAGCAAAATAAGGAGCTCAAATAATTTCACATTTAACAATGCAACTTTCGCTTTTGTAGGCGGCTCAAACTATGGCTCCATAGTGTATGCTAAAGCTTTGAACGGCACAATTGCGGCATTCTCAAACTATGAAACATATGGATGGAAGAACACAAGCTCAGAAGCAGGGGACATTGCCAAAGCAATATACGCAATATTCTGGATGAGCCCAATGGCTTCAGGCTCATACAGCTTTGTTCCTATGCAAAGAAATGGGACTGTAGGCATATTTACTTTGGCTACTTATCCAAACGATAGCATGTTTAGCGAAATTAATGGTTCTTATGCTTTAGTAAAGGTTTTTGCTAGGAATGCAACAGCTGGCACAATGCAGAATTTATATGCGATGATATATGCAGAACAAAATGGAACGCTAAGTATGCCTGCACTCATAGCTCAAACGCAAAGCGTGCCTATCCAAATCTTCATGAACGTGCAAAGCACTTCAATCCAAACAGTTTCCCCTCACATCGACATTTACAACAGAAACATGAGCTATGTCTATACAATACCAATAGGCTTCTTTAACACTTCTACAAACTTAAGCATTATAAAATACACTTCATTCATGCTGCCACAAGGGACTTACATAGCAGTGCTAAAGAACTTTTACAACAAGTACTATTCCGCTGCACTTTTCCAGATGGCAAACGTCACAATAGAGCCAGTGCTAATCTCATTTTCAAATGGAACTTTCATCTTTTCAGTGACAAGCAACAAATATCCTATAAGCAATGCATCATATAGCGTTGAACTTAATAACCAATACAGCTCAAGCGGAAAGATTACTAATGGCACAATATACTACACATTGCCAAAAGGCACTGTAATTCCATACGGGAATGAAACATTCGCTTTCAGCTTATTCAGTACAAAATACACTTATTCAGAGACTTACGTAAAGAAAATATTCCATATTCCAGCATTTTACATAGAAGTTGCAGTAGTCCTAATTGTAATAATAATGCTGAACCTGCTTCTGAAAGCGCCTACACGCGACGAGTACTATATAGATGTAGAAGAGTTGCCACCTGTAAAGAAGGCGACCTTTACTGCTAGTGCTGACCAGATTATAAGCGTTTTTGGCAAAGTAAACATGATGTACCGCTGGCGCTACATGCCCCTTACTGCAGAAGAGGTCAAGAATGGTATAAGCAGTTCCATAAGGTACAACAATATACCTGTTTCTATAACTTTGCAAAATGCAGAAGAAGTATTAAGCTACTTAAGCGAGAAAGGGTTGGTAGTATCTGCACAAGGCTACTATGCGCCCAAATCATGGCTTCCAGAGTCAAAGCATGATATAGAATACTTAGCAATATTCAGGAAGCTTAGAGATCATTGCGTTGCGCATGCGATGCTTTTCTCAGACCTTGATGAGAGCGATATTGCTGATATGGTCATAACGAAAGGTGGCTTGCACGCATACGTCATAATCTATTCTAGTGTTTCAGGAATGAAAAAGATACCACTATCAGCAACTGCAAAATGGTACATTGTATTCATAAATGCCGAAACAAGGATGAGCTTCCAAGAAAAGCTCTATACAGCTACAGGCGATGAGGCAGAAGCGCTCAAAATGGGTATATATTATAGTTACATAAAGCTTGTCGATACCGAAGACCTTGATGCAATTACGATTTAGCTTCTTCCTTTATCTCATCTTCAAATATGTGCCTGTATTTGCTGTCGATAATGGATTTCAGCTTTTTCTCTATTATTTCTTTATTTTCTCCAGTAAGCTCGCTTAAGTCCATAGAG
>JABEBW010004808.1_pt1 | contig 23845 bp, 28 predicted proteins | sample 7245961 | NCBI WGS metagenome assembly JABEBW01 (sample SAMN14506364, study PRJNA622280) | hot springs metagenome | biome: hot spring [ENVO:00000051]|acidic hot spring [ENVO:00002120]; feature: spring [ENVO:00000027]|sediment [ENVO:00002007]; material: sediment environment [ENVO:01001048]...
GTTCAGTAGAAATCCTCAATGAAAGAAAGCATTTATTTAATTGGGGGATTTTTGCCGGATTTATGTATACCTTAACCACAACAAAAATCCCCCAGATTGTAGTGAAATCACAGGAATATATGTTTATCGAGCAGGCTGTGAATATATCCAGGAGGTTTCTTCCTGCCTATTCCTCCAAGTTTTCTAAAAAGAAGTACAAACAATATCAGCTCTTTGTCATACTTTTGTACAAGGTTTGGAAAAATGTGAGCTATCGCGATGTAATTGAGATGATATCATCTAATCCTGCATTCATTGACCTTTTATCCCTCTCCGAAATGCCTCACTTTACAACGATTCAGAAATTTTCAGAAAGGATTGATAAAGGGATCATTGAATTTGTATTCAATCAAGTTCTGAAATTCTTCATTGAATTATTTGGAAGCAGGATGATAATTGACAGCACCGGATATTCAGTTAACTATCATTCATATTATTACGATAAAAGGCTTGATGATTTCGGAAGGAAGGTTAAGAAAAAATATGTCAAAACGACAATATGTGTGGATGATAAATCGCAGCTTATTGTTTCATACAGCACACGATTTGGATATGTTCATGATTCAAAGGAGTTCAGGAAGGTATTGAAAAATATGGATAATGAAATAGTTGATAAATTCAAGATAATAATTGGAGATAAGGGATACGATTCAGAGAAGAATCACATAATTGCCAAAGGATATGGGCTATTTGCAATAATACCGGCAAGAAATGAGGATGTTCCAATACATAGAACTAAGGGAGAGAACAGGAAAAGGATGAAGAGGCACCTGCCAGAAGAATATAACAGGAGGCCAATAGTTGAGACAGTTCATTCAGTGATTAAGAGGAAGAGCGGATCATTTGTCAGGTCAAGGATTCCAGGGCAACTTGAAAAGGAAATAGCATTAAAGATAATCGCGTACAACATCAGGAGGATATTAGTGTTAAATGGTTCTAAGATTATTTTTATTATAGAGGTTTTCTACACAGCTTTTATATGATATCACTGAGTATATTTGGTATATATTTGATGGCAATTTTAAGCATGGTCGGATTTATCGCAAGCCTTCTAACTATATGGGAATGAAAATCAAACTCATTGCTGTTTAATTTGTTGTTAATTTTATGAATTTCAGAAACAATTTTTAGCATTTCTTCATTTGATATCTTTTTATATGCCTTAGCTAAAGCCAATTGGAGCTTTAATTCTGATCCAAATAGATTAGAAAAAGATTTATCATAATCAATGAATGTGCCTTTAACAGATTCAGCGCCAGCAAGCATCCCTCCCAAACCACCTGATACTATACCGCCTCCAGTAGTTGGCTTTGTCTGGCCACCAGCGTCACCCACCTTTAAAGTGCGCCTGCTTTCATTTTTGATCATCCCACCAACAACGAGCGAAGATGATATGGTCTTTATAGGATAACCCCGTATGTTTAATGCCGCTAGGTTTTTCTGCATAAATTTTAGCACAAAATTAGGATCGCCGGCTGATCCAACCTTGGCCAAATCATCACCTATAGGTATATACCAACCGAAGAAATCTGGCAGCTGCTCTTTATCTATAAAAACCATAATTCCGTCATAAAAGCCATCCTTTATCGCATAAACAAACTGAGTCGCAGGAAGCAAGCCAGCTTTATTTGTATAGCCAGCTACGCCGCCTGCGTCAATTAACATGTCACTCTCTAGCTCATAACGTGAAGTTTTTATTGATACTTCATTATCTAGCTCATTATATTGTTCTATTCTTGTACCGAGGTATATCTCTGATCCAGCTTTAACAGCTTCAAGCGCCAGCTGTTTATCAAACTCCTCTCGATTTAAAGTTATTAGATTTGATTCGGATAAATCAAATTCAAATGCCTTATTTTCAGGAAACACAACTTGCCCATACTTTACATGATTGCTAATTATTTTTCCTAGGGGTGAAACTTTCATTTTAATTAGGCCGTCAAGCGATATCAATCCTCCACACTTTTCCGGTATTCCGATTTCCCTATCCTCTTCGAACACTGCAACAGTCTCTCCCCTTTTGGCGGCCTCCCTGGCGGCCAGCAATCCAGCAGGTCCACCCCCCTTTATTGCCAGGTTATACTTTTTCACCATATTACGCGCATGTACAGACATATTTATAAATATGAAATCTTTTTACCGATGCGTAATGTCTGTATCGATTAGGGCTATAATTAGAATTGCTGGAAGAAACGTTAATGGCAATAAGCCATTGATAGCGTCGCTTAGAGATATAAGGGGAATAAACTTCAGCACAGCAATGTTTATAATTAGATCGCTTAGGCTTGACCCTTCTATGAGATTGGGAAAATTAAACGAGAGCCAGTTACAGTCTTTAGAGAGGGCAATATCAGATCCGAGGGCATTAAATGCGCCTTCATGGCTGTTAAACAGGCGTAAGGATATAGAAACAGGGAAGGACATGCACTTGCTTGAAAGCGATCTCTCATTTAAGGTTAATGAGGATATTGAAAGGGAAAAGCTAATGAATAGCTGGAAGGGCATGAGACATTCATTGGGTTTGAAAGTAAGGGGGCAAAGAACCAGGACGACAGGCCGCAAGGGTATGGCTGTTGGAGTAAGGAAGAAGGCCCTTGTAGGTCAACCATCAGCGCCTCAGCCGGAAGCAAAGAGCGAAGGAAGTGAGAAGTAAAAATGGGAGATCCAAAGAAACCTAAAAAAACTTATACAACTCCAAGAAATCCATGGGATAAGGTTAGGCTCGATAACGAATTGCAGTTAATTGGAACCTATGGGCTTAAAAATAAAAGGGAACTCTGGAAGGCTTCAACAGTTATATCTAATATAAGGAGGCAAGCCAGGATGCTTCTTGGAGCAACTGCTGAAACAAGGGAACAACAGGAGAAAAAGCTCATTGAAAGATTGCACAAGCTCGGGCTTCTTAAGGAGGGACAGTTAAATTTGGATTATATTTTGAACTTAACCGTTGAGGATCTCCTTGAAAGGAGGCTACAGACTATGCTATGGCGTAAAGGACTAGCCAAGACTGTATATGAGGCAAGGCAGCTTGTATCTCATAAAAAAGTGCTGATAGGAAACTTCATAGTCAACAGGCCAGGCTATTTAGTGCCAGTGGATAAAGAGGAGTTAATAAAGGTGAGCGGGCATTGAGTGAAGAAAAGGAAACAAATGATGAAGCAAAACAGGAAGTAAATCAACAGGAAGCAAATCAACAGGAAGAGAGATGGGGAATAGCCCACATTTACAGCAGCTTTAACAATACAATTGTGCATATCACCGATTTATCTGGAGCCGAAACCATATCTTTCAGCAGCGGTGGCATGCACGTTAAGGCAGACAGGTTGGAAGGTTCTCCCTACGCTGCAATGAAAGCTGCTATGGCTGCTGCTGCAGCGGCACAGGGCAAGGGCATAAATGCATTGCATATTTATGTTCGCGGTGAAGGTGGCACCGGTGCCAAGACGCCAGGTCCAGGCGCGCAGGCTGCTATAAGAGCCCTCGTGAGAGCAGGATTCAAAATAGGAAGAATTGAAGATGTAACACCTGTGCCTCACGATTCAACACGGCCGCCCGGCGGTAGAAGAGGTAGAAGAACGTAAAATGGCCGCTGAATTGCTTGAGCTGCAAAAGGGAAATTTAACAGTTCGGCTGAACGGCTTTGACTTAAATTATGTAAATGCAATAAGGAGATATATCATGTCGGAGTTACCCACATTGGCAATTGAGGATGTTGTAGTTGTTGAAAATTCGTCACTAATCTATGATGAAATAATTGCCCATCGTTTAGGGCTTGTGCCGCTTAAAACTCCGAAAAAATATCTTAATCAGGAGGGGGTTCAGCTTATGATGGTTCTGGATGCTAAAGCAGAAAGTGGAACTAGGACTGTTTATTCCGGGGAGCTTGTTTCTGTGGAAGATAAGGAAGTATATCCAATTTCCACGGAAATTCCGCTGCTTAAACTATCCAAGGGGCAATCAGTTAAGATAGAAGCTTATGCCAAGCTTGGCAGTGGAAAAAATCATTCAAAATTTTCACCTGTATCGAGAGCGACCGTGAAGCCAACGCCTGCAGTTAAAATAATTAACGCTTCCACGAATAAAATGAACGATATAGTAGACGCATGCCCCAGAGGGGTTTTTTACATAAAAGATGGGCAACTGGCAGTTTCCAATGAGGATGCTTGCACATTTTGTATGGAATGCACGAAGGTTGATCCTGAATCAGTTGAAATAAAGGAAAAGCCAGATTCATACATATTGAGCATAGAAAGCGTTGGGCAGTACGATGCCAAAGATATATTAATAATGGGGATAGATTTAATTCAAAGGGATTTAGGAGAATTGAAGGAAAAGGTGATGGCACTCTGATTAAGGACGCGGAAGTTGCAAAGGAATTGGAAAAGGCCTATAAAAAAACCAGGAGGCAGATATGGAAAAAAGTAAACGAAGAGGTGGGCAGAAAGGGCAAGCTGGAAGTTATGAACGTGTCCAAGATAGAAAAAATTGCGCCAGATGGATCAGCGATAATTTTTGTTGGAAAAATCCTCGGGAGCGGGAAGATCAGCAAAAAAATCTCTGTGGGGGCAATGGCATTTTCAGAATCTGCAAGGGAAAAAATAAATAAGTCGGGTGGAGAAGCCCTGCTGTTGACTGATTTTGTTAAAAAATACATGGAAAAGAGTGGAATAATAATTGTCAAGTGAAATTGTATATATAGATGGAAAGGGGCAGATCATGGGAAGGCTCGCCAGTTTAGTAGCTAAAATGCTTCTTGAAGGAAAATCAGTTTATATTTTCAACACAGAAGAGATATTAATATCAGGAGATCGCCGTTCTATAATAGAACAGTGGAAAAAGAAGCTTGAGATTCAGAGCAGGATAAATCCAAAGCACACTCCGTCACACTACAGGAGACCCGATAGAATATTTAGAAGAGTTGTAAGAGGCATGCTGCCAAGAGATAAGCCAAAGGGCAGGGCTGCTTTTAAGAACCTAAAAGTTTATCACGGGGTGCCAGAAGAATTTAGAGAAATTAAAATGCAAAAGCTGGAAAAAGCCATTGCAAAGGGTTTTGGAACAGATTATATAAAACTTGCTGAATTAGGAAAAGAGTTAGGGTGGAATGTTCAAAATGCCAGCTAAATCTGAATCTGAAAAGGTATATTTTGGCTCTAGAAAGAAGGCCAACGCATTTGTGTCAATAGAGCCGGGAACGGGTATAGTTAGATACAATGGCCTTTTACTGGAAGCGTTGCCATCTCATATAGGATCTTTAATTTCAGTTCCGCTTAAGTTAATGGGGGATAGGAGATTTAAGATCAATGCACACATTACAGCTAAAGGTGGAGGCGCGATAAGTCAGGCATATGCTGCCTCAATAGCTTTATCAAAAGCTTTATCAGATTACTTTAAAGACGACGAAAAGGTTAAAGAAATAATACAATCTTATGATAGGCATCTGCTGATTGGAGATCCTCGCCAGAAGGAGCCAAAGAAATTTGGTGGGCCAGGCGCAAGAAGGAGAGAGCAGAAGTCTTACAGGTGATTCAGAGCCCTGACACTCCGCGATTGGAGGTTTTGCGCTACATGCCAACAATTTCACACATATGCTTGATGTTTCCCACCTAGGAAGCAATTCAATCCCAGGTATGTTTATTGAAGCGTTCAAATCCCCGCCCATCTTCGCATCCCAGTATCTTATCTCTTCATTTTGTGATTAATGGCGTGAGCATATTCTGCCTGTGTTCTTGGGATTGGCCTTTGATATTTTCCTATCATATAGCTCAGCAGCATGTGGAAAAACTCGCTCAGCGCTATGTGTTGAAGATATCTGGTTACGTTTCTTCTAGCCTTTTTATCGTCCCTTTCTGCTTCTATTTAAATCCAAGTGCAACATGCTTGCGGCTATTGAACCTCTAAAGTGATCATTGATGCGGGATATAAATCCAGTTCCCAGCTAAAGGCCATTCGATTTAAACCATCTGCAAAAATTAAAATCATCAACCTAAAGAATATTATATATCATTTCTTATTTTTTATAATAATATAATATTCTTTGCCTTTTTTTAAAAATTTTTTAAAAACAAAGTTTAATAATGGATCTGAGATGATTACTTTGGAATTGACAGGGTGGGGCGGCGTTTACCTGGATGTTATAGTTACTCTGTTGATAGGTATAGCTGTACCCGTTTTATCTTATGTTATAGGTGCAACCCTTTATAGGGGGAATAACGCAAATAAAAGGAAAAGATTTGAAAGCGGAAACGAAGAAGAAGGCAGGGGCAGGGGGATGTTCATAATGCAATATTATTCCTATGCCTTGATATTTATGGCATCTGAGCCCGCTTTTGTAATATTATTTGTGTTTTTATTGATTTTTAACTATGTTTCTTATACAATATTTATTTTAGGGGTGTTGATTTATGTGCCTGCACTTATGTTTGCCGCTAAACTTGCGAGGGAGATAAGAAAATGGATGATCAGCAAGGATTAGTTTGGTTCGGCAATCTTGAAGAAATTGCCAAAAAATCGCTTGATTATTTGAAGAAAAAGGACCTGTTAACTAAAACTGTAAGCTGGGGCGTTGATTATTCGATATGGCCGGCACATCTCATGACTTCATGCTGCGGAGCAGAGCTTGCAGCTGCATCTGGTCCGAGATTTGATCTGGAGAGGCTTGGATTCCTTCCATTTGGAAGCCCAAGGCAAACTAATCTTATATTGGTAGAGGGAACGACCACGATAAAAATGGCCCGGGTAGTCAAAAGATCCTGGGAACAAATGCCTTCACCAAAGTTTGTAATTGCAATGGGGGCTTGTGCAATGGATGGAGGAATATTTTTTGATAGTTATAATACTATAGTTGCTAGAGATTATTTGCCCGTTGACATCTATGTTCCTGGATGCCCACCACGGCCTGAAGCGCTAGCTCAGGGGGTGCTCATGTTGCAGGAAAAAATCAGGCGTCAAAGGCAGGATTTGATAAAGACGGTTGAGCAAAATGATAATAAACAATGAATACATTGCAAAAACGGCTCAGGTGCGAGAAGATGAAAAGAGCGGAATAATCGATGTATCTGTAACTGATGCTGATGTTTTAAAAAAAGTTGCCTTAGCTTTAAGTGAGATGGGATTTGACCACTGCGTTTCCGTTACATGCGTAGATTATAAGACAAAGATGTCTGTTATATGGCATGTATCAAGTTATAGCAAAGATGAATATAAGGGGCACGTTGTTCAGCTTAGAATAGATATAGATACAGGCCACCTCACACCAGACCCCAGGTACAGAGCGCCCATGATAGATGTTCCATCCCTTGTGTATGTTTGGAAGAGCGCTGAGTTTCTGGAGAGGGAGACGCATGAAATGTTTGGGATTAATTTCATAGGCCACCCTGATTTGCGGCCCATATTGCTTTCGGAGGATTTTTATGGTAAATGGCCATTGAGGAAGGACTTTTCATTTAATAAAGGCGAGTTTAAATATGAATTTGAATGAAAAGGTCTACGATATAAGCGAAGCTGCAAATATAGAGCCTGAAGGGGAAAGAACAATTGAACTGCAAATAGGGCCATCACATCCTGGATCTGGCCACATGAGAATAAAGGTATGGGTGGACGGTGATATAATAACAAAGGTTGACGCCGACATAGGGTTTGTGCACAGGACAAGCGAGTGGCTTAGTGAAAGGCGGCAATACATTAAAGCTATTCCAATAGTGGAAAGAATTATGCTGCCTGACACAGTTCACGCTAACCTCGCATATGTGTTGGCCCTTGAAAAGATACTGAAAATTGAGCCCCCTCCCAGGGCCAACTATCTTAGGACTCTGGCTGCTGAAATAAATAGAATAACAAGCCACCTATATGGCATAGGGCTTTTTGGCATATTTCTTGGGTCCTCTACTGTATATATGTGGGCTTACGGCGACAGGGAACCATTTATTGATTTGATGGAAATGCTGACTGGAGCCAGGATAACCAACTCATATATAATTCCAGGTGGAGTTAGGTGGGATATGCCAAGCGGCTTCAAGGAAAGGGCTGAATTAACGCTTCAATACATGGAGAAGAGGTTTGACGATTACAACGACATATGGGCTAAGAATCCTGTAGTTGAAGCAAGGACCGTGAACGTGGGAGTTGTGGATAAGGATAGGGCAATAAAGCTAGGAGTTGTTGGACCCAATTTAAGGGCATCTGGCGTAGATTATGATACAAGGAAAGCGTCACCGTACGCAGCTTACAAGGATGTTGACTTTGACGTTCCTAAAATGGATCATGGCGATGCATATGACCGGCTTTTGATAAGGATTGAGGAAATCAAGCAGAGCATCAGGATAATCAGGCAAGTATTAAAAGATATACCGGACGGGAAAATAATTGCAGATAGCATTTATTCTCAGCTTAACCCAGTTATGAAAAAAGTTTACGATAGCGACAGCGGACACAGAGTGATGTTTCCAGCTTTTTTCAATCAAATGAGACCCCCCTCATCTGAATCAACAGCCAGAGTTGAAGCTGGAAGGGGGGAAATTTTCTTTTACCTTAAAAGTAATGGTGATAAATTTCCTTACAGATTTAGATGGGTTACACCATCGTTTCGCAATTTGGCTTACTTTACGGATGTCGCGGTTGGATACAGGCTTGCAGATTTGCCAGCAATATATGGCAGCGTAGACTATTTTCCACCTGAGGCTGATAGATGATGGCATTGATACCATTGATAATTTGGCTTATTCAGGATCTGCTATACCTGATAGTTTTTCCTGGGTTAATCGTTGCCATGGTTCTGGTGATTTTGCTCATATACCTTGAAAGGAAAATTGCAGCAAAAGTTCAAATGAGGTTTGGCCCTCTATACGTTTCCAGGAAAGTTGGTGGCGCCCTGCAGTCTGTATCTGACCTGCTTAGGTTCAGTTTTCAAGAGTTCATATTGCCCATTGGAAGTGATAGCTTAGCATTCCTTATGGCACCAGGTTTGATGTTTGCATTCGCTATGATGCCCCTGATTTTCATACCTGTCGGTCCTTATTATTCATACCTTTTCCCCAGCACATTGACGATACTGTTTTCAGTTGCATTGATAACCGTAACTCCGATATATGCCATAATAGTTGGCTGGGCCAGCGATAACAAATTTTCATTTATAGGCTCCTTGAGGGAAGCATTCCTTGTTATTTCATATGAAATACCGCTGCTACTTTCTGTAGTTTCCATGCTCATAATTTACAGGACTTTGGATTATATACCTGCGGTAGCCTTCCAAGAAACTCATTTGCCTGGCATAATTCTTAACCCTATAGCCGCGCTGGTGTTCATCATTGTAGCTATAAGGTCAACCGGCAGGTTTCCCTTTGATATAACTGAAGCTGACAGCGAGCTTATAATGGGGCTATATACTGAATACAGCGCTTTATTTTTCGGAATAGGAATGGCCACTCCTTATATTGAGCTATATGTCCTGAGCCTCATATTTTCATTGTTGTTCTTGGGTGGGTGGTCTCCGGTATCATTTCATGCTACAGGGCTTCTTGCAGGATTGTTCCTGCCAGGGGTACTAGTAATAATTAAGGCATTCATAGTTATGGCCATTTTGGTGTTCCTGAGAGCAGTTTACCCAAGATACAGGGTCGATCAGGCCATCAGATCAGGGTGGGAGCGGATTATTTACCTTGGCATTATAGCCGTTATAATCTCCATATTGGAGGCGTTTATAATATGGTAGAAGAAAAAAGGAAATTGAGGGGAAATATTGAGGGAAACGCCAGGGCCTTAGCTACGGGATTTAAGTACCTGGTTGAGCCCAATAGAATGACGCTGGATTATCCAGCAGAATCAATGAAACTGGCGCCTAACTACAGGGGATTTTTCACTGTAGATGACAAAAAGTGCATAGGCTGCAGCATGTGTGAGATGGTTTGCCCACCTGAAGCAATAACTATGGTGCCAAGGATAGTTTCGCCCACAGGAGAGACGCTGCCAGTTGACCAGGAGCCAAAGCAGGAACCCGGCGCTAAACCGGCAAAAAGAACAAAGAGGCCAGTTGTTAATTGGGGGCGTTGCATATACTGCTATTTCTGCTTTGACATATGCCCGGTGGATGCTTTTGTGCGTTCAAACGTTCACGATTTAGCTTATTATAATGATGCAGATTACAGGCCAAGCTATGAAGAGTACCTTAAACTTCCAGAAGATCCTGTAAAAAACTCTAAAAAGGTAGTTCCAAAGCCAGATTTAAAGAGGGGGATAAAATATGAGCCTGCCCCTTGACATTGTTTTTGCAGCGCTGGGGATAATGCTCATAGCCTTTGGAGCTTTAACTGTATTTCATAAATCACTGGTCTATTCAGCTGTATTCCTGGCCTTTTTAGGGCTTACTAATGCGGCGGTATTTTTTGTTCTGGGCTTTCCCCTTCTTGCATTTATACAAGTTATAATTTATGTGGGGTCAGGGGTTCTATTTATAATTATAGCTGTAAGCATGCTTAAACAGCCCCGGGAGGCAAAGGTGAATGTTGGCAACGAAGCAGCGCTGGCTATTTTTATAATAGCCTTTGCAATAGCAATAGTTGTTTCAATAGGCATAGTGCCATCATCTACAGGTTATGTTGGCGTGCTTAGCCTCCTGCAATACATTGTTACAAATGGGGAAACATCAATTTTTGTTCTCCTTGCAGTGCTATCAGCAGCGCTGATAGCTTCAATTTCCATTGCGATAAGGGATGATCAGCAATGATCGGCATAATAGTAATTCTAATAGCGGGCATTTTTGTGCTTGAGCTTGGAATAGCAGGATTAGTGTACAACAGAAACCTGGTTAAAATGCTCCTTTCCCTGGAGGTTTCCTTTAATGGGGCAATTTTGCTTGTGCTTTACATTTCATGGATGCTATTCAGGCCTCAGCTAGCTGGATCGCTTGTTTTCCTTTCAATTGTACTGGCAATAGGTGAAATTTCAATAATTCTAAGCGTTTTGATTTACATGTTTAGGATGAAGATGTTAAATGAACTGGATCAAAGCGAAATAGAGGATGATGAAAAATGAATTATGCAGGAATCTACGTGCTATTGATACCCTTTATTGTTGGGGCAATTTTGCTTGTGCTCAATAAGAGGGTTAGGCCAACAATAGGTGCATATGCTGTAGCGGCCTCTCTCGTTTTGGTTACGCTCATTGACACAGCTTTGCTCTATACATATGGCTCTTACTCTTCAACAATAGTGAGCGTTGGAAGGCTTGGGACATTTTCCATAATAATTGACGGCCTAAATTGGCCAGTAATAGCCGGCATAGGGCTTGTAACTGCCGTCATATCCGTGTATTCCTATCCGTATATGAAGGTAAGGATGGAAGAAATGGGAAAGGGGCAAGAATGGGGGCTTTATTATTTTCTTTACGCCTTCTTTTCAGTTGCAATGTTAGGGATAGCTGAATCAAACAACTTTATATTGTTCTATATATTCCTGGAAGTTGCTCTAATTGCTTCTTTTCTTTTGATAGCATTTTATGGGTATGGCAATAGATCCAGAATTTCGGTGATTTATCTGATATGGACGCATCTTGGAGGCTTTCTTTTCCTTACTGGCGCATTTATATATGGGTTAACGCTGGGCACCTTTAACTTTTACCCAGTTCCTTCTAACATATCGCTTCTGGGGCCATTAACATTAATTGTTGTCGTGTTAGTTATACTGGGGCTTCTGATAAAAATGGCAGTTTTTGGAGTGCACATGTGGCTTCCATATGCTCATGCTGAAGCTCCTACTCCTGTTTCAGCATTGCTTTCTCCTGCGATGATTGGCATAGGTGGATACGCAATAATAAGGATCCTTTACATGATGTTCCCTTCATACCTGGCAAATGGGCAGTGGATGTTGCTTGCCCTTTCGCTTGCAACCATAATATATGGAGGAATGATGGCTTTAAGGGAATATGACTTCAAGCGCTTGCTTGCTTATTCAAGCATAGCCCAGATGGGATATATGCTAATGGGTATAGCAACGCTTTCGCCATTGGGCATACTTGGAGCGCTGCTGCAGTTCTTCTCACATGCAGTGGGCAAATCAATGTTATTCTGTTCCTCTGGTGTGCTTATAGCTGAAAATGATAATTTAAGGGACATCAGAAAGATGGGTGGGCTTGCAAAGTCAATGCCATACACTTCAACCTTTGCAATGCTGGGATTTATGGATATTTCTGGACTTCCTCCAACATTCGGGTTCTTCAGCAAGCTTTTCATTCTCATTGCTGTAGGATCAGAGCTTGTAAAGCTTGGCACAGCAGGCATAATAGTGCTGATCTTTGTGCTCATAGGTTTTGGAATAACGCCGGCGTATTCATTTGTTGCCATGAAAAGAATATTTTTTGGTCCTGAAAGCATCAAGGGCAAGGAGGGCAGCATGTACATGCTTGTGCCGATGGCAATTATCGCTTTTGTTGGAATCATTACGTTTATGTTCCCCGGAGCGATTATAGGGCCAGTAAGTGAATTTTTCAGGGGGGCATATTTGGGGTTGATGATGTAAAAATGATTGATAATATATTATTTTTAATATGGGGCTTGCCCATGATGGCAGCAGCGCTTGGCCTGACTTCAAAAAAGCTTGCGCCATATCTATCCATAGGGTCAATATTTGTATCGTTTTTGCTGTCCCTGCTTTCTGCATTTATGAGCAAAATGCCATATCTTGTAAGGCTTCCATGGTTCAGCTTCCTGGGAGACAGCGTATCAATGGGAATGTTATTTGATGGGCTTTCAATAGTTATGGGAACCACAGTTGCACTGGTATCGTTCTTAATATCAGTGTACAGCTATAAATATATGGAGAATGACTGGGGATGGACAAGGTACTGGTTCTTCTTCACATTCTTTGTGGGGTCAATGATGATGTTAATATTTGCCAGCAACCTGGTGGTCCTGCTGGTAGGCTGGGAAGGCACTACTCTGGCTTCATATGCGCTGATAGGTCATTGGTATACAGATGAGCCTGAAAGGTGGGTTGGAGACCCTGAAAGAAGGGCCTGGAATGTAAATATGTGGACCACCCCGAGCCACGCTGGTGTCAGGGCCATGGTATTTACCTCACTGGCTGATGTTGGTTTTATCACTGGAATAGGCATGCTCTATTATGCCTCTGGCACTATAAGCATACTTGGAATTCTTAACACAATGCCGCATATATTGAGCATCCTTTATGAGAGGGGGCTTCTTTTGCCCTTCTTAATTGCATTTACACTGGGCGCTTTTGGAAAATCAGCGCAATTTCCATTTCATGAATGGCTGGTAACGGCTATGACTGGCCCAACCAGCATAAGCGCCCTTATACATGCAGCCACCATGGTAAATGCAGGCGTGTATTTTCTGCTCAGGTTCACGCCAATAATAATAACAGCGGCTTACGCTGCTGGCATGTACACTACAATATCGTCGTTTTTTACATATGTGCTGTTAATTGGGGCGCTCACAGCCTTTATGATGGCTTCAATGGCTGTATCTTCCAACGAGCTCAAGCTCATACTTGCATATTCAACATCATCCCAGCTTGGATACATGTTCATGGCAATAGGCGCAGCCTACTTTGCGGTGCCAACAGTTGCGCTTTTTGCGTCAATGTCTCACCTGATAAGCCAGGCCATTTTTAAGGCAGCTTTATTCATGGCGGCTGGTGTTCTAATTCATGAATATTCATCAAGGTATATCAAAGATATGGGGAGTGCCTGGAAGAAGATGAAATTAACAGGCATAGCTTTTCTTTTTGCAGCCCTTTCTTTATCGGGCATACCTCCTTTTTCAGGGTTCTGGGATAAGGACCTCATACTTGATGTAACGCTTTATTCTGGCAATTTAATCGCATATGCGTTAGGCATAGCAGGAGCCTTCCTCACAGCGTTCTACATATTCCGGGCTTTCAAGCTGGTATTTATAAATAAGAATGAAAATGCCAAAGAAGTGGAAGAGGCTCATCCAATAGAGCTTTACCCATATTTCCTGCTTGGCTTGCTCAGCTTAATTTTCGGCATATTCTGGTATTTCCCATATGGTGGATTATCTCAAATTATATACAGGTTAATGACGTTTAACTCAATAATTTCATGGCCATCATACATGGTGGCCTCTGGAGTTACAATTAACGTAGGCCTTTCCATAATATCGGTTCTTGTCGCAATTGCGGGCATAGGGCTGGCCCTGTACCTGTACGCTAAAAACAGAAAGCTGGATATAAAGTCTCCATTTATGCTTGGCGTGCAGAAATTCCTTTACGACAGATGGTACATAAATGCGATTTATTACAGGATATTTGTAAACGGAATGGCGCACATATCCAGCTGGGTTTATGCTCATATTGAGTGGGGCGCATTTGACAAGTTCTATCATGCCATAATTCCAAAGGGCATAACTGGGCTTGGATCGAGGCTTAAAAACTATCAGCGCGGAAACATAGGCAAATTCATATCTACCATGATAATAGGAGGGGCTATACTTTTAATTATAATTATCATAGCGATTGGGGTGATATCAGTTGTATGAGCTGATGCTGGTAACCATAATTGTTCTAATAGTTTCAGCGCTTCTATTGCCCTTCATTCATTCAAAGAATAATAACTATATTGCAACTGGAGTTAGCGCGGCTTTAACTGCATACTGGATATACAGCGTTATAACAACGAAGTTTGCGCCAGGCATATTCATATTAGACCATTTAACTGACGTTGTGGCAATAGCATCGCTTTTTGCGGGCTCACTTATTGCCCTATCGTATGGGCGGCTAGAAGGCAGGTCAAATATAGCTTCATCTTTGCTGCTGATAGGCATACTTGGAACAATACTTGTAGCTTCCACGCTTAACCCGCTTGTAATACTTGCGTCCTGGGGGCTGCTGTCCATAGCCAGTTATGGAATTGCTGCCATACCTAAGGATAAAAGATCCCTGGCCAATTCACTTAAATACGCGTTTATGGGCGGGCTTTCTTTGCAATTTTTGCTCATTGCTATATTCCTGATCTTTTCTGGCGCACTGTCCACAGCAGCCATGCTGGGATTTGCCATACTGCTTGTGGCTATAGGGTTTAAGGTTGGGGCTGTGCCATTTCATATGTGGCTCCCTGATGTCTATGGGACTTCCGATCCGATATCCGTATCAACTCTTTCAGCAATAATGAAGCTTGGGCCGCTAGCCCTTGTGTTAAGAATCATGTTTTATATAACTGCGGGGCTATCAGCGCACGCTGTTAACACGCTGTTACTCATTGGAACTATAATAGCGGTGTTGACAATGACATGGGGAAATGTGGCTGCAACTGTGCAAAACAGCGTTCAAAAAATATTAGCCTACAGCAGCATATCTCACATAGGATTTATATTGATGGGCCTTGTTGTGGCCATGGCTTCATACTATTATGGCGTTAGCTACTATTTTGTTTTAATAGGCATTTTCGTATATTTCTTCTCCTATTCAATATCTAAAACAAACGCATTTACTTATATTAAGGGCTTTTACGATAAAAAGTTAGAATCAATAAAGGGAGCTGGCTTAAAATACGGGACAAGCTCAGCCATGTTTTCAATTTCTTTATTAAATTTGCTAGGATTGCCGCCGCTTATTGGGTTTTGGGGAAAGCTGCTTATATTCATGTCAGCTGCAAATCCGGCGCTCAGCGTGTTTTTTATAGGGCCCATACCATGGTTCACAATAATAGCAATATTAAACAGCGTAATATCAGCATTTTATTATGTTAAAATAATTCAGCAACTGTATTCCGAGGGCAATGTCAAAGCCGATTTTAGCAAACTAAATGCTACAATAATCATAACAGGGTTGTTTTTAATTGTGGCAGGCCTTATTGTACCACTTGTGCTGAGCATTTAAAGAAGTTCTGTAAACAATAAAAACTCCCACCATTTAATTTTAAAATTTATTGCTTATTTTGATAAGCAGCTTACTGGTTTGAGCGAAAAAGCCAGTGCGATGAAACTTGTGTTTTAATAAATCTGTCGCATGAACTCAACAGCCACGGGCGTATCTCTTGCGGGGTCCATCAGGCATATGCGCCAAATGGCTGCCGTGCAGCGCGTAACCTCCAAGTGTGGAGAGTATGTAAGAGGTGATAGCATACAAGTAATTTTTATTAAATTATAATAAAGTGAATATATAAAGGTAAAAACAATCCTTTATTAATTGATCAGAGCTTGGTTCTGGCGTTGCTTACGCCCATTACTTCTATTTCGCTTATCATATCATTTGTAAGTAATGCTTGTTCTAATGGATCTGTGCCCCCTTCAGCATCATCTAATTCAAAGTCTGCTATTATTGCATTAAGGCCAAAAGCAATTGGTTCAATTTGATATTTAATTAACTTGAATCCACTGATGCTATTTAATATTTCTTCAGGTTTAGTGGTTATTTCTTTTGGTAAAATTTTAACCCTTGCAATTACCTTTGTCATTTTTTCATCACTTTATGGCCCCTCATATCCGCAATTGTCACATTTGTAAGACCTTGAAAAGACCCTGCATTTTTCGCATCTCCAGATTAGTAATTTTCCGCAGTCAGGGCAATAAAATTTTGTATAGCGTTCGTTAGGCGATATTGGCTTATGGCAACTGGTGCATACAGGCAAGTTAAGATTCTCTGGCATTACCTTATCTACCTAATGTGGAATATAAAAACCTTGTTGGGCAAACTCAAGCCCAATTTAAGGCAATTTGAGCGTAAAAGCATAATCTGTTTAGCTTAATAAATGAACTTGGGTGTTGGTTATTGTAAGATATCTCAAAAAAAACCAAAACAATTTTAATGCCCAGCTTATATAATTTAAATTTATTATGACCGCAGAGAAACTGGAACTTGATCAAAACACAGTAAATAAACTAAAAAATGCCCATTATGGGGTTTTTGGCCATTCTGCAGTGGAAATTTGCCATTGGACTAAGACAGCAATTAAGGAAAAGCATGGTTGTTATAAAAACAAATTTTACGGAATCGAGACGCATCGTTGTATGGAAATGACCCCTTCAGCAGTTTTTTGTGAAAACCGCTGCATTCATTGCTGGAGGCCAACAGAATTTTATAAGATGCTTAAGATGCCTGTCTATGCTGTAGACGATCCCAAAAAAATCGTAGATGAACTAACTGAATTAAGGCGCAAACTGTTGATTGGTTTTATGGGAAACAAAAAAATAGACAGTCAATGGCTAGCTGAATCATTTGCACCATCGCATTATTCAATTTCTCTCTCCGGAGAGCCAACGCTTTACCCTTATTTGCCAGAACTTATTTTATACCTAAAATCGCTTCCTAACACAAAAAGCATTTTTCTAGTTACTAATGGTGAAGAGCCTGATATGATCGAAAAGTTAATAGCAAAAGATGCATTGCCAACACAACTTTATTTATCCATGAATGCATATGACAGGGATAAGTATCAAATTGTGAACAGACCAATGTATAGGGATGGTTGGGAAAGATGGTTGAAATCCCTGGCCCTATTGTCAAAAGCAAACACCAGAACTGTAATTAGAATAACCCTAATGAAAGGACTTAATAATTCATATGAAGAGCTGCCAGAAGCAGCTAAGCTCATTGAGATGGGCAATCCAGATTTTGTTGAATTAAAATCTTACATGCACATCGGATCTTCGATGAGCAATTTAACTGAAAATCATATGCTTTCTATGGATGAGGTAAGAGATTATACAGAAAATTTGCTTAAATTTTTGGAATCTTACACTTATATGGATGAAATGGAACCATCAAGAATTTCTGTTATAAAAAACAAAGATAGAGCCACAAGCAGATGGATTATACCTGAAGGCTCTTATACTTTGTAAAACAAATGGTGTAACTTGATGTTAAAAATACTATTTGTAACAGGCAATAAAAATAAGGTCCAAGAGGGCCAAGAAGCTCTGGCAGGATACAATATAAAACTGGAACAATCTGGAATAGAGAAGCCTGAAATACAAGATGATATGATTGAAAATATAGCGCTCAATGCAGCCCTCCAAATTTCAACCAAAATTAACGATTACTTTGTGGTAGAGGATGATGGGCTATTTTTGAATGAATTAGGAGGTTTCCCAGGCCCATATACATCATATGCTTTTAAAACCATTGGGGTTGCAGGGGTGATTAAGTTATGCAGCTTTTGCTCTTCAAGGAGAGCCCAATTTAGATCGGCTTTAGCCCTTTACATGGACGGAACAATAAAGGTATTTACTGGAAAAGTTTCAGGCACAATTTCCGCAATTCCCAAGGGGAGCATGGGTTTTGGATTTGATCCAATCTTTATGCCAGAGAATTCTGATAGGACATTTGCGGAAATGAGCCTGAAAGAAAAATCCCAAATTTCACACAGGGCAATAGCATTTAGAACGATGGCAAGCTATCTGGAAAATTTCAATGCTCCAAAGGATTGATTTTCTCTTTTTTAACAAATTCCGCAGTGCAATGCAAATTAGCGTTACATTCTCCTCACATCTTAAAGGCTTTATTGTTCAGGTTCATCACTGATAATTCACATGGAGCTCTTTGTGAAAGGCACAACGGCCTTTTCACAGGCCACACCGCTCGTGGGTGCGTTAGCTATATGGTATGCTGGAGCATCTTAATATAGGAATTTCGCGGCTTCTTCTGGGCCCTAACTACGTTGATAAATACTTTGCACTTTACCAAGATTCAGCGGTTTTCTAGTTTAAATTGTCAGAAGCAATCAACATAATAATAGATAAAATCCCATTGAAAACGCATGTAAATTTTTTATAATAGTGTTTTTGCATTTAAATGCAATGTTACAGCGTTATAGTCTGAAACTCCCATGGTAATCTAATTTGAATGATAGTCTTGTTTTCAACTTGAAAACGGCCTACTATCTGCAGATCGCGCCCAATTGATCTAAGATATCCCTTTAGCATTAATAGCCAAGGTGAAACTGGCAGTTTACCATCGTTGCCAGCAAATTCTATGTTGATTATCTTTGTAAGATCATCATATTTTACATTGCCATCTTTAATATCAGAGGAAATAAGCTCAATAAAAATTGGTATGGCCATATTGAATTCTGATGTTACAAATTGGGCTGGCATTTTCGTCTTAAAGATTTCAATCATCTCATCTCCAATTTGCCATAAAATATCTTCGGGCAGCTTCTTAAAAACTGCCTGTGAAAGAATCTCAAAAATGCCCCTGTCATTTTTTAAATTGAAAAAGTCTTCAGCAGATCCGGTATTTATCAGTTTAATGTAACTCTTTATGTCTATAGAACTTAAAATCAAAGGATCAAAAATGAACTTGTCAATTAAGCTTATGAGCTGGGGGAGCATGATAAGTACCCCAGTGCCGCTGTCCTCATTTATAAGAAGTAAATACTTGTCATCACTAACTATAGCGCTGCGGCCATCAATGGTGTTGCCAACAAGAACTGGCAATAGGGAAGTGGAGGCATCGTTTACAAGCTCACTGTCCTTTGGGGAAACAATTACGTTAACTCTCACTTCAGAAAGCCTCATTGACATCAATTGCCTTTCATATTTTTTTATTATTCCAAAAGTATTCGAATTAACGATAAAAGTTATTTTATCATGGGTTTTGCTTATCATGTCGTTAACAACGCTTTCCACACTGCCGCCATTTATAACCTGAAAAGATCCCTTAACGGTGCTGACTCCATTTTTTTGGCTCATTGATTTTATTTCGTTAATAAGCGACTTCAGGTCTCTGAACTTTCTTTCCTCTTGTTCTATAATGGTCTCAAACGGTTCTGGGTTAGATATTGCAGAGAACTTCCTTGGTCTGCCATAGGCCTCGATCAGCCCTTTTTTAATTAAGCCTCTTACAGATTCATACACCTTAGTTCTCGGCACTCCAGAATTAAGCGCAAGCTCACCGCCTTGAAGGGAACCCTTGGTTAGGAGAGTAAGGTAAACCTTAGCTTCGTATTCGGTAAGGCCAATTTCCTTTAATTTTTCTGCTATTTTGCTTAATTCCGACATGTAAAATGAATTATACTAATAATGCTTTAATATGGTATGACAACTAATTTTGACCTTTATCTCAAAAATATGTCACTGGTGTCAGCTGTTACTGCAGTTACATGGAAGCCAAGTTACAAAATGGTAAAATTAAAACCCAAGAAAGTAAGGGTACAATGAGCGAGTTTACTAAAAAATGGAATGCCCCACAGGGAGAAGGTGTAGGGGAAAAGATTAGAGGTGCTGTAAGGCCGGCAGGGCCGCTAAAGCCTAGAATCGATCAGGCAACAAGGCAACTGCAGATGCAGATTGCCAAGCTGGACAACACTGCAAACAAACTGAAGGACAAGGACAATGCGATATTTTCTAAAATTGTAAATTACCTCCAGAAGCATGACACTGAACATGCAACTGTATATGCCAATGAGCTTGCAGAGATCAGGAAAATGTACAGAATGATAAGCCAGGCAAGGCTTGCGCTTGAACAGATAGTCACAAGGCTTTCAACGATAACAGATCTCGGAGACGTTGTTGTAACACTAGCGCCAGCAATGTCAGTTATAAGAAGCGTAAAGGCTGGGTTATCACAAGTAATGCCTGCAGCTGAAGGTGAAATATCAGAAATATCTTCCATGCTGAGCAGCATACTGGTAGATGCTGGACAGATGAGTGGATCAGTGCTAAACTTTGAGAGTGCAAACGAAGATGCAGAGAAGATATTATCAGAAGCTAGCACTTTAGCGGAAGCAAGAATGAAGGAAAAGCTTCCCGACCTTGGAACTCTGGGAATTTCAGAAGGAGAAAAGCACCAGATCTGACAAATCACTAATATAATTTTTTTCTTTTTGTTAATTTTTTTTGACTTTGATTAATAAATTGATCTATCTCTAAGAGGTGTATATATTGAAATTTAGGTTTAATCCGTTTAGAAAAAAGAGGGACAATGACCTAAAGGTAGCCCTAAAGGAACTAACCTTATACAGGTACAACCTGGCTAACCTTAATTTTAGGGTAAAGTCAAAAATGCACATCCTAGAGGGCAAGCTGTCGATGATTAACCCTAACAGGGATGAAGCCAAGATCCTTGCAAATGAATACGCGATACTAAATAAGGTATCGCATCTCGTGGGTCGGATCGATTTGCTTTTATTGAAGCTTTCCCTAAGGTTGGATAGCTTGATAGAATTTAAATCGTTAATAGCATCATTGCAGGAAGCAACTGAATCATTAAATAAGTTGCAGCCATATCTGGCGGGGATTTCTGACGCATACGGCTTTCTAATAGATCAGTTAAACGATGCAATGGCGGAAATGGGAGCTGTATCCATAACATCCACAGGCATTTCAATACCAATGATAAATGAAGAAGCCGAGAGCGTTCTAAATAGCGCTATAAGATATTCGTTGGAGGAAACTGATTCAGATTCAGTGATCAGGGATATAATTTTCCAGGCGGCCAAGGATGGTAAGCTTGTAGAAGAGGTTGCTTAATCATGAGTTATCAGGCAGCAAGCGAGCTTGAATCAATAGCAATAAAATATGCAAATGAAGCAATAAGGCTGGACAGCCAAGGAAGTTATCCGCAGGCCATAATGATGTACCAGAAATCCATAGAAACGTTGATGAAGTTAATCAATTTATATCCGGATTATAAGTTAAATCAAATATACACTCAGCGCGCTGTTGCATATAGGGAAAGAATAAAGGCAATTCAGAGAGCGAGGGGAATAGGCGAGGAGATGGGCGTGGAGCCGAAGGATGGTGAAGGAAGGGTGGAAACCCTTAGAGCAAATTTTGATGATCTGGTTTTAAAGGAAAAGCCCGATGTGAAATTTGAGCAGGTAATAGGTTTAGATGATGCAAAAAGGGCCCTTGAAGAAGCCATAATATTTCCAAACAAAAGGCCTGACCTGTTTCCACTTGGATGGCCGCGGGGCATTTTGCTATTTGGACCACCCGGATGTGGAAAAACCATGTTAGCCGCAGCTACAGCCGCAGAAATTGATGCAATATTTTTATCTGTTGATGCGTCAAGCATTATGAGCAAATGGCTGGGGGAAGCTGAGAAAAACGTAACAAAGTTATTTCAGCAAGCACGGGAAATCGCTCAACAGGAAAACAAGCCCGTTATAATATTTATAGATGAAGTTGATTCATTATTTGGAACAAGATCGCAGGAGGTTGGCGGAGAAATAAGGGTTAGAAACCAATTTCTTAAAGAGACAGATGGGATTACAGAAAAGGGGAAAAAGGTTCCCATTTACATATTAGCTGCAACAAATAAACCTTGGTCACTTGACCCGGCCTTTTTAAGGAGATTTGAGAAAAGGATATTTGTAAATTTGCCAAACGAAATTGCAAGGAAAAATATGTTTGAATTATATACTCAGCCATTGATATTGGATCCAAGTGTGAAGCTGGATGTGCTGGCCAAATTGACAGAAGGTTACACTGGAAGCGATATAAAAGACATAGTTCAATCCGTTCAGCTAAACGTTGTAAGGGAGTTATTTGATTCAGGAGACGCATTAAATATGGGCTCTAAACCAAGACAAATTACCCTTGAAGATTTCAAAGCTGTAATAAAGCAGAGAAGGCCAAGCGTTAGCATGGAAATGTTAAAGACCTACATAAAGTGGAACGAAAGCTTTAAGGCTCTTTAAATGGAAAAGATAAACATATGGACAAAAAATACGATGTTGAGATAAAGAAAGCGCCGAAGGCATTCAAGGTTCCAAAGGAGAAAACTGATAGCATGATGGGCCTAAGCCGAAAGCTCATCTCATCTATGAAGAAGGAATATGTTGATTGCCCTGTAGTAAAAGAGCAGGTGCCGTTTATAATTTGTTATCAATGCCCATCTTTTATCAGGAGATATAAGGGGATAGTTCATTGTGCAGGAAATAATGGCCCATATTAGGTGGGTCTAAAACTGGAATGCTCTCCACGCTTGAAGGTTACGCGCTGAATGGCAGCCATCTGGCGCGCATGCTAGATGTGGCACATCAAGGGAGCTATCAGTTTCAATCCCAACTATGTTTATTGAAGCGTTCAAAAGAAGGCATAAAAATCAAAGAAGAACAAGCAGAGGCAGAATAACAAATCCATGAAGCATCAGATTGAAATAATAAGATTGATAATCAGTATTTCCGAAAACAACTATTCAAAACTGTGGAACAAAATGGTTTCAAGGAGTGACTGGAAGGGTATAGTAAAAAGGTTAGATTTGTTATAGAGTCGTTGAGGTTCAGCCAGAATATAGCTAAATGGCTTGCTCCAGACGGATGAACAAAGCAGAGCTACCTGAGCGCTAAGTTTGCGGGCTGAAGATCAACAGGCAGCTGAACGCTGCAATCAACCTGTACCCGAGTTTTCACAATGTGAAATGATAGGACAGAAACGTCTGCCATCCCTTGCGGATGGGCACTTCCTGATAGGGCATTGATTAACTCCTCAGGTTACTGCATTAAGCTTTGCATATGATAGCGTGCCTATGTAAAATGAAACTCAGATATTAAACTGACACCGCTTGATTTATAGCGGAGTTCGGGGCTTGGGGGAAGCAGTTAAACTCCAGTGCCGGGCTTCCCAAAAAATAAACAAAGGATACCATATAATCAACGGTGTCCACGCGCAGCAGGCGCCCGTGAAAGCCATATTCCACACGAGGGTTAAGCTGTGAGTGTTCCAGCCTAGAAGCAGGACGGCCTGAGGAGGATATCACATCTTCATCATTAGGAACTTCAAATGTTATCAAATCCTCGTGTGCCTAGAGTATCAAATGCCACAGGACTTAATAAAACTGCTGATAACGGCATTAAACCAGATATTAATTATCGTATTTAGTTAAATTAA
>JABEBW010004491.1_pt1 | contig 23766 bp, 29 predicted proteins | sample 7245961 | NCBI WGS metagenome assembly JABEBW01 (sample SAMN14506364, study PRJNA622280) | hot springs metagenome | biome: hot spring [ENVO:00000051]|acidic hot spring [ENVO:00002120]; feature: spring [ENVO:00000027]|sediment [ENVO:00002007]; material: sediment environment [ENVO:01001048]...
CCAGTTGGCCTCGGCCAAGGCGGCTGTGGAGTCGGCAAAGATTTCCCTGGAGGGTACCCGTAAGGGTTATGAGGTGGGCACGCGCTCCATCATCGACCTACTGCAGACGGCCACGGACTACATCCGCGCTGAGCAGGACTACAACGTCGCCCTCTACAATCAGGTGCTCGCGCGCGTCCAGTTGAAAGCAGCCGCCGGACAACTGGATCTGCAGGATCTGCAGGCCGTGAACGGTCTGCTGCAAACGGATTGAAGACACCATCAGAAAGGAAGCTTGTCATGGCCAGCAAAAAGAAACGCCTCCTCCTGCTGCTTCTGCTTTTGGTCACTGGCGCTGGGGTGGCCTACTGGTGGACCCACCGTCCGGTAGCCAATCCCCATACCCTGACCATCTACGGCAACATCGACATTCGCCAGGTACAGGCAGCTTTCAACGACAGCGGACGCGTGCAACGCTTGCTCGTCCAGGAAGGCGACCGCGTCCGCAGGGGACAGTTGTTGGCGGAGTTGGACCCCGTGCGTTTCCAGGATGCCGTCGATCGAGACCAAGCGACGGTAGCGGCCCAGGAGCAGGTTTTGGCGCGCCTCTTGGCGGGTTCCCGTCCGGAGGAGATCGCCGAAGCCCGGGCTCAAGTAGCGGCGGCCCGGGCGACCCTGGAGAATGCCGAGGTCACCTGGCGGCGCCAAAAGGCTCTGGCGGCCGAACAGTACGTTCCCAAACAGAGCCTCGATAATGCCGCCGCCGCGTTAAAGACGGCGCGCGCCGACCTCGACCGTAGCCAACAAGCCCTTGCTCTCGCTGTCAAAGGACCGCGCAAGGAAGACATCGCCGCCGCCCGGGCTCAACTCCAGGCCGACCGCGCGGCTCTGGCCCTGGCGGAGCGGGAATTGCGGGACACCAAGCTCTATGCACCGGAAGATGGGGTCGTCCAGGACCGCATTGTCGAACCCGGCGACATGGTTTCGCCAGCCACCCCAGTCTTCACCCTGGCCCTCGACAACCCGGTCTGGGTGCGCGCCTATCTGCCGGAGACGGCCTTGGGCAAAGTGCGGCTGGGCATGCGGGCGCAGATCATAAGCGACTCCTTCCCCGGTAAGCGGTTTGCGGGATGGGTGGGCTTCATCTCGCCAACGGCGGAGTTCACCCCCAAGACGGTGCAAACCGCGGAACTACGCACGGAGCTCGTTTACCGAGTGCGGGTCTATGCCTGCAATCCGCAACACGAGTTGCGCCTGGGTATGCCGGTAACGGTGCAGATCCCCCTGCAGAACAACCAGCCCCAGGCCCGCTCCGAGCACCCCTGTGGCCACTGAGACGCCCACTACCAGCCCCCTACGCTTTGCGGGGGTGCGCAAGCGCTTCCAGCGCGGCAAGGATGCGGTCCTCGCCCTCGATGGCCTGAACCTGGAACTCACCCCTGGCCAAGTGACGGGTCTGCTGGGACCCGACGGGGCCGGCAAGACCACCCTCATCCGCCTCGCTGCGGGCCTCCTGCGCCCCAGCGAAGGCAAGGTATTTCTTTTTGGCCAGGAGCTCAGCACCGGCACGACGGATCTGCAGGAGAAGATTGGGTACATGCCCCAGCGCTTCGGCCTCTACGAAGACCTCACGGTGCAGGAGAATCTCGATCTCTACAGCGACTTACAGGGACTTGCACCGGAGCAGGCGCGCAACCGCCAACAGGATCTCCTGAAGCTGACGGCGCTGGGGCCCTTTGGCAAGCGGCGCGCCGGAGCCCTCTCTGGTGGTATGAAGCAGAAGCTGGGCTTGGCCTGCGCCTTGCTGCGGGCACCTCAGCTCTTGCTTCTCGACGAGCCCACCGTGGGAGTAGATCCCATCGCCCGTCGCGAGCTCTGGGAGATCATCCAGAGCCTGCGCGGCGCTGGAACGACGGTCTTGATGAGCACCGCGTATTTTGACGAGGCCGAGCGTTGCGATGCCATTGTCCTGCTCCACGAGGGCAAGTTGCTCCGGCAGGGGAACCCGCAGAGCTTCACCGATCCTCTGCGCGGGAGGTGCTTTTTGGTACGCCACCCCGAAATGCGGCGCCGCGCCCTACGCGAGTCTTTGCAGCAGCGCCCGGGGGTACGGGATGCGCGGATCGTTGCCGACGGCATCCGCGTGCTTACCGGGCCGGAGCCGGTGACACCTGCCGCCGACGAGCAGTGGGAGCCCATATCACCAGCCTTCGAGGATGCCTTTGTAGAACTCTTGGGCTCGGGAACGACGGCGACGGTCAACACGGCTCCGACAACTACGACCATCACCGATGGTAAGGCTGCTGAGGCGGTGGTGGAAGTGGAGGGCTTACGCAAGTTCTTTGGGCACTTCGAGGCGGTCAAAAGCAGCACGTTTAGCGTGCGCCGCGGAGAAATCTTTGGTCTATTGGGGGCCAACGGCGCCGGCAAAACCACGACCTTTCGCATGCTCTGCGGTCTTCTGTCACCCTCTGCCGGTACCCTGCGCGTGGCTGGAGTCGACATGCGTCGGGCGAGCAGCGCTGCCCGCGCTCGCATCGGTTATGTGGCGCAAAAATTCGCCCTCTACGGCAACCTCAGCGTCGATCAGAATCTCGCCTTTTTTGCTGCCGCCTATGGCCTGCGCGGCAAGCAACGGGCTGCGGCCATTGCCCGCGTGCGCGAGGAGTTTCAGCTTGCCCCCTACGGCCCCGTCAATGCCGACGACCTGCCCCTGGGCATCAAACAGCGCCTGGCTTTGGCCTGTGCCCTCCTCCACGAACCGCCCATCCTGTTTTTGGACGAGCCGACTTCGGGGGTGGACCCCTTGGCGCGCCGGGAGTTCTGGCAGCGCATCAATGCGCTGGCGGCACAGGGAGTGACGGTGCTCATCACCACCCACTTCATGGACGAAGCGGAATACTGCGATCGACTGGTCTTGATGTCTTTGGGGGAAATCCTCGCGCAGGGCAGCCCCGCCGAGCTACGGGCGCAGGCCAAAAGCCCAGAACACCCGGACTCGAGTATGGAAGATGCCTTCATCAAGCTCATCGAAGCCTATGAGAGCCAGATCCGGAGGGCCTCGTGAACTCCCGGCGCCTGCGCGGACTCATCCGCAAAGAGTTCCTGCAGATCCTGCGCGATCCCTCGGCCATCGCCATCGCCTTTTTTCTACCGGTGTTCCTGCTCTTTCTCTTCGGTTATGGGGTGTCCCTCGATGCCCGCCACATTCCCCTGGCGGTGGTGGTGGACCAGCCAACGGCAGAAACCAGCGCCTTTGTTGGCGGCCTGCAGCAGTCCTTCTATTTTGCGCCGAAACTGTTCCCCAGCATGCAACAGGCGCAGGCCGCCCTCATGGAACGACGGGTGGATGGTATCGTCTGGCTGCGTTCCAATTTCAGCCGCCAAATTCTGCAGGGGAATACCGCCTCCATCGGGGTCTTTGTCAACGGCGTGGATGCCAACAATGCCCGTATCGCTGAAGGCTACCTGCAAGGGGTCTGGCAGAATTGGTTACAACAACGCGCACTGGCGGCCGGACATCCCTTGATCGTCCCGGTCGATGGCAAGGATCGGATCTGGTTCAACCCCGCCCTGCGCAGTCGAGACTATCTGGTGCCGGGACTGATTGCGGTCATCATGACCCTGATCGGCGCCCTCCTCACCGCCCTGGTGGTAGCCCGCGAGTGGGAGCGGGGGACCATGGAGGCACTCATGGCAACCCCGGCGCAAATGGCCGAGATTCTGCTCGGCAAGCTGATTCCTTACTACTTTATGGGTATGGGCGGCATGCTGCTCTCGGTGGCTTTGGCGGTTTTGCTCTTTGCTGTTCCCCTGCGCGGCAGTTTTGCCATCCTGCTGCTCGCCTCGACCCTCTTCTTGCTGGTCGCCCTGGGCATGGGGCTACTCATCTCCAGCGTGGCACGCAACCAGTTCGTAGCGGGGCAGATTGCCATCATCGTCACCTTCCTGCCGGCCTTCATCCTCTCGGGTTTCATCTTTTACATCCCGTCCATGCCGACGGCCATCCAGGTGATTACCCATATCGTCGCTGCGCGCTATTTCGTGAGCATTCTCCAGACCCTGTTCCTTGCCGGTAACGTCTGGTCCATCATCCTCTGGAATAGCCTTGCCCTGTTGCTGATGGCCATCTTTTTCCTGGGCGTGACCCTGCGCCGCTCGCACAAGAGGCTGGACTGATGCTGGCGCGCATCTGGGCCTTGGTGATCAAGGAATTTCTCGCCATTTTGCGGGACAAGAAAAGTCGTTTCGTCCTTATTGGGCCACCCGTTATTCAGCTCTTGGTCTTTGGCTACGCCGCCACCTTCGATCTCGACCACATTCCCTACGCCGTTTATAACCAGGACAGCGGCTTTGCCTCTCGCGAACTGCTCGGCTATTTTCAGGGTTCGCGCGCTTTTCAGCAGGTGGCGACCATCACCCACGAAAGCCAGATCGCCCCCCTCATCGATCGCGAAAAGGCTCTGCTCGTGCTGCAGATCGGCCCCGATTTCACCGAGGATCTCTTGCAACATCGGCCGGCGCCGGTGCAGGTGATCATCGACGGCCGCAATTCCAACACCGCTACCATTGCCCTCAACTATGTCAACAGCATCCTGCTCTCCTTTGACGAGCGCTGGGCACGGGACCACCACTGGGGCAGCCCACCGGCGCAGTTGGTCGCCCGCGCCTGGTTCAACCCCAACCTGCTGTCGCGCTGGTTTATCGTCCCCGGTATCGTCGCTCTACTCACCCTGGTGGTGACATTGCTGGTGACGGGGCTCTCGGTAGCCCGGGAACGGGAGCAAGGGACCTTCGATCAGCTACTCGTTACTCCCATGACGCCCCTGGAGATCTTGGCGGGCAAGGCCCTGCCGGGCATTCTCGTGGGCGCCGTGGAGGGCACCTTCATTTCTTTGGTGGCGGTGTTCTGGTTTGGCGTTCCGTTCATCGGGAGCGTCTTTGCCCTTGCCCTGGGGATGCTGCTCTTTCTCTTTGCCGCCGTCGGCATCGGTTTGATGATTTCGTCACTGTCCATGACCCAGCAACAGGGGCTGCTCGGCGCTTTTCTCTTTTTGGTGCCGGCCATCATTCTCTCTGGCTTTGCCACCCCCATCGCCAACATGCCGGAACTGGTCCAGGACCTCACTTATGCCAATCCCATGCGCTACTTTTTGGTGATCGTGCGCGGGGTTTTCCTGGAAGGAGACGGGCTACGGGATCTATGGGGCCAGTATTGGCCCTTGGCCATCATCGCGGCCCTGAGTATGAGCGCCGCTGCGTGGCTCTTCCGTCATCGCATGCAGTAAGGGGGCCCTTCGTCACACCGCTCAGCGATGGGGTGTAATAAAAGTCGGCGCTCGACGACTAAAGGGATGAGCATCTAATCCATTCACTCTAATCGAGGAGAAACCGCTATGACTACAAGCGTTGGAAAAGGCAACAATTCCAGGACCGCCACCGCAATTGCATTGGCCGCGACCTTGGGCGTCGCAGCGCTCGCCATGGCATCTCAGGCAGACGCGGCATCCTGGGTGAAGTGTTATGGCATTGCGCGGGCACACATGAACGATTGCGCAACGACTACCCACTCTTGCGCTGGCCAGTCCATACACAATGGTGGCAAATATTCGTTCTTGTACCTACCGTCCGGGCTGTGCCAGAAGATTGTTGGCGGCAGTCTGGTACCCGGCAAGTAGGGGCCCTGCCGTGGGTACCTGCTCTCTTGTCCTGCATCGGATGGACCAGGTATACGCCCGCCTGGTCGATGCCAGCCAGCATCTTTCATCTTTGGCTGCATTGGCCGCGCGGTGGTGGATAGCGCAGATATTCTGGAATGCCGGGATGGTGAAGCTGCAGAGCATGACCTCCACTATCGCGCTCTTTCGGTACATGTATCACGTTCCCCTGCTGCCGCCAGTATGGGCAGCCTACTTGGGTACGGGTATCGAGCTGGTCTTTCCGGTATTGCTGGTATTGGGACTGGCTGGGCGCGTCGCTGCCGCTTTCCTTTTTTTCTACAACATTGCAACCATCATTTCTTATCCGCAGATGGGCATGGCCGGCATACTGGATCAAGTACCCTGGGGGATCTTTCTCTTGTATCTGACAGTGTATGGACCCGGAATACTGTCAGTAGATGCCATTCTCCAGAAATTCCTGCACAAAGCCGGGTAGGTGATCTCTTTCTACCGCCTAGGCCTACGCCCAGGCTTGGTGGGAAACCACGTGGTAACAACTGAAAAGGAGTAGTGCAAATGGAACAGAAAATGAACGACCGTAACCGTATATTTCGGCAGGCCGCCTTGGCCGGGGCTTTGGCGCTTGCCGGGGCAGGATTTGCCAGCACTGCCTGGGCCGGAATGATGCCCCACGGCTACGTCAAGTGCTACGGAATCGCCAAGGCGCATCAGAATCAGTGCATGTCCATTGGTGGCATCACCCGGGGCTCGGCTACTACCAACGGCAACCCGGATGCGTGGCTGGCAGTACCCAAAGGGGTCTGTCAGAAGATCGTTGGGGGTAGTCTAACCCCCGGCAAGTAAGGGGTACTCGGGTCCGGGGTTTGCCCCTGGACCCGGTTGAATGTTATCAGGATCTTTTCCCGTGCCCTGTAGAGGAAAAGACCTTGACATCGGGAGAAAAACCTATGCTGGACGTTCTGGAAACCGATACAGCCTTTGCTGGCCCACGAAGCATCGACGCCATCCCTGCCGCTGCGGGCATTGGATTGCGCGCGGCACACTACGATGATTTTTTGGCAATGGCACCGGAGGTCGCATGGGTAGAAGTACACAGCGAAAACCTCTTTGCCGCCGGTGGCAAGGTCCACCGCGTCATGGAGTAGGTGCGTCGTGACTATCCCCTGAGCCTGCATGGCGTCGGCCTTTCGCTGGGTAGTGCGGACCCTCTCAATCTGGATCATCTACGCCAACTCAAGCGGGTGATACAGCACTATGCTCCCGGGCTGGTTTCAGAGCATCTATGTTGGATTTCCGTGGGTGGAAGGTATCTCCACGACCTCTTCCCACTACCCGGAACAGAGTCCATGCTGGCACATCTGGTCCCTCGTATCCAACAGGTGCAGGAAGTCCTCGGGTGCCAGATTCTGATCGAGAATGTCTCTGCCTATCTGCGTTTTTCCGGCGAAACGCTGCCCGAATGGGCCATGCTCAACGCACTGGTAGAGAAAACCGGCTGCGGGTTACTTCTGGATATCAATAACCTCTTTGTCAGCAGTCGCAACCAACACTTCGACCCCCACGTCTACCTGGCCAATCTCCATCGTGAGGCAGTACAGGAAATTCATCTGGCCGGGTTTTCGGTGGAGGAAGTAGAGGGCACGACCGTGCTCGTCGATACCCATAGCTGTCCGGTATGGCCGGAGGTCTGGGACTTGTATGCCCGTTCCTTACGCATGTTCGATCATCGGGTGCCCACCCTTATCGAATGGGACAGCGACTTGCCGAACCTCGATATCCTGTTGGGCGAAGCGGCCGAGGCACAAAGGCTGTTGGAGAACGCCCATGGATGAGATTCGGCAATGGCAGGAAGCCTTTTGCCATGCCTTGCTCGCCGACGAGGAAGGGGTGGAACTGCCGGGACTCGCCGGCCCCATTCCCGCTGCGGTATCCACAGCCATCTATCGCAACAATGTCCTGGAGGGATTTCGGCTGGCTTTGGCAGATATCTACCGAGTCGTGGAAACGCTGGTCGGTGAGGAGTGTTTTCGTGCTCTTTGTTACGACTATGTGCGTGTCCATCCCTCGGCTTGCGGGGACCGCAATGCCTACGGTGGAGCGTTGCCCGATTGGTTGCTGACCCATCCTATCGTTCAATCGGTACCCTATTTACCCGACCTGGCGCGCCTCGAGTGGGCGCAGCACGAAGCCTATCAAGCGGCGGAGGGATACGCCGAAAACGGCCTGCATCATTCCCTGCAACTCGTGGAGTCCGACTACCCCATTTTTTCCATCTGGGCATTTTGTCAGGATCCCGGAAACGCAGAGACTCTCGATCTGGATCGCCTAGCGGGTGAGACCGTACTGGTGGCGAGACCACAGGAAGAGGTACTGATGCGCCCTCTTGAACCGGCAGAGGCGCTGTGGTACCGGTCACTCCTGTCGGGAGCGAGCCCCGTGGAAGCCGCTGCCCTGGTACAAAATCGCGAGCCCGGAATACACGTGCGTGGATTTTTGGAAACCGCACTGATCGCAGGGCTTTTGGTGGAATGGCAATGACGGAGAATACTCCGGAGCGATGCTCCCCAGACCAGTGGGTAGATGTCTATGGTGATGCCCTGTTTCGTCATGCCCTGTTTCGCCTGAATGGCAATCGTGCCTTGGCGGAAGACCTGGTGCAGGAGACCTTGCTGGCCGCTTGGCTGGGTCGAGAGAACTATGCAGGGACGGCAAGGGAAAGAACCTGGATGTTCGGTATCTTGGAGCACAAGCTATTGGATCATTTTCGCCAGCAACAGCGGCATCCCCAGGTTTCCTTTCCAGAAGGCGAGAATGACGAAGACGAAATGGAACAGCTCCTGTTTCGCGCGGATGGCCGCTGGGCGCTGCGGCCGGGAAATTGGGGGAAAAATCCCGAAAAACTGGCGGAAGATCGAAATCTCCGAGAGGCTCTGCAACGTTGTGTGGCGGATTTGCCCGAGGCACAGCGCATGGCCTTCGTACATCGGGAATGGTTGGGCGAGGATACCGCCTACTGTGCCCATCAACTTTTGACGAGCGTAAACCACCTGGCCGTTTTGTTGCATCGGGCACGATTGCGCATCGCCCGTTGTCTCGAGGCGCTGTTTCCGCAGGGAGAGGCGCATCTGTGAAGCATCGTCACCTCATGTTGACCTGTAAGGAGGCCGCGCAAGAAATCTCCAAAGCGCAGGATGGCCGCTTATCCGTGCGCGAACGCCTAATGCTGGCGATGCATCTGCTCTTTTGCGCCTCCTGCCGACAATACCAACGACAGGTACATTGGCTGGCCGAAGTCTCCCGGACGCTGTTGGCACGATGGAGTGATCAGCGCTTAGGCGAGGATTTCAAGCAGAGATTACGCGAGCGATTACATCGATGCGACGCGACTGGAGAGGTAATTGATCCGCTTACGAGTTCACCGGACGGTGAAACCGGTGGAAACCGCAAAGACGCAGACAGCAGGAGTCCGAGATGAGTAAATTAGCGATTGTGTTGCTTTCCGATATGAAGGATCCAGTAAAAGTAGAAATGGCCATGCGCTATGCGTTAGTGGCCAAACAAGAAAACGTACTTGAAGATATACGGTTCTATTTCTTTGGTCCAGGGGTGCGTATTCCCGGGCAGATTATGGGAGACCAACAAGCACTCCGGGAAGTTCTTGACCAACTTCTGGACAGTGGCATAGCAACGGTCGCTTGTATCTACAATGCACGCCAAGCAGGAGAGGAAGAAAATCTGCGCAAGGCAGAGATCGAGGCAAAAGCCATTGGTTCGGAATTGACGCGACTGATAGCGGATGGCTATCAGCTCCTGTCCTTTTAGAATGCGCCGAGCGATGACAATCCGCATGCCCACAAAAGTTCTCTTCAGCATACTGTTAGCCGCCAGCCTGTCTTTGGTGGTTTTTACCCCGGCCGATGCCAGTACTTTGGCGACTGGCCAGAAAACCGTTGAGCAAAAGCTGTGGACGCAGACGCTGCCGAAACAGTTAACGTATATCCAGGATGGTCATGGCGGACCGGTTATTTATGATTTTCAGGACCCAAACTGCCCGTACTGTCATGCCCTTTATGAAAACGAAGCCCCGCTCATACGGGAAGGCAAGTTGACCGTGCGCTATGTACCTGTAGCAATCCTGACGCCGGAGAGCGCGGGAGAAGCGGCGGCATGGCTATCATCGCCGCATCCAGTGCAAACGCTGCAGCATTTTGAAGCGATCGTGGGAACCGCTTTTCAGACGGGGGATTTCGCGCATCTCCCCCATGTGCAGGTAACGGCAAGAATCCGTAAGGAGCTACGGGAAAATAAGAAAATGTTTCTTGAGTTAGGCTTTGATGGCACTCCAGCTTTGCTGTTTCGCGCAAAAAATGGTCAGCTTGGGACGATACCCGGATATATGACGGCAAATCAACTCCGTCACTTACTCCCCAGGTTGCATGTTGCGCCATCCTGACATGCGCTGGCTCTGGTTATCTCTGACAATTTTCCTGTGGCTGTCGCCGCTGGCTATGGCCGGCGATGGCTTCTCCTCCACCGAGGGTGGTTCGTCCCAACTCCTGGCACCGTCAAATGCCTTTCGCTTCAAGGCGCAGATGGCGCCCAACAACGTGTTGATCCTGCGATGGATCGTAGCACCCAGATATCACCTGTATCGAAATCGGATCAAAATACATGTAACGCCAACTTCCGTTCGCCTCGGCCACTACACCTTACCCCCGGGAAAGCCCATGCATATTCCCGGGTTGGGGACATTTGCGGTGTACGAAGGCGACATCACCACCGTTCGTGTTCCGGTCCTCTTCCACGGCGCCCCTCCCAAGCACATCCAGGTAACCAGCAGCTTCCAGGGCTGCGCCAATGCCGGCGTGTGTTATCCAATGGAGACCCAGACCTATTCCCTGGTCCCCACCACCTCGTCGACCAGCCGAACGATGACCGCTACGGCATCGACGACGAAAGGTCAGCCCCCTATCTCCCCAGCGGAACCGACCAAACCCAACCTGGCATCGGGCCAATACAGTCAGTTTGCCGCTGGATTGTTGGGTACCCATACCTTCCTGACCTTGCTGCTCTTTTTCGTGGCTGGTCTGGGACTAGCGTTTACGCCCTGTATTTTCCCCATGATTCCCATTCTGTCCTCACTGGTGGTCGGACACGCCAACTCGCACATGACGAGACGGCAGTCTCGGTGGCATGCCTTCTCGATCTCTCTGGTCTATGTGATCGGGATGTCCCTGGCCTACGCCGTTGCTGGCGTCGTCGCCGCAGTAACCGGCTCGTATCTCCAGGCCTTCTTCCAGAACCCCTGGGTACTGGGAAGCTTCAGCGCCTTATTTGTGCTGTTGGCCCTGTCCATGTTCGGTTTCTATGAACTGCAAATGCCGTCGGCCATACAGTCCCGACTCTCACAGTACGGCCGTGGCGGTCATTTCATGGGCGTCTTCGTCATGGGGATCTTGTCGGCGCTGATTGTTGGGCCCTGCGTCGCGGCCCCGTTGGCGGGCGCGCTCCTTTTTATTGCCCATACCGGAAATGTTTCTCTGGGTGGCCTGGCACTCTTTCTTCTTGCCGTCGGTATGGGAGTTCCTCTGATCGTTATCGGCACCTCAGCGGGACATTTTTTACCCAAGGCCGGAGCCTGGATGGATGGGGTCAAAGCAATATTTGGCGTCGTCTTACTCGGAGTGGCTATCTGGTTTTTGACGCGTATCGTGCCTGGACCGCTAGCCCTCGCGCTGTGGGCAGTACTGGCCATCGTTACTAGCCTATACTTGGGCGCCCTCACGGTACGCCCGTCACCTTCGCAGGCCGATTGGGCGCTTTTTCGACAAGGGCTTGGGATGGTCCTGCTGGTCTACGGTGTTGCCTTGGCATTGGGCGCGCTAGGCGGAGGTACCCAGGCGCTGGAACCTCTCGCCCCTTACACCGGAAGGACCATCGGCCTAGCTGCCGCGCAACGATCCACCACTCCGCAGTTCACCCTGGTTCGCACCCTCCCACAACTGCGTGCTGCGTTGGCCGGCGATAAAGGCCACCCCGTTCTGGTGGATTTCTGGGCAAGGTGGTGCGTTGAGTGTCAACGCATGGATATGGAAACGTACGATAATCCCCGAGTGGTGAAAGCGTTGCGATCCCTATCCCTGATTCGGGTTGATGTTACGGCCAATAATGAAGCTTCGACAGACCTCCTTCATCAATTTCAGCTTTTTGGACCGCCTGCTGTCTTGCTGCTGAATCCGCAGGGGTATCTGGTCGCTCAATATGAAGGCTATGAGGGGCCCAATGCCCTCCTGCATCATCTTCACGAAAAATTTGGGCGGACAGCCTCTGATCCTGGCAAATCATTCTCATGAGGAGTACCACCATGCCGAAACATACGTTACGATCGAGCATTGCTGGCATGATGTTGAGTCTACAGTGCGCTGGTCCCGCCCTGACGGCGACCGTAGCACCTCTGCCGTCCATGACGCAGGCAAGCTATTGGAGTGTCATCGGGTAGAACACCCGAATCTGGCACTGATGGCAGAATTCGGCACACCCGCACGTTCGAGATGCGTGTGATTTTGTTAGTAAGAGGTGAAAACCGGCTCCTCAGATGGAATAAACCGACGCAAATTTAGCATTGATCGGTAGATCGATACACAGCACACACCGATCGCTTTCTAGCAGAAATACAGCATGGGCGGTTTTCCATTCAGACCTGAGGGCCAAGGAATCCACCTCCACGAGTAATGATTGCATGGCAAGGCCCAGCGCTCCGCGTCGGCTACAGAGCAGGCCGCTTGCCTCATAATGGGAAATAGCGTCTGCGGCGCCGTCCAGCCCGATATCGACCAAGCTATCAATGAGAACGTTCCGAAATACCTCCTTACCCAGAATGGATACGAGATGTTGCGCGATAGCGCGGTCTTCCATCAACGCCGATGGCAACAGCCGTCGTAGATTGTCTGGGAGAATGCTATGCATCGTTCCTCCCAATACACGACCATGGATAAGATCTTCGTCCACCATCTGTGCGAGATCCGGCAACGGATCCGCTCCCGTGCGCTGGGCCAATTGTTGCAGCGCGACAGCCTCGGCACCATGACCACTGGGGGGAAGGCCACACAGGTAGTGATCCAGCACGTCGTGGATCAGCACAGAGGTCGGAATGCGTACCCCATGATCACTAGTCGAAGCGATGATCTCAGGATCGTCCATGGCCGCGTCGAGCTTCCATCCGCGCGCGCCGTATCCATCCGCCCATTGTTCGTAATAGCGGATGGGAACAGATACCAAGGACTTTGAGCCCTTCATGGCACAGGATCCCAAACCACGCGCATAACCTCGCAGGCCATCAGCTCTGCAGATAGGTCGCAAGCGTCGCACTGCTGACGGGTCGGTACCGCAGAACAGCCATGGCAACCCACCAGTCGCTGCCGCGCCGATCGAATATCCAGCAATATGGTGTTCAGCCGTTGCAGCTGCTCATTGATTTCGGCTTCCAGAACTTTCAGCGCATCGTCCACCCGGTGCGCGGCTTCATCCCCAGACTGACTAGCGGCACGGATACTTGCAAGTTGGGCCAGCGTCTCTATGGACGTTCCGACTCCGATCAGATCTGCAATGGCCCGGAAACGTTCCAAATCCTCCGGATGATAGTCCCGTGTGCCGCCACGCGAGCGCTTCGGTCGGATCAACCCCCTCCGCTCGTAGAGACGAAGCGTCGAGACAGACACCCCGATACGCTGTGCCATCTCGCCGATCTTCACGCCTCAGAGCCCCACTATCCGAACCTGGGCTCCGAGAGAGCCCGCAACTTCCTGGACACTTCCCAAGTCGAAACGTTCTCGATCGAACTGCAGGAAGAGAAGATGGGATTTATGACTTAGTCGGGGGCTTCTGGTAAAACCCGGGCAGTGGGCGAGCTTGTCCTCGAAAAGCGTCTTTAGAGACAGATCATTGATATGAATCAGCACGTCAATTTCCGCACCCATGATGGAAACCCCTTCATCTCCGAATCTCTATGATAAATATCTATACTACGATATAGATAATGTCAAGGAGCAGGGGCCGCGCCAATGGCGCTAACGGGCCGCTAGCGATGGTAGAGACATGCCTGTCTCTCAGCCCAAACTCGCAATAGCTTGACACCGTACATAGGTACGGCGTCTACACTGCGGTTGTGGGGCGAGGTTGCCCCTGCTGCGCAAGGAGAGTTGCCATGGATACGAACAAGATACCGATTGATCCCGGGGCCGATTGCTGTGCCGCACCTGGTCCGTCGCCGGTCCAGTCGCCGCGTCCGAAAGGGCTCTGGAGCCTACTCGTTGCGGTCGTCGTGGGCTTTCTGGCCTCAGCCTGCTGTGTTCTGCCCTTGTTGCTCATTGTCGCAGGGATCGGGGGGGCCTGGATGGCGAATTTGCGGGTTCTGGACCCCTACGCACCCTATCTGGACGTCGTGGTCCTACTGTTCCTTGGCTACGCTCATGTACAGAACTATAGGGAAAAGCGAGCCATTGCTTGTGGTACCTGCTCCCCCACAAGCCGGCTCGGTCGGTGGAAAACCCCGCTACTGTGGACCGGCACGATTTTTGTGCTGCTTATGTTGGCCATCCCACACATCTTACCGCGTTTGTTGCTGTCGTAGTGACGCTCGCTCACGATTCTACAAAAGGAGTAATAGCTCATGAAAACCCTATCGTTCTCTCCGAAATCTTCTTCCTGGCTTTTGGCGACCGCCTTGCTGTTTGGCGGAGCCGCCTATATGCCGGCGATGGCGGCGACCAGCGTTGCCAGCCACCCGGCATACACCAGCACAGCGTTCAAGGTACCGTCCATGACCTGCGGTGATAAAGCCTGCGAGACGGCCATTTACATCGCCCTGCATCGGCTTTCCGGTGTCAAGAAAATCCGGATCGACGACGCAACCCGAACGGTGACCGTGATGTACGACCCGCACCAGGTCAACACGGCAAAATTGCTGGCGACTTTTCGGAAGATTGGTTACCCCGCAACTGTCGCGCACGACTGATCTACGATTCGGGCAGCAGTTGGCCAGCGCCCGCTATTGCTGGGAGTTATGGACGAGAGTCCACTGGCCATGAGGCGCCCCTTGCTGAGGGAGCCATCCTCAATCGATAAGGAATTACACCATGACTAAGAACATCGCATTGGATATCCTGGGCATGACCTGCGAGCACTGTGCCGTAACGGTCCAAAAAGCCCTTCGCAACGTGCCTGGAGTACAGGACGCCCGCGTGTCCTTTTCGCAAGGCCAGGCAAACATCGATCTTGCAGTCGACGTCCCCACGCGCGATCTCATCGCTGCCGTTAACTTGGTGGGGTATGGCGCAGTGGCTCCTGGTGAATCCGGCCCGAAAATGGGACAGATTCCGACGGGCGCGCAGCCCAGGTCCAGTTCGGACGGGATGCGGATCGTTATTATTGGGTCGGGTTCCGCCGCCTTTGCTGCCGCCATCCGCGCGGTGGAGGAAGGCGCCCGCGTGACCATGATCGAAAAGGGCACGCTCGGAGGAACCTGCGTCAACATCGGTTGCGTGCCCTCAAAGATCCTCATTCGTGCGGCCCAAATGGCTCACGAGCAGAGGGCGCATCCTTTTGAGGGCTTGGCGCACGCAACCCCAGCGGTGGACCGTACCGCCCTGGTCGCTCAGCAGCAGCACCGGGTCGAGGAACTGCGCCAGGAGAAATATGCCAATGTCTTGACCGCGTACCCCGCCATTACGTTCCTGCAGGGAACCGCACGCTTTGTCGATTCCCACTCCGTGGCCGTTCAATCCGCAGATGGCACAGAGCAGACGGTTCAAGGGGATCGTTTTCTTATCGCCGTCGGTGCGCGTCCCCATGTACCGGGGATTCCGGGCATCGCCCAGACGCCCTACTGGACGTCCACCGAAGCTTTGGTCGCCACCGAACTTCCCCAACACCTGATCGTCTTGGGTGGATCGGTGGTCGCGGTGGAAATGGCTCAAGCCTTTCGGCGACTCGGTGCGCAGGTGACGGTACTGGCACGCAGTACACTCCTGTCGCGGGAGGACCCAGCGCTCGGTGAAGGGCTCAAGGCAGCTTTCGAGGCCGAGGGCATCCGTGTCCTGCTGCACACGACCCCCAAATCGGTCCGCTACGAGCGCGATACGTTCCTGGTGGAAACTGCTACCGAAACCTTACGCGGCGATCGATTGCTGGTAGCTACGGGACGCACACCCAACACCGACCAGCTTGGTCTCGAGACCATTGGGGTGATTACGGCCGATTCTGGTGCCATTGTGGTCGACGATCACATGCAAACCAGTGTGTCTCACATCTTTGCCGCTGGAGATTGCACGACCCTTCCGCAGTTCGTCTATGTCGCTGCCGCCGGCGGTACCCGGGCCGCCATCAACATGATGGGTGGCGACGCCGTGCTCGATTTACAGACCATGCCCGCGGTGGTCTTTACCGATCCGCAGGTGGCCACCGTCGGGTTAGACGCGCGTTCGGCTGAGCGCCTCGGCATCCGGGCGATCAGCCGCACCCTCACCCTGGACAATGTCCCCCGTGCACTGGCCAACTTCGACACGAGGGGGTTCATCACCCTGGTCGTGGAGGAGGCAACCGGAAAACTCCTAGGGGCGCAGGTCCTGGCCGCAGAGGGGGGTGAAATCATCCAGGCAGCGGCTCTAGCCCTGCGGGGTGGACTCCGTTACCAAGATCTAGCCGACCAGCTCTTCCCCTATCTCACGATGGTCGAGGGCCTGAAGCTCTGTGCGCAAACCTTCACCAAAGACGTCAAGCAGCTGTCCTGCTGCGCGGGGTAACCGGGAGGGGACGACCATGAACATCGAGAAGATCGAACGGGGTCTGCGCGATCTGCGGGCCGATTTTCCGCTGGAGGACCGGGTCTTGCAGGAATCCATCGCGGTTCAGGCAGCCTATGTCCACGCTCTCCGCTACTGGATCGGCCACGACCGCCCCCCACCGCCGAGTACCTGCCGGCAGACGCGATAGAGCACTTGGTTAGTGCCGATACCCTGGTGGTCACCACGGAAGGGGTGGGTATTTACCCCTTCAGCGCCCAGGAGACGGATATTCGCCTCCATAACGGCACCCACAGACCCATTTGCACGATGTGCGCCGTGGATGCCCTCGTCATACCCGCCCTCTGGCAGTCTCAAGCTCGATTGGAAACTCGGTGTCACGCCTGTCATCGCTCCCTCTCTTTTGTTGTCGGAGCAGGGAGCAAGCCGTACCCCGACGCGGAACTGTCCGAAGTGTATATCCATCTGCGCAATCGCCAAAGTCGGGCAGAGCAGCCCGCTTGCGGCAGCCTATGCACCAAAATCTATTTTCTCTGTAGCCACTGTGCGGCGGTTTTGCCGCCGGGAGCCCGATATACCCTGCAAGAAGCCCAAGTTATCGGCCAGCAATTCTTCGCCTTCCAGCACGGTCTACTACGAGCCTTTCCGAATGGCCTGGAGGAAGTCTCATGAGCGCCGAAATGCGGGATGCCGGTTACCGTATTGGTGAGGTCGCCAAAATCGCTGGCGTGCATGTGGAAACGGTGCGCTTTTACGAAAGGCAAGGGATTATCCATCAGCCAGTGAAACCGCCGACGGGTATCCGTCGCTACTCATTGGAGAGTATCGATCGTATCCGTTTCGTCAAACACGCCCAAGCACTGGGCTTTACCTTACAAGAGGCGAGAGATTTGTTGGCCCTGCGTACCAGAGCCAGCGGATCTTGCGAACGTGTCCAGGTGCAGGCGACAAGGAAACTCCAATTGGTCCAGGAGAAGCTCGCGGCTCTACAAAGACTAGAGAAGACGCTGACGTCGTTTTTGGAGGAGTGCGGAAGGCCCGGACGGCCGACAACTGAAGAATGCCCTGTGCTGCAGGCTCTAGGGGGGGAGGAGGACGACGGCGCCGGCCCACTACACGTCCGAGGGAGGTCGTTATGATGGCAACAGCACGCTCCACGCCGCAGGGCCACGCCCCAGGGGCTCCGGGCCTGCCCCCCAACTGGGCCTCAGCGCGCAAGACTGGGGTGGGGACCGCGCGTAACAATCACTCCCGTGTCTGGTTTACGCTGGCCGACGGGATCGTGACCGAATGCTACTACCCCAGAGTGGACACGCCCGACCTTCGGGATCTGCAATTCCTCGTGCTCGACCCTCAGGGCAAAGTGTTGGAAGAACGTCGGGATCTGCGCACGCGCCTGCACTGGATCGAAGAAGGGGTGCCGGCCTACCGCATCGTCAGCGACGATCCAGAAGGGCGTTTTTCTCTGATCAAGGAGATCTGTACCGACCCGGAAGGCGACACCCTCCTCATCCGGCTGCGTTTTACGCAGCGTAGTGAGAGCAACGACCCATACCGCCTGTTTCTGCTCGTGGCACCCCAGATTGGGAACCACGGCATGAGCAACCGGGCGAGTTGCGAGTACGCCCCGGATGGTCGCTCCTGGTGCGCGGCATGCCGAGAGGGTATCCATATCGCAGTAACGGGAAGTGTGCCTTTCCAACGGATGTCGGCTGGCTACGTCGGCGCATCCGACGGCTGGCAGGACCTCCATCACCATCGAGATATGCGCTGGACCTTCGCGAAGGCCGGACCCGGCCATGTCGCCCTCATGGCTGAGATGGATATTGCGGAACCCGAGCAGACCCTCGTTCTCGCTTTCGGGACATCGCAGAAGGACGCCAGGGAGCAAGGACTGCGATCGCTTCAGCGGAGTTTCCCGGAAGTTCTGAGTGAATACTGTCGAGAATGGCTGGCATATCAGACTGGTCTCCACGACCTGTCGCACGCGAGCCACGACGGCGGGCGCCTATACCGACGGAGCGCGGCGATTCTCCGGTGCCATTTCGACAAGGAGGAACCTGGGGCTGGGGTTGCCTCCCTCTCTCTTCCTTGGGGTGAACAAAGCGACGCGACCAGCGCACAAGGGGGTTATCATCTGGTCTGGCCGCGCGACCTGTATCATCTCAGCATGGGGCTGTTGGCTGCCGGGGATCGCGAAACGCCCGTGCAATCCTGGCACTACCTGCAGCGCCGGCAAAATGCCGATGGATCCTGGTCGCAGAATTTCTGGGTCGATGGAACGCCTTACTGGCAGGGATTGCAGTTGGATGAGGTGGCCTATCCGATCCTGCTCGCCTGGCGTTTATTCCAGGAAGGCCTGATTCCCGATCCGAGCGATACCGTTCATCGAGCTGCGGATTTTCTGGTCAGTCAGGGACCGGTCACGCCACAGGATCGCTGGGAGGAGAATCGCGGTTACAGTCCGCAAACCCTGGCCGTGGTGGTGACGGCCCTACGTGCCGCAAGTCAGCTCTGTGACAGCAAGAAGGGAAAAGCCTGGGGTTGTAATTACCATCAGGTAGCAGATTCCTGGGATCAGCACATCGAGGAATGGACCTTTACCCATTGCGGCCAACTGCTTCCAGGCCGTCCGGACCATTATGAGCGTATCGCACAGATCCCGGTCATCGATACCGGAGAGCACCTTCCCGAATGCCGGATATTTCTCCCAATCCGTAATCTTCCCGCCGAGAGTATGCTCAGTCGGTCCCAGTGCTGTGTCGTCGATGGCGGGTTCCTGTCCCTCGTTCGTCTGGGGTTGCGACGACCGGATGATCCCCACATTCTAAAAACCTTGCCGGTATGGGATGCGGTTTGCCGAAAAGAAACGGATTGTGGTCCCTGCTGGTACCGCTACAATGGGGACGGCTATGGCGAGCATGAGGATGGCGACCCTTTCAACGGCACCGGCAAAGGGCGCCTGTGGCCTATTCTTACCGGTGAGCGCGGGCATTACGCCATCGCCGCGGGAGAGGACGTAAGCCCTTACATCCGCGCTTTGGAGTGTTTTGCCAACGAGGGCGGTTGTCTCCCGGAGCAGATATGGGATCAGGCTGCCATCCCCGCAAAAGGTTTATATCCCGGGCGCGGGACCGGTTCGGCCACCCCCTTGGCGTGGGCTCATGCCGAGTATATCCGGCTGCTGCGATCAAGGAAGGATGGTGCTCCATTCGATAGGCCAACCCAACTGACCTAATATGATAGAAGTACAGTTTTTGGGATTTCAGCCAAACTTGCAAGAGGAATGCAGGATGAATCGTAACTTATTAGCATTTCTGACCTCTACGCTACTGCTTGCGGGCAGTATAACATACTGTTTTGCAAACGGATTGTCCAGTGCTCCTTCGAGTTCCAGCTCGTTATCTCAGCTTACTCTGCCCAATATTTCCGGAAGATTGATAAACTTAAAAACACTTGAGGGGAAGCTCCTGGTAATCAATATTTGGGCCAATTGGTGTCCGGTATGCCATCACGAAGCACCGGGATTCGTCCGCCTCCATAACCGCCTGGGAGCTCGCGTACGTTTCGTTGGCATAGCTCTCGATAATCGCGCTTCGGCCGAAGCCTTTATCCACGAGGAGCATATCAACTACCTTACGCTCTTAGCTGGGCAGCATCCAGGAAAGCTGCTCGCTGTAGTGGGTGATCCTCGGGAAATGCTTCCGTTCACCCTCATCGTTAGTTCTAAGGGGGAAATTATAGAAAGGCATCTTGGCTATTACCCAGCAGCGCAATTAAAGAAAACGATTACGCTGGTCCTGCGTTCAGGAAGGTGACTACTTGGCACTTAGAAGAACCTCATAGCCCCTCGGGGTTTATAGAATTGCGGCAAGCTCGACTGCAATAGGGTAGACCGGATGATTGCTTGTAGGACCGCGGTGAATCACGCTCTATTGGCCGATGAGGATTACGCCCAGAAGGTGGATGTCCCTTGGGGGATTCATTCGAGCTATAAATGGCGTTCTTCCCCGCTGTGCAGATCGTCCCTCGAAGGAACTAGTCCGGACCGGCGCCCACAAGAAAAAACCGGCATAGCCAGGGGCAAAACACCCTTTACTATGCCGGGTTAAAGATAATTTTTACCAGAGAAACCGAAGTGGCCCTTGTGCCCGGAAGACTAACTATCAACACTTTAATCGATAGGCTTGAATATTAACACTCCATTTGAGCTTGCTATTCGCAACCAGACCGACAGATTTAGCTTGGCTATTGATGCTATCGATAGAATTCCTCGGCACACAGAAAGTGGTTCTGCCATAAGGGAAGCGTTACTGGACAAGCAGTTACATTACAAGCATTATGCTTACGATGTCGGCATAGATCCGCCGGAGATTAATGACTGGGCTTGGCCGCTGTAATTGTGATGGACAATTGCAAAATGGTTTGCAGCCCTCCTCAAGTTGATAAAACTAACTTGGCACCGCTGAATGTCTGCAATCAGTCTTTCGCGGATACGCCAGACTTCCGGCATGGTAGTTCTTCCTGACACCCAAACTAGCTTCTTTACGGTTCGCGAAGGGCAGTGTTTCTTCTCGTCATCGCGGCAAAGTGCGCCAGACGCACCCCCGCCCGGCGGTTGCCCCAGTTACCCGGCTCGGACTCAAACACGCCGGCACATGGCGTGCCGCAGCGCAGGCAATTGCCGTGCTCATCCTGCGCCCACAGGGTCAGGGCATAGCCGTCGCGGCCGATCAGGGTTGCGCCGCACTCGTGGCAGTAGGTCGCCTGCCCGTCCGGGTCGTGAATGTTGCCAGTGAACACGTAGCGCATGCCGGCCTGCATAGCAATTTGGCGAGCCCGTTTGAGGGTTGCGGGTGCCGTCGGCGGCCGGTCAAGCATGCGGTAGTCCGGATGGAAGGCGGAAAGGTGCCAGGGCACGTCCGGCCCCAGCTCCTGGACCATCCACTCCGCCATCGCCCTCAGCTCTTCATCCGAGTCGTTTAGACCGGGGATGAGCAGGGTGGTGACTTCCAGCCAGACATCAGTTTCATGCCTGATGTACTTGAGAGTGTCCAGAACGGGTTCGAGATGCGCGCCGGTGTGTCGCTTGTAGGTCTCTTCGCTGAACGACTTCAGATCGACGTTGGCTGCATCCATCCAGGCGTAGAACTCGGCGCGCGGCTCGGGACAGACGTAGCCTGCAGTCACCGCCACGTTCTTCAAGCCGCGCGCGCGGCAGGCGCGGGCCACGTCGATGGCGTACTCGTGGAAGATCACCGGGTCGTTGTAGGTGTAGGCCACGCTGCGGCAGCCGGTACGCAGGGCAGCCTCGGCGATGGTCTCGGGGCCAGCCTGGTCGAGCAGCCGGTCCGTCTCGCGTGACTTGCTGATGTCCCAGTTCTGGCAATAGCCGCAGGCGAGGTTGCAGCCCGCCGTACCGAAGGACAGCACCGGGGTTCCGGGCAGGAAATGGGCGAGCGGCTTCTTTTCGATCGGATCGATGACAAAGCCACTGGAGCGCCCGTAGGTGGTCAAAACGATCTGATTCTCGACCCGCGCGCGCACGAAGCACAGCCCGCGTTGGCCTTCGTGCAGTTTGCAGTAACGCGGGCACAGATCGCAACGGATGCGGCCGTCGTCGAGCGCGTGCCAGTACTTAGTCGGCACCACGTCGGGATCCGCAAGGGAAATGTTTTCGGCTTCTCGGCTCATGACGGCACCAAAAAATGATCAAAATACGGTTGATAAATGGTCACAAGGTCTCATCATTTCAAGGTCTTTAAAACCGGCTGCAGCGGCCCGATATTGTTAGAACCTACATTCGAAGAGGTATCGACTATGTCCCACATTCGACCGCCTGCCGTGGCCGGGCGTTTCTACCCGGCCCGCGTCACCGAGCTGCAGCATCAACTCGATGCCTTTATTCCATCCAGCGTTGCTTCCAAACAGCTTCACCCCAAGGTCCTAATCGCCCCGCATGCCGGATATGTCTATTCCGGACCGGTGGCCGGCAAGGCCTATGCGCAACTGCAAGGCTTGCGTGGCCAAATCTCCCGCGTGGTGCTACTCGGTCCGGCCCATTACGTCCGCCTGCGCGGTTTAGCGATACCGGAGGCCGATGCCTTTGCCACACCGCTCGGTACAGTGCCGGTGAACCGGGATGCGCTGAACGCCATTTCCGATCTGCCGCAGGTGATCCAGTCGGACGTGCCGCACAACCCGGAACATTCTCTCGAGGTGCATCTGCCCTTCCTGCAGCGCATGCTGGGTGATTTCAGTGTGGTGCCGCTGTTAGTTGGGGACGCCACTTATACAGAGGTGGCCGAGGTACTTGAGCGCCTCTGGGGCGGGCCGGAAACCTTGATCGTCATCAGCACTGACCTTAGCCATTATCTCGACTATGCCACAGCGCAGCGTCTAGACGCCCGAACCGCCGAGATCATCGAGGCGCTGCAACCCGAGGCCATCCACTACGAGCAGGCCTGCGGGCGTATCCCCTTGGGAGGCCTGCTGGAACTCGCCCGCAAGCGGCACATGCGCATCGAGCGAGTGGACCTGCGCAACTCGGGGGACACCACCGGGCCACGCGATCAGGTAGTCGGCTACGGCGCCTGGGTCCTTTACGAGGATGCGGCATGAGTACACATCCTCTGATTGAACTGGCCCGGCGATCTATTGCATATGGACTCGAGCATGGCCGCCCGCTGCCGGTAAGTGTGGAGGAGTACCCGGAGCCTTGGCAAAAGCGGCGCGCGACTTTTGTCACCCTCAACAAACGGGGCAGGCTACGCGGCTGCATCGGTAACCTACAGGCCATCCAGCCGCTGGTGGTAGATGTGGCCGAAAACGCCTTCAACGCAGCCTTCCGCGACCCGCGTTTCCCGCCGGTGGAGCGTTCTGAGCTGGACCGGCTCGACATCCACATTTCCCTACTCGGCACGCCCGAACCTTTGGCCGCTCAGTCGGAAGCTGAACTTCTGCAGAGCCTCGAGCCCGGCAAGGACGGGTTGATCATCGAGGCGCAGGGCCACCGGGCCACGTTTTTACCATCGGTTTGGGAGCAACTACCCAGGCCGGAAGATTTTCTCCTGCAGCTCAAGCGGAAGGCGGGTCTAGCGGAGCATGGGTGGCCGCGAGGAATGCGCGCCTGGCGGTATCGTGTAGAGGAAATTGATTCAGCATCTCTTGAAAATGCCAACCATATGAGTCGATGAATTTTTTAACCACCTAAGAGGATGCGGAAAAAATCCGTAGAAACGCCGAGGCGCTATCCGATTTGGTCAAAAATTGCGGAATAGGCAGCCCTATCAGGCCTGTTTTGCCCG
>JABEBW010003886.1_pt1 | contig 23612 bp, 19 predicted proteins | sample 7245961 | NCBI WGS metagenome assembly JABEBW01 (sample SAMN14506364, study PRJNA622280) | hot springs metagenome | biome: hot spring [ENVO:00000051]|acidic hot spring [ENVO:00002120]; feature: spring [ENVO:00000027]|sediment [ENVO:00002007]; material: sediment environment [ENVO:01001048]...
AATCCATGGGAGAAGATATGGCGGAGCTTAAGAACAGGGTTCATGCAATCCTTTCCCTGTATGGAATTCATATACATGCAACTGATATATTTGGAAGGAAGGGATTAAAAGAGATAGAAAAGGCATCTTCAATGCTTAGCTTGGAGGACAGGTTTGTCCTCAATGATCTCCTTCTAAGGATCAACGAACTGAAGTTCAGGGAAAATATTGTTGAAGAGGAAATATCAAAGCATGCAGAGAATAACGATAAAGTGAAACTTTTGATGACAATCCCAGGAATTAACGTATATTCAGCATGCGCAATTCTGGCTGAGATTGATGACATATCAAGGTTCCCAACAAAGGAAAAGCTTGCATCATACGCTGGCCTTGTGCCAAGGCAGGATCAATCAGGGGACAGGGATATGAGGGGGCACATATCCAAACATGGCCCATCAATGTTGAGGTTCATCATGGTTAACGCTGCGCACACCGTAATAAAATATTCAAGGAGAATGAGGAGCAAGTACCTTTCACTTGTCAGAAGGGTGGGAAAGAACAGGGCGATAGTTGCGATAGCAAGGATCCTTTTGGAGAGGATATACATAATGCTCACAAGGGGAGAAAAGTTCATTGATAATGTTGATGAGCTAACTGAAAGGAAGATAAAATCAATGGAGGAAAAGGCAATGGAAGCAAAGAAGAAAGAGAGAAACCCGGATATCCAGAGGACCATAAATTAATTAAGGAAAACTGGAATAGCTAATTTAACAAAGGAACTTTTTTCATAGGAGCAGAGCTTGGGCTTCATCCAGGGGCCTCACGAGTTCATCAGCCCACTGTATAAATGTTCATAGTTTTATAAATAAGTTAGGTATTTGAGATAAGCTGTAAAAATCCATTGCCAGTGGCGCCTATGGATATCAGAGCCACCGTAAATTTCACACGAGGGGCTCCGCTGTGAGTGGTTAGCCTGGTCGTTGAAACGGTAGCCTCTGAGTGGTGATAATGATGTCACATCATTTCCTTCCTTATGTACCCATCTTAAGGTGCCATGAACTTCTTTAACTGCATCATACCTGAACCTTATTGGGGTCCCTGAGCATATAAAAATGCATTTCAACTGCTATTCCTTTATCATGCTCTTCAGGTCTTTGCTGCCACCATGCTGATTCAAGCGCTTATTTAATATTTGTACTAATCCTTCTACAATTCAATCTAATTTTAAATGTTATTATGGCTAATGTTTAGATAAGTTTAAAGGGAATATTATTTAACCTTAAATGGAAAGTTGAAAATACCAAAACAGCCCGAAGTTAACATAGGGACTACAGGTCATGTTGACCATGGCAAGTGCCTTACTCTTGATCAGAAAGTAAAAGTGGAAGGCTATGAGTTGAGTGGCAAGGATTTGATGAGACAGCTTGATATAGGCCAGGTCAATAACGAACTTTACAGGTTTGATGCGAAATTTAATGTTGAAGGAGTAAATGGCGTGGGAATTGTCGATACCACCGCATTTCCCTACTTCCAGAATTACAGGGGTGAAATAGTTGATCTAGAGACTTCAAGTGGAAGAAGAGTTTCTGCTACACCGAACCATAAGCTGTTTGATTTTAAAAATGGCTGGATCAGGCTTGATCAGATTACGGAAGATAGCAAAATAATGGTTAAAGAAAATAAAAGCCTTTATTTTGAGAAAGTATCAAGGGTGGTTCACAAAAGGTACAGGGGAATAATATTTGACCTTTCAGTTCCAGAGCTACATAACTTTGTAATGGCAAATGGTGTGGTTTCACATAATACAACTCTAGTTGAAGCGATAACTGGCAAGTGGACCAGCCTTCACAGCGAGGAACTAAAGAGGGGTATAACTATAAAGATAGGTTATGCTGATGCCGCAATTTATGAGTGCAGCGGATTGCCAGAGCCTCAGAGATATGTAACAGATCCAAAATGTCCTCAGGGTGATGCAAAGCTAAGAAGGGTGATAAGTTTTGTTGATTCTCCTGGGCACGAAAGCCTCATGTCAACCATGCTAAGTGGGGCCGCAATAATGGACGGCGCAATAATGGTCATTGCTGCAAATGAGCCTGTGCCTCAACCCCAAACAATGGAGCACCTTCAGGCTTTAAAGATGATTGGAATAAAGAACATTGTGTTTGTGCAGAACAAGGTTGACCTTGTAACATATAATGAAGCGCTGAATAACTATAATAAGATACTTAATTTTATAAGTTCCTATGGATACGATAAATCTCCTATTATTCCAGTTTCTGCTCAGAAGAGACTCAATATTGATGCATTAATTCAGGCAATTGAAGAAACTATACCTACGCCGATTAGGGACATGCAGGCACCACCTCTAATGCAGGTTTTAAGGTCATTTGATATTAATAAACCGGGAACGGAGGTATCAGAGCTTTCTGGTGGGGTACTAGGCGGCTCATTAAAGCAGGGCAAGCTTCGGGTTGGTGATACTATTGAAATAAAGCCAGGGCTCCCAATGAGGACAGGTTATCAGCCTGTTACTACACGCATTACAAGCCTTTTTACTGCAGGAGGCCAGGTGGAGGAGATTGTTCCAGGTGGACTCGTAGCCATTGGGACTCAATTGGACCCTATTTTTACCAAAAACGACATTATGGTTGGAAATTATATCTCAAAGCCCGGTTACCTTCCTAATCCAGTTTATGAAATAGAGGTAAATTACGAGCTTTTTGAATATGTTATTGGAACTAAAGAGTTAATCAGGACAGAAAAAATAAGAGTAAATGAGCAGTTAAGGCTTAACATAGGTACTATGGTAAATGCAGGAGTTGTTGTTGATATAAGTGGAAACAACTTGAGAATAAAACTCAAGAGGCCATCAGTGGCGCTGAGAGGTGATAGGATCTCAATAAGCAGGATGATATCAGATAGGTGGAGGCTTGCGGGTTCCGGTAAAATAATTTGAAATTCATTATAAGTTGGCAAATCAGCATTTAATTATTAAAAGCTATTTTTATTAGAATATTTACTAGAATAATTTAGAGAATATTTACTAGAATAATTTAGGTTGTATTTTTTTTAATTGCATACCAAAAGCATGTGTCACCCCCGGCTCATGAAGGTAAAAAGCAATGAGAACTATCATGCGAGCGTATTTAGAAGAAGAGCACTGCTGTTTTTAATAACTGAATTAAGTTCGCCAAATTTCCATTAGGGATCTCCTGAAGGGCACCTCATTATACTATTTCCAATCTGCATCTGCTATAACGTTACGATCACATATGTTGCTAATCAAAATATGTCACGAAAATTTTTAGGCAAACAGGTGCAAAGTTGTTCGACATAGTATATAAATATAAATAACAAAAGTTTATATTAATGTCTGCAATATAGAAGATGCGATGATAAAAAAAAGGCCTTCAATAGGAAAGGTCACTGCAGCAGTTATTGCAATTGTCATAATAATTATAGCTGGGGTTGGAGGGTACTATTATTATCTTTCTACAATTCCAAAGCCGGTATCAATGACAATAATGGTTGATAGTGGCAGCGAAACGTCACAATACCTATCTATCGTAGCAAAGGACTTTGAAGCAACTCATCCATACGTAACTATAAATGTTGAAGGAGTTGGATTTTCAGACATGGTAACCACTGCGTCTACGGCATTAAAGGATAAGGCGTCACAGCCAGCTATCATAATGTATTATCCATCGCAAGCACCAGATCTGGCACCGTACCTTGCAAACCTTCAGGATTATAGCAGTGAGATTAATTTATCAAACATGATTTATGCCAATATGCAACAGGGAGGATTCTATTATGCGCCAAATGGTACTGTTATCAAAACGATAGGCGTTCCAATACACAGCGTGTTTGGATACGTTTTAGGGTATCAGAAGAGCATATTTGAAAACACGACACTTGCAGCCGAGTTCCAGAAAGAATATGGATTTGCATTTAACCCTACTAACCTCACATCATGGACGCAGCTGTATGATATTGCAAGCTTCATAAATAGCACTCACGTTACGCAATATGCTCTGTTATTTCCAGACAGCTCTCATCACGCAGATATAGACATGGTGATGCCACTCTTAGAATATTATGGACTAAAAGACAGCGTTCCTGGATTTGTTGCTGAACCACCTGGATATTACACATTACTTTCAAATATTAATGGGCAGTGGACAACTTCATTTAACACAACTGCCGGTGTCGACGCGCTAATGATATGGGACAAACTTATACAGTTCGAGCCGCCTCTCTCAGTAACGCCAATTGGATATGATCAACAGGAGGAATATCCAACTACGGGACAGTACGCAATGTTCATCATGTGGACAAGCTTTATACCAATATATGAATCAAACACTTCAAAAATTGCTGGCAACCTAGGCATAGCGCTGTTGCCGGGAGGAATGACAGGGTTCGCACCAACCTTCCTTGGAATAAACCCATATGGTCCCAATCCAAAGCTTGCAGCAGAATTTATTGCCTTTGCAATGTCAAATTCTGAATATGAAAAGGGAATACAGCAGTTAGGTTATATTCCTGGAACATACACAGGAATAGCGTTAGCTTCCCAGAGTGCAAGCTTAAGCTGGTTAGGCCCATTCTCTAACTATGCTCTCACTGCAAAAGTGCCAGTATTGCAAGCGGCAGCAATTCCGGTAATAGGATCTCTGACAGGAACTTTGATTCCATACTTTAACAGTGAAGTTTACGCCTTCATGACTTCTTCTCATCCAACGCCGGCTCTGGCTAATCAGCTTTTGCAAAAAGCAGCAAATGAATGGATGACATACATACACGAACAAGATATTACTCTGTGACCTAAATGAAACCAATCACAAAGTGGGCAGGACTTTTAACACTGCCCGCCATTATTTATTTTTTGATTTTTACGCTTTACCCAATTATAGGAAATGTAATACTGAGCTTTCAAAAGGAAACTCTAACCGGGGCTCTTGTATGGGCCGGGCTGTTCAATTATCATACAATTTTAGTTGACCCATACTTTGGTTTAGTGTTTAAAAATACAATATTTTACATGGTTACCGTTCCCTTTATTGACATAGCGTTGGCAATTCCGTTGGCAGTTATTTTAAAGAGAACAAACAGCAGAATTATGCTTTTGCTTGTTCTTTTACCCTCATTTATTCCCTTTGTAACTGCTGCTGTATCCTGGGAACTTGTTCTTAACCCATTTTACGGACCAGTTTACTACTTTGCTAGGTTTAACTGGTTTGATACAATATGGATGATAGTAATAATGGATGTCTGGGAGAGCCTCCCAATGGCAGCCCTTTTCATATTTGCAGGATTGAAGTCCATGCCTCGGCAGATCGATGAAGCTTGTGAAGTTGATGGGTTAAAGGGCATAAGAAAGCTTATTCAGATTGATTTACCATACATATTGCCAAACATCTTGATGTCACTGGTTTTATCAATAATTTTTGCCACGTTTACCTTTGACCCAATTTTTGTTACACAGGGTGAAGTACCTCCCATGTCAAACGTTGATCTAGCTTATTATTCATACCAGCAATTCTTTACAGGGATAATTGGTTATGCGGCTGTCCTGATAATAATAATGAGCGTTATGTCAACAATAATGTCATATGCCTTTGTAAGGGTTTTAAGGGGAAATTCCAGCGATAAGCCTGCAAAGAACCATGAATCAAGGTGGCAAAGTTTTGCATCTAGGTTTCCAAATTCCATTATGCCGAATGCCGCAATATGGGCAGCGGGCATCATATACCTGTTGTTTTTCCTTTTTCCCCTTGCATGGACATTTCTTGAATCGATTAAACCGTCTGCACAAATTTTCAGCATACCGCCTGTTATATTGACAAGCACCCCTTCTCTAATCCATTACATATCTGCAATAGTTCAGGGCATGCCATTCCTAATTTCAAGCCTTGTCGTTGCTGTAGGAGTTCTCTTGATAACAGTTTTTATTGGAACACCAGCAGCTTTTGCAATGGCAAGGTACAACTTTGGAGGCGATAAATTGCTGATCTACGTGCTTTTTATTTATACGCTTCCATCCATAATATTTATGTTGCCCCTGTATGAAATAGTGCACGCTCTTGGGCTTATCAACACTTTCTGGGCTCTTATAATAACATATCCAGTGTTTGTTTTGCCAGTTGTCATATGGCTCAGTTATAACTTTTACAAGAATTTTCCAGCGCATATAGATGAAGCGGCTCAGGTGGATGGCATGAATCTAGTAAAGGCATACTTCAAAGTTATAATGCCAATGAGCATGGATGGCGTCATGATAGCTGTGCTTTATTCATTTATGATTTCATGGGGTGCCCTTATATTCCCACTGGTTTTAACTTATTCCCCATTTTCCATGAATCTTGCAGCCCCTTATGGAGCTCAGACATATTCAATCTTTATTGGTGCTACGCTTGGTCATGAATCAATTCATTATGGATCGTTAGCTGCAGCTTCAATGATAAGCTTAATACCTCCAGTAATACTGCTCTATGTGATGAGGGACAGGCTTGAGCGCATGTACAGGGTTGGAGGTGTTAAAGGTTGACTGAAATACTTGTATTTGAAAACGTGGTCAAAAGGTATGGCAAAGTCGTTGCTCTTAACATTGAAAGGCTTGGAATTGAGGAAGGAACCTATAATGTAATTCTTGGGCCATCCGGAGCAGGAAAAAGCACAATGTTGAGGATCGTGGCCGGGCTCGATTACCCTGACAGCGGAAAAATTATTCTTGCAGGAAATGATATAACAAATAAGCCTGCCTGGGAAAGAGATATAGGGCTTGTTTTTCAGAATTATGCACTATACCCTCATTTGACAGTCTACGATAACATAGCTTTGCCATTGACAGTTAAAGGATTTAAAAAGGATGAAATACGGGACAGGGTAATGCAAATTGTAAAGGTAATGGGTATTGAGGAACACATAAGCAAGTATCCGCGACAGCTCAGCGGTGGTCAGCAGCAGAGGGTTGCTCTTGCAAGGGCTATAATTAAGCAGCCCAAAATTCTTCTGCTTGATGAGCCGCTTTCAAATCTTGATGCAAAGGTGAGGGTGGAGCTGAGAAGTTACTTGAAATCCTTACAGCGCCAGCTTAACATAACGGCATTACACGTTACACATGACCAATCAGAAGCCATGGCAATAGCAGATAATCTTGTAGTCCTCAATAATGGAGCAGTTGATCAGGCGGGAAGCCCAAAGGAGATTTATGAAAATCCTAGGACAGTTTTTGTGGCCACATTTATTGGAATGCTGAATGTGGTTCCAGCAAAAATGTTTGGATTAAAAGATGGATATGATTCAATTGGATTTAGGCCAGAAAATGCTGAAATAGCTGAAAATCAGGCGCAGGGTTCAGTTGATGGCACAGTGAAATATTCTGAATATCAGGGAGAAGAAACCATTGTATATGTTAACGTTGGGGACAGCACAGTTAGGATAAGGGACAGGCAAAATAGAACATATGAACCGGGAAGCAAGGTTTACATAAAGATAAAAAGGGCTTTTGCATTTAAGGATGGCAAAGTAGTAAACACACTTCAGATTTAAGAAAGGTTTATCTTTTAAGCAAATACCTTTTTTGAGGTTGAAAAGCAGTTTTATTTCATGGTCGATACTATCAAGCAGAGTGATTTACAGCATGTACTGGGTTTTCCTTTCACCTGCATACATATTATTCGAAAGGGCACTTGGGCTTTCAAACAATCAGCTTGGTCTCATTTCATGGGCTTTTGTTATAGGCGCTGCAGCATTTCAACTTCCATCAGGCGTGATAGCACATAAAATTGGCCCTCAAAGGGTATACATTGCTGGATTAATAATACTTTCATCTTCAAGCTACCTTGCCGCTGTAAGCTTTAATCTTTATGAATTATTGGTTTCAAGAGTTTTGGCAGGTGCTGGCGCTGCCATGTTTTTTTCTTCAGCAGGATATGTTTTATCGCTATTGAACAGGCGCAGGGTTGGACTATTTATGGGAATTTATAATGCCGCTTTCAGTATTGGAGCTGTGGTAGGATTGTTTTGGTCAGTGATATACGGGATAGTTTACTGGAGATACGCAATTGGGCTTGCCGGCTTAATAGGCGCTGCCTTCAGCGCGATCGATTATGCAGCAGTGAGAGGTGTGGCTTTTAATGAAAAGGAGGAAGTTAACTGGAAAATTGATAGAAGGGTGTTATTACTCGCACTAATGCTTTCAGGCTTCTGGGGAACTTTTTATGCGGCTGAGACGCTTTTGCCTTCTTATTTTCAAATAATAGGCCATACTTCTGTTAGCATTAGCGGAATTTACACTTCTATTATGCTCCTGTTCAGTATACCAGGTAGCATTGCAACTATGATATATGATAGGACAAGGCGGAAAGCTTTGTTTTTGTTTTTTTCAGTGTTAATGGGAGGATTTGGATTTATTTTTATGATAAGCCAGCAATTGATTTTAGTGGGGATGGCCATAATTGGATTCTTTAATGAAGTGTCTTTTTCAGTGCTCTATGCTATGTCACTTGAAATATCGAAATTTAATAAGGGAGCAATAACGCTTTCGTTTGTAAACTTTATCAATATGGTGCTGGGGATGTGGATATCACTGGTTTTTTCATACATCATGACAGTTTCACCATATGTTCTCTGGGTGCTTATGATAATTACAAGTGTAGTGCCTGCCCTGCCTCTTTTGTTCATGGAAAAACAGTTAAGATGATCAATATTAGAGGTTAAACTGTATCTTATCTTTCGTTTTTTATTGCCAAATTTATAAGAATATGTTGCTAATGTATTTGTTGTATAACTGTATTATGGGCTAAAATTTACGCCTTAATCTGTGTGTCTTATCCATTTTTACTAGCCATATCAGCCATATTTCATTCGACTTTGTGCGTTCCTGTTCGCCTTCACCATGTTATGTGTCAACACTTTCATTATAATTCCATTAAATGTTCCAGCGTTTGCTATTGGCGTGGAGCATTTACCAACCATTCTCTTTAACCATATGAAAACAGTCTCAACCTGCCACCTCTGACAGGACCCGTGGCCTTTCTGAATTATAGGGGAACTATATGCTGAGCCCTGATATATGATTTCTTTAATTTTTAAGTTATCATTAACTTTATAACTGGTTCAGCTCCGATTCCTGCCGCTTCATTGAAGTTTGCCCTTTAATCATATGTAATGTCAATAATTACAGGTATAAAATATATCAAACTTGTATTTTTATGCAATAAAAAACGCTCAATTAAAGTTATGCAACAGGGGATGCAAATGGAAAACGTTAAAAATGCACTAGTTCGAGGTTTGATGATAAAAGATGAGCGTGAACTGGAACGCGAATTCAAAAGCATTTAACAACTTACTTGAAGCAATAGGAAGAACACCCATGGTTAAATTGAACAAAATACCCGCAGAAGCTGGAATCAAAGCAAACATTTATGGAAAGCTTGATTACCTGAATCCCTCTGGATCATTGAAGGACAGGGTATATTACAGAATGATTACAGAGGCCATTAAAAGAGGAACTTTAAAGCAGGGCATGGAAATTGTAGAAGTGAGCACTGGTAATGCAGGAATAGCATGCACGTGGGTTGGTACGCTGCTTGGTTACAAGGTTACAATTGTTATGCCAGCAGGCATGAGCGAGGAAAGGAAGAAACTCATAAGGTACCTGGGAGGAAACATCATTGAAACGCCAGGAGCTGAAAGCGATGTTGACATATCATATGATTTAGTTAAGAAGATGATCAAAGAGCATCCAGATAAGTATTGGTTCCCTGACCAGTATACTAACCTTGATGCGGTGGCGGCTCACCATGATACTACAGGAGCTGAAATCTGGGAGCAGACATCTGGTAAGGTTGATGCCGTAGTATTAACCCAGGGAACTGGTGGCACTATAACTGGCGTAGGAAGGTATTTAAGGGAAAGAAATCCAAAGGTCATGCTATTTGCAGCAGAACCAAGCGAAGCGCCTCTTCTTGCTAAAAGGCAGTGGGGTTCACATAGGATTGAGGGCATTGGCGATGGATTTGTCCCAAGGAACCTTGATGTCAGCATACTTAATGGAATTGTTACAGTGAGCTCTGATGAATCAATATACTATGGCAAACAGCTTATGTTAAAGGAGAAGATACTTGCAGGCATTTCTTCAGGTGCAAATGTGGCTGCTGCAATAAAGCTAGCTAAAAAGCACCCTGAATTAAAGAACATCGTTATAATGTTAAATGATTCGGCCATGAGGTACTTCACTACAGAGTTATTTGATGTTAAGAAGCACGTTGAAATACCGGAAAGGGAACACCCAATGGATGACTATACAAAACAGGAACTTGATAAATATCAACCCAAGTGGGAAATAATAGAGTAAAATTAAATAAACTTAAAATTTATTTTTTAATTTTAATTTTTTAAAAAATTAGTAAATGTTTATCTTTCTCTTTTTTATGTTCTTTTTATCAATAGTTATGAATAAAATTCCATTTTTAAAGGTGGCTTTAACGTCGTTTTCATTAATTGTAAATGGCAGTTTAACCCTCTTTTCGTACTGATTTGTCTCAAATGCTTCACCAGCTGAAATACCATTTCTCCATTTTATCTTCTTTGAGGCATTAGCCACTATTTCTATGGAATCTCCGTAAAAGTATATCTGAATTTGGTCTTTGCTAGTTACAAATGGCAGGTCAACACTTATCACTATTCTGTCATTGGTTTCCCTTATATCGCTTAAAGGTTCAATCTTATTATCCCACATTCTGCATCACCTGTACATTGATGTCAATGAACCCTCAATTGCCTGCTTCTGAGCAGCAGTTTGTCTCACCAGATTGCTCATGGTTAATCTCATTTCATCTGCCTTGTCCAATAAGGGCTTTAGGTCTATTTTCATGTTTATGAGTTCAGACATGGCTTTTAGCGCGGCTGCAGCAGCTCCTGGATCAGGGTAGTTTTCATATGCCTGGGAAATCAATGCAACCGCATTAATGCCCCTTGTTGCAAGCTCATTCATAAGCAGGGCAAATATTCCAGAAATAAAGCCATTGTCAAGGATCTCTATGTTTTTCTGCTTTATGGTTTCGATTAAAGATGGGTTATTGGCAACAGCAACCACATTTGGCTCGTTCTGGTCAATTCTCTTTTGCGAAGGATAACCATTTAATGAAATCAGTATATCTATTTTCTTTTCTGAAAGCCATTGTGCAAGCGCTTTTCCAAGGGGAGTTATAAGAGAAATGGGAATTGGAACTTCTGATGATATTACAAGTATTGAGTCATTCCCAAATACCTTAATTGGTTCAACTATTACTCCATCATGCACAACTTGCACTGGTGGCATCAGCTGGCTTTTTATTATGGCTATTGGCTTCAAATTGAAGGCCTCAATTAAATATGATGATGCAATTACCCCTACTAGTCCTATGTCTGGCAACCCCTCCACAGCAATTAGACCTTTGGGTATCTGTTCAAGTTCAATAATAGTAACATCTTGATAGTTTTTTTCTTGCATGTATATTTTATGCAATGACGCAATTATAAGCTTTCTGCATTTTATGTTATGTTGCGTAAGTATGGAATTTGATTAACTTTGATATGATAATGGTAGAAAATTGATTATTTTTTATATTTTTAAAAATGCACATTACGCATTTTTTAAAATAATAAGCCGCATTTTTAACTTATACAGCAAAACAGCATTGTGCTCCATGTAGTTTTGCACTTTATAAATTTTAGGCATTTATTGAATGCGAAATGAATAATTAACCAATAAAGTGCTGTGTTGAATAATCGCTCCATTCACATACAATCATGTCCCTTAAAATCTATGAAATGCGGACTCATTTAACACGGCACAAATAAAGGAAAAGCTTATAAACAAATTTATTTGAATAGAAAACATCCTTAGAGGTGAAAAAGAAAAATGGCAGATGCAACTGCAATTCCAGCTATGACGAGCAGTGGACAACCTATTTTGATATTGAAAGAAGGAACCACTGAAAAGAAGGGCAGAGAAGCCCAACGAAACAACTTTGAGGCAGTGAAATTGATTAGAGACATTGTCAAGAGCAGTCTGGGCCCCAGAGGCATGGACAAAATGCTTGTGGACAGCCTTGGCGATGTCACTGTAACAAACGACGGAGCTACAATATTGAAAGAGATGGATGTGCAGCATCCAGCAGCAAAAATGATGGTTGAAATTTCAAAGGCAACTGACAATGAGGTAGGGGATGGAACCACTTCAACAGTTGTACTGGCAGGGTATTTGGTTGAAAAGGCAGAAGAGCTAATAGAGAAAGGAATACATCCAACAATCATAATTGATGGATATATGAAAGCTTCACAGGAAGCTGTAAACCAGTTAAAGAAAATAGCTGACAAAGTAAATGCTATGGATAAAGCAACGTTAAAGAAAATAGCTATGACGACAATAGGCACAAAGGTTGTTTCCTCCGACGCAGACTACTTATCCGACCTGATAGTAAACGCAGTCATGCAGGTAGCTGATAAAAAAGATGGAGAGTACAGCGTTGATATTGATAACATAAAAGTGGAAAAGAAACCCGGCGCATCAATAAAGAATACAGCTTTTATAAAGGGTGTAGTTGTTGACAAGGAAGTTGTGCATGCGGGTATGCCAAAGCGTGTGAATAATGCCAAAATTGCTCTCTTGAATGCTCCTTTGGAAATAGAAAAAACCGAAATAGATGCAAAGATAAATATAACAGATCCAGAGCAAATGAAAGCATTCCTGGATGAGGAAACCAAGCTGCTGAAGGAAATGGTTGATAAGATTAAATCTGTTGGAGCAAACGTTGTTCTATGCCAGAAAGGAATCGACGATATGGCTCAACATTACCTTGCAAAGGAGGGAATAATGGCTGTAAGGAGGATCAAAATGAGTGATATGGACAAGCTTGCAAGGGCAACAGGCGGCAAGGTAGTTACTAGCCTTGATGATCTATCAGCTGATGACCTGGGATATGCAGAGCTGGTTGAAGAGAGAAAGATCGAAGAGGACAAATGGGTGTTCATTGAGGGGTGCAAGAATCCTAAGGCCGTTACGATTTTAATAAGGGGAGGAGCTCAACGCGTTGTTGACGAAGCAGAGAGGTCAATACACGATGCATTGATGACTGTAAAGGATGTAATTGAAAAGCCATCAATAGTTGCAGGTGGTGGCGCTTCAGAAATAGAAGTTGTCACGCAGATTAGAAAGTGGGCCAGTTCACTTGAAGGAAGAGTTCAGCTGGCAGCTTATGCTTTTGCGGATGCCCTGGAAATGATTCCATTGGTGCTGGCAGAAAATGCGGGTTTAAATCCATTGGATGTTCTGCCTGAGTTGCAAGCGGGTCATCAAGAGGGCAAGAAGTGGACAGGAATAAACATATTAAATGGTAAGGTTGAGGATATGCTGAAAAATAACATAATAGAGCCTGAAGTAGTAAAGGAGCAGGTCATAAAGTCAGCAACAGAAGTAGCTTCAATGATAATTAAAATAGATGACTTAATTGCTGCAGGAAAGCCAATGAGCAGCGGACAGCAACCAAAGCCAGAATGACCTCTTAACTTATTATTTTTATTGCATATTCTTTATTTATTTTTTGCTTTATCGTTTGATTTATTGCATTTATCTTCCTTTCGAATCCTAAAAGCAATTGCAGGGCAGAATATGAGTTTGACGCATCAAACCTTACCAAATTTCTCATTGCCAGTTCATGCCTTGAATTTTCAATAAATTGATCCAAATCATTGAATTCATTGTGCAAATCGTATTTCTTTTGCAAAGAAGAAAGCATTTCCTGCATGCTTAATGGCTTTGGCCTTTCCCCTATGTACAGAGCTTCAGCAAGTTCCCTCCTTTCACTTTCAACCATTAAACTTACTTTTGCATTATACGCGTCAATTTCGAATCTTCCCATTGCTCCAAGCTGTCTAAATTTGCTTGTGTAAATTGCCTTTTCTCTATCCAGGAAAAGTGATATGCTTCCAGCATCAGGCTGCTCTCCACATGTTCTCCTTAATCTCGCAAAAAGCTCATCGATCCATGGTTCACCTGTCTTAATCCTTTCCAGTGATCCTGCCTCAGAAATCCTTTTATTTTGAGCTTCCAGAATTGGAACTCCGTTAGACAAGTATAAACCTTCCTTTTTAAACTCCTTTTGCCCTGAAATCATCCTTTCCAGTGTCAGTTTAATGTTAAATAATTGCAATGATCTAAGTTGTGCATTGGCAGCATCAGTCAACATTGACATGTTTACAGCCGTAGTGCCGATGTAGTTTTTGAGTTCATAATCAACATAATCATATTGCTGTTTTATTCCGAGCTTTCTGGTGACCTTTTCCATTAATTCCATCTCACTGTTAAGCGATAAATAAGACAGAAGTTCATCCTTATCAGGAATTCTTCCAGCTATTGCCCTGGACCAGGCAATGGAGTAAACGTTATTTTTCATTAAAATATTTCACCATAATTAATTTTATATTGCCTTTAATCTCCTCCCACTTTTTCGTATATTCCTCTTCCATTGATGCCTTTTGTCGTTCGTAATTTTCCTTTATTGCCTCAGCTTCCTTTTTAAATTCAGGAATTGCTGATTCAGAATTTAATTTTATTTCTGATTTAACCCTGCTGATGTATTCTTCGTGCGCATTTTCTGCAATTTTTTTGGAAAATTCATTGATTTGATCCTGCATTTGCAATACAGTTTTCCATTCCCTGTCCAGGTCGTCATTTATCTCCTTTATCAGATTAAGCAGCTCGTTTGCCTCCATATGCTATTATAATTTAACGCGCAATATATGAACTTTTAATTTGGCTTGATATATCATTTAAGTTTTACTGCGCCGCAAAAGTTGCGGTATTATGTTATCAAGCATATTGTGCATCCCCATGCTGCCTGGGTCAGCATTTATTTCCACTGATATCATTTTTACATTACCTTTATTTGATAGCTTAATTTCTTTATTAAATTTATTGAACTTTAAATCTGATAAATTTTGTGGCTTAATTTCATTGTAGCACCCTAAAACAAATGGAATTATGCCGGCGTTTATAATCGTTTCATAAGCTACCTGCGCCCCTATTTTAGAAATGGCATCACATGGTATCGCTATTGTTTTCAATAAACTTGATTTTAAAAGCAGTTCAGTAAGCCCAATTATGCTTGGTCCTCCTTTTTCCCTGTAAGCTACCATAGTTACCTCTCCAAGCTTTGCGAGCCTCCATGCCTGATAAACGATATTTCGAAGGCTTGTTTCATTGGTAAAAGGGCAGAATAGTTTTACCCCATATCCACCTTTCAATATATTTAGAGCTATGTTAAAGGAATTTTCTGATCCCGTAAATAGAACGCCCATTATTTGGCCTTTAACGCACGCGTTACCGCCTATGCCTGATGATTCCCAAATTTCAACGTACAGGTTTTTGCCAACAAATACATTGTAAATTTCCCTCGGTTCAACTTCCGAAATTTCTAGACCGGGGAGCGATGAAATAGCTTCATCTACTAATTCATAATATAACTTGATCTGGTTTTCATTATTTAGAGTGATCACTTTAAAGTCAATTGGACTTTTAATTTTAGAAATAGTCAAGTGCTCCCTAAATATGGATTTGAAATCCTTAAACTGAAAAGCAAGTCTAATATTTGATGGTCCAATTTCTGAGCGCAGTTTTACAGCTAATTCAGATGGGTTTTCGCTGCTTACTATGGCTATGCGGTTTCCCCTATCAATTACATTTAAGCTTCTCTTCTTTACAAAGCATCTTAAGCTTTCTTCAGTTTCAAATTCCAGTATTATTACAGATTTCATATCAGCAATTCGAAGCTCTTTATCTTTGACCTTAAAGATATATATGTTTCAGTGTAATTTACGCCCTCTATAACTCCCACTTTATCTGTAATCAATGTATGCAGATCTTCTATTGATTTTGCCTTTAAAAACGCTATAAAATCATATCTGCCAGTAACTTCGTTTACTTCTCTTATTTCAGGCATTTTGTAAAGAGCTTCATAAACAGCATCGCGTTTTTTTGATTCAGCATTTATTCCTATTATTGCAAGCACTTCCCATCCCAGCATTTCGTCGTTCACCTTTACTGTATAACCTTCTATATATCCAAGCTTGATCATCCTTTTAATTCTGCTATAGACTACGCTTGGATCCATGTTGAGCTTTTTACTAAGGTGCGGAACACTCTGGGAAGCATCGCTTACAAGTTCTCTTAGAATTTTTATATCTTTGTCATCTATCTTAAGTAATTTTTGCATCGCATATGTGTATATATAATAAAATTTAAATTTTTTGATTAAATTACGGTAAAAAATAGAAAATTTTAATTGATATTGGTGCCTTTATTTTCTCTCCATGTAAAACAACAAACAGCTAATGGTATAATAGTTGCTTCTTGTTAGCATTGTAATTCACCAATGCTAAGCTTAATTAGGGTTTTATGAAGCAAATAATAGAAAATATTTAATAGGCGCAGCATTCGATAGACAATAATGTTTAAAATATCTGAATCCGGATGGAACAAACTTGATAAAGAAATAGTTAGAATAAGTGACAATGTAGTTCCTCATCTTGGATTTTTAGGTGAACTTGTTCCAACTTCAGAGGAAGTTAACCTTAATGAAACACTGTCTAATTTTATAAATCAGAATAAAGGCCAGTGCAATTATGAATTTGAGGCTCATGATGATCATGGGGAAGTCAGCTGCGAAGCAGATTTAAGTGAACCAGTATCAGATTTCATCAAAAAGGTAGTGGCGTATCTTTCATCATCTGACAAGCTGTTTCTTGGTTCATTTCAAGCTGAAATCACGGTAGATGGTGAACTTGCGGGGCTAATTTATGGGGACGCGTACAAGGGCAGCGCCATATTGCCGGAGACGTCAGGAAAAAGGTTAGAAGTTATAGAGCTTGAATTTTAGATAAGGAATGTTAGATAATCTTTAATGGTTTTTAATGGTGAGCTGCTCGCCCTAAAGGCGAATTTTTTGTTATAAAAAATGCTTTTTACAGATCGTTTAAAGCGCAAAGGTGCTGGGCATGAGATTTGGATGAAGCGTTTATTAATAAGTTTGTTTCATGCGCCTAATACTCATGGGCGATCTCGTTGGGACTAAGCGTGAATATGCATGGAATGGTTGCTAGGGGAAGCGGAAAAGCTATGGAATATGTCTGAAAAAAGCGCCCATTATCAGTTAAATATTTATTAGCTAATTGAATAAGGTTATGTGGCGATAATAATTGGAGTTTCAAAGAAAAAACGTTATGCTACCTGGGCCTGTAGATGTGCCAGATGACGTTTTACTGTCAATGAGTAAGCCAGTAATTAATCACAGGGGTGATGATTTCCATCGTTTAATGAAAAGCATAGAGGATTCATCAAAGCAGATATTTAAAACAAAGGGGAACGTAATTGTGTTAAGTTCATCAGGAACTGGAGGCGTGGAATCAGCGGTCATGAATCTGTTGAGACCAGGTGACAAAGCCATAGTTCCTGTGTTTGGCGAATTCAGTGGAAGATTGGCATCTCAAATAGAATTAGCAAGGAGCAAGGTTGTGCGCGTAACTGCTCCCTTTGGAACGGCACCTTCAGTTGAAAGCATTGAAGCTGCTATAAAAGAAAACAGGGATGCAAGGGCTTTATTTTTGGTTTACAATGATACATCTCCTGGAACGACTTATAGAATGGCAAGGGAAATAGGCGAAATAGCAGAGAAATATGGTATGTTTTATGTCCTTGATGCAATTTCTGTATTTGGTGGCGATGAATTACCAATGGATGACTGGAAGGCGGATGTCGTAATTGCAGGAAGCCAGAAATGCCTGTTTACGCCTCCTGGCGTTGCCCTTGTTGGGACAAGTGACAGGGTGATTGACTACGTCAGGAAGAACCCCCCATTATCCACTTACTTTAACTATGCTAGTTATGTGGATTACTTGGCTAAATATGAAACGCCGTTTACGCCCGCGCTTCCAATATTTTATGCCCTTGAAACAGCTTTATCTAAAATTTTAAAAGAGGGAATAGATAACAGAGTGAGCAAGCACAGGATTGCAGCCTCTGCTTATTATGCAGCGTTTGAAGCAATGGGATTACAGCCATTTGTTGAGGAAAGGTTCAGATCAAATGTAGTAATTTCGATCAAATATCCGGCTGGAGTTGATGATGGAAAATTCAGGTCCCTGATGGATAAAAATTACAATATAGTAATAACTGGAGGATTTGGTGAACTTAAGGGAAAAATATTCAGGATAGGAAATATGGGCATAATTGAAAAATCAAGGATACTGCCAACCATTGTTGCTGTTGGCCTTACATTAAAGGAACTTGGCTACAAAGCAGATACAGATAAAGCTATATCCATAGCTTTAGATAAGTTAAAGGGGTTAGAATAAAAGTGCAGCCTGGATCTTTAATTCTGCTTAATTATACAGCTAGGGTAAAGGAAACTGGAGATATAATTGAAACAACAGTAGAAGATGTAGCTAAAACTTCAAAGCTGTATAAAGAAGGATCAAAGTACAAACCCATGCTGGTTGCCCTTGGAAAGGGATGGGTTTTAAAATCCCTTGACGATGAGCTGCTAAATTTAAACGTTGGTGATAAAAAGACAATTGAATTGCCACCGGAAAAGGCATTCGGTCCAAGGGATCCAACAAAAATAAAGATAATTCCATTAAGAAAATTTGGGGATAAGGCAAAGGATCTTCAAGTTGGCACTGAAGTGGAAATTGATAACCGGGTAGGAACTGTCATTTCCATTGGAAGCGGGAGAGTTCAGGTTGACTTCAATGATAGATTGGCTGGAAAAACTATAATCTACGATGTAGAAGTAGTTAAAGAGCTTGTTGATTTTAATGAAAAAATATCAAGCATATTACAGAGAAGGATAGACATTGATAACCCGCAATTTACATTTTCAGATGGCATTCTTAAATTAGAGCTTCCTCCAGAAACATATTTGATGGAAGGCCTTCAATATTTAAAGAGGGCAGTTGCAAACGACTATTTTGACCTGATTTCTGAAATCAATGAAGTGCAATTTTCTGAAAAATATCAAAGAAAATCTTGAAACTATTATTTAAAGCAAAATATATGCTGCCACACCCAGAATGGCAGCTAATTTCTGATCCTGCTTTATTAGTTGATAACGATAAAATAGTTTACGCTGGTTCATTTAAAAAGGGGCTTGAGCATGATGAAATTTACGATCTGGGCAATTCAATAATTCTTCCAAGTTTTGCAAATACTCATTCTCATGTGGCTATGACGCTGATGAGGGGCATTGGAGAGCATGATAACCTACAAGCTTGGCTTGAGAAAATTTGGAACATTGAGGGCAAATTAAAACATGAGGATTTGGTCATTGGCGATGTTGTGGGAATAGGTGAAATGCTTGAATCTGGAATAACGTCATTCCTTGATTTCTATGATATTAAGCCAATGGTGGATGCCCTCGTTAAGCTCAATTTTCCAATAAGAGCCAAGCTAGGGCTTTCCTTTTTGGACACAGTGGAATATATGAAAGAAGAAAGCTGGAAGAGAGTCCAGCAAGTTGATGAACACGCAAAGTTCCTTTCCAAATATGGCATAGAAATGGTTCTATCGCCCCATTCTCTTTACGCCGTATCAAGGGAATTGCTTGCTGAAATATCAAAGATTTCTGGTTATAAGATTCAAATTCATTTATCCGAGACGTTAAAAGAAAGGGAGGAAATAAGGAAAATGTATGGATTAAGCCCAGTTCAATATTTAAATTCAGTTGGCCTACTAAGAAAGGGATTAATAGCAGCGCATGCGATTCACCTAAATGATGACGAAATTCTTCAAATGGCCAATGCTGGCATAAATGTTTCACATTGCCCTGTATCAAATTCCAGGCTTGGAAGCGGAATCGCAAAAATTAACAAAATGCAGGAACTGGGCATAAATGTGAGCCTGGGAACTGATGGTGCTGGCAGCTCTGAAACGCTTGACATGTTTGAAGAAATGAAGCTGGCAATAATGCTGTCAAGGGCAAGCAACATGAGCACTGAAATGAATGCAAGGAAAGCATTAAAAATGGCCACATTAAATGGCCACGAAGCACTGGGAATTAAAGGCGGATTTCTGGAGGCAGGCATGCTAGCCGATTTTATCACTGTGGACCTTGAGAAAATCAAGCCATCTTGGGACCTGATTTCCTCTATAATTTATCAGGGTGGAAAAGAGGCTGTGAAGGACGTTTCCGTGGGTGGAAGGCTGATAAAGGAAAATCACAGATTGATCTTTGAGGATGTGTTGCAGGATTATAAATTAAAGCTGATAGACTTCATGAGGTAAATATAGATGGAGCATGTAATGGAGCTGCCTCAAAAGGTAATAATTGGAGACGGTTCATTTAACAGAAATAACATTTCCCAGATATTTAAATCCAAACATAAGGGGCTAATAGTAACAGGCCCTCATATAGTGAAGATATTTAATGATAAAATACAAAGCGCCCTTTCAGACTTTTCGTACGACACCATAATTGTCAGTGAACCGACCTACGCTGAAGCTGAACGCGTGTTAGCTGCAGCAGGAAATAGTGATTATAGTTTTGTAATTGGAATTGGAGGAGGAAAGACCCTTGATATAGCAAAATACGTTGGATTTAAGTTGAACAGGCCAATGCTCAGCGTGCCTACCAATGCCTCAAATGATGGAATTGCAAGTCCGTTTTCTTCATTAAGAGGAGGAAAGTATCCATATTCAATAAAGGTTAAGCCGCCACTTGGCGTAATAGCTGATGTATCAATAATAATGAATGCGCCTCGCGAGCAAATTAACAGTGGCCTCGGCGATCTAATCGGTAAAATTACCTCAGTAAGGGACTGGCTTTTGGCGCACAAAGAGAAAGGGGAGTATTATGGTGAATACGCATCTAAGCTTGCTCTAGAAAGTGCCAAGCACGCCCTTGCAAGCGCTGAAGGCATAGGCAAACTTAAAGTGGCATCAGTTAGGACGCTGCTCGAGGCACTGATAAGCGCGGGGGTTGCAGGCGGAATTGCTGGTTCCAGCAGGCCCCTGAGTGGCAGCGAGCATCTAATAACGCATGCTCTAGATGTGCTTGTGCCAGGTCAAGGGATGCATGGTGAAAAGGTTGCCCTTAGCACCGTCTTCACTTCCTACTTTTACAAGCTAAAATGGGAAAGAATAAAGTCCAGCATAAAAAAATCTGGCCTTCCAGTTTCCTATGATGAGCTTGGCATTGGGAGGGAAACTGTGGTTAAAGCCATAATCATGGCACCAACGCTCAGGCCTGAAAGATACACAATATTGCATAAATTACAGCTTTCAGAAAGTAAAATAAACGAAGTGCTGGATTATTTGAAAATTTAACCCCGTCATTGCGATATGCTCAAATATAATTATCTTCAAAATATAGCCATGGTGGATAACTTATCTGACTTTTTTAAGGCTGTTGTCGATTTGAAGCCATTGCCTGTAATTGGACTGGGCAGCGGGACTGCCGCATATGAAGTTGCTAGCGCGCTCGGGCAGGAATTCAGAAAAATGGGCCTAAAGCCAAACGCTGTACCCTCATCTTCACAAATTAAGTTTCAAGTATCAGATTATTATACTATGATAGAGCCTCCGTCGACAGGAATCGATATAGTGATAGACGGTGCTGACGAAGTTAATTCTGTAAATAATTACATAATAAAGGGCGGTGGAGGAGCGCTGACAAGGGAAAGGATAATATGGGAAATGGCGCGTGAGAGGCACATTTTTGTCACCAGGGAAAAAATACACAGCAAATTAACTCACCCGCTTCCGGTCGAAGTTATACCATTTGCGGTTAATCTTTTTCAAAGGAAACTAAATGGCCTTGGCGTAAAATGGCAGATCAGAGAGGACAAAAAGGGTTACCCGCTTTTTACAGAAAATGGTAACATAATCATTGATATATTATATTCTGATCAAGATGATTTAAAGTCAATATATGAAAAAATAAGGTTAATGCCGGGTGTACTTGATGCAGGGCTGTTTATCTATGACGTACATCTTCATGTGACATCATCCTCACGCCTTTAATAGGCATAGGCTTCCTTCTTCAACGACCAGGCTGATAGCCACAGCTGAGTTCCTCATGTGGATGTTAAGGTGGTTCTGATCTCCACAGGCGCATGCTGCCCGCTGGCATTGTTTATAGTACTCAACGCTTTATTATTTTTTGTTTTTTGGGAAGTCCAGAATAGGAGTTTTACTGCTTCTCCAATCTTATTGTATAAAAAATCTTGAATTTACTTCTATTAAAAAAATATTTTTAAAAAAATTAATAGTTTGATAATGATGAAATAGAGCTGGATAATGATGCAGGAGTGTAGTTGTAACTGTATTCATAATTCCAGGAACTGCCAACGGTGTATTGCACAATTGAGCCATTTTGCGCAGTGTACTGAATCATAACTGGCTGTAATCCACTGTAATAAACTCTGTTAGCAACTATGTATCCATGTGAATATGCGTTGCTCATTGGTGATAGGGCACTGAAGCTTGCTGTAGTGTAGAGATCTGGCAATGTAGTGGAGAAGTGTTCAACCACAAATATTGTGACATTGGCTGCAGCATCGGCTGCATATGTTCCTTCGTAAGTGTTTGGATACCAGGGAGAATCTGAAATTCCCCTTATTATCAGCCAAGGTATGCCAAAGTGTGTGTTCACATATGCAAAGCCCATTCCTTCGTTCTCTCCGGCATCACTTTCATAAAGCGCATTTTGCTGGCCCATCCATGTAAGGGGCTCAGTCCACTGATTGGCTGAACCTATGACTCCAGCTATTACATAAGATGGTGCAGTGCCACTTACGTTGTTCCCAGTAATATATGATAGCGGCGTTGAAGGAAGTTTATATTGCTCTGCCAGATTAAGCAGGCCAAGGGATGATGGCAGGTCTTCCACATAAGTATATGATGTGTCAACCCCATATCCATATCCGTAAACAGATGCATTGCTTGGAACAACCTGCGCTTCACCAAAGCCACCAAATTTGGCATTTAATATTGGTGACATATTAACAATTTCAACGCCAGTGTATGGTGTTTCAGAATATGTGCTGTTAGTGGTGCCCCTGTGGTAATGTATGCTTGATTTATCAACTACATATGCACCTAGAACTACATCCCCAACAGTAACATTGGGGTCCCTTGCTCCTGCAGTGCCAGACAGTAAAGCTGCCTTGATATTGAAGTAAGTATCCATCAGCGTTGTCGCTGTAGTTGCGGCATATTCCTTTTCGCCTGACCTGACAGAGACTACAGGATTGCCTCCTATTGTTCCTATGAAAAATTCGTATCCTGATATGTTTATTTCACCCTGCGTATTCATTGCTGCCAAAATTGGTGCCTGTTCCATTGCCATTGCTGTTACAATACCTATCCTTGGCGTTGATAGAGCCTGAGTCAGGTTGATCCCCTGAGAATAAGTAACATTCATGTGTTGTACCAGGTAATTTGCAAGCGCTTTGTATTCTGCTGCTTGACTCACTGCCTGATCGTATTGATTCTTATATGATGATATCTGACCAGAATAATAAGCCACAAATCCCCCACTTACGACAATTCCAACGACGATAGCTACTATTATATATCCAATTGCTGTTTT
>JABEBW010004492.1_pt1 | contig 23382 bp, 19 predicted proteins | sample 7245961 | NCBI WGS metagenome assembly JABEBW01 (sample SAMN14506364, study PRJNA622280) | hot springs metagenome | biome: hot spring [ENVO:00000051]|acidic hot spring [ENVO:00002120]; feature: spring [ENVO:00000027]|sediment [ENVO:00002007]; material: sediment environment [ENVO:01001048]...
CATGAACGGGCTACGCCAACTGCCCGAGAAAGTCGCGCGCTATTTCCACCATCCCGCAGCACGCTACGCGATGTTAGATATTTAAGGGCCTGGTTAATAGTCGAAAAGGTCACCGTCGACAAAGGAGTGCGAGCGGTCTTCGGGATCTGCAGGTCAGAAGTTGAGGGGATCGACGTCCACGACCCAACGCACACGCCGACTCTCGGGGCGGGTGCCAAGCTGCGGCAGCCAGTGTTTCAGGGCGCGCTGGAGCTCGCTGCGACGGGCTGCCTCGAGCCAGAGCTCGGCGCGATGAAAGCCGGCACGGCGTTCGAGGAGGCTCGGAAAGGGACCGCTGATCTCGAGCCCGGACGGTGCCCGCTCAGCCGCGGCCGCCAAGAAGCTCTGTACGCGATCGAGGCGATGGGCTTCGGCACGTAACAATGCCAAGGCACGAAAGGGCGGCAGCCGGGCCACGCGGCGTTCTTCGAGCAGGTGCTGGGCGATGGCGGTGTAATCGCCAGCCTGCAGGAGCGCCAGCAGCGGATGCTCGGGGACGTGGCTCTGGAGCAGGGCCCGACCAGGCACACTGCCGCGTCCGGCACGTCCTGCCACTTGCAGGACGGTCTGGGCCAGTCGTTCGGTGGCCCGAAAGTCGGCACTGAAAAGGCTCTGGTCGACGTTGACGATGCCCACCAGAGTCACCCTGGGAAAATGGTGTCCCTTGGCGAGCATCTGGGTGCCGATAAGGATGGCCGGGCCGCTGTGATGGACCTGGGCCAGCACTGCCTCCAACTGACCAGTCTGGGTAATGCAGTCGCGATCGATGCGTAACACCGGGACCCCCGGGAAGCGTTGCCCCAGGTAATCCTCCAGCTGCTCGGTACCGGCACCCACGGGGCGCAGGTCGACGCTGGCGCACTGGGGACACTGATGGGGATGCCCCTCTTCATGCCCACAGTGGTGGCAGCGCAGGCGGCCGGCTTGGCGATGCCAGGTCATGGGGGCGCTGCAACGTGGGCAGAACAGGGCGCTGCCGCAATCGTGGCACAGGAGTGCCGGGGCGTAGCCGCGCCGGTTCAGAAAAAGCAGGACCTGATGCCCGGCTTCCAGGGTCTGGGTACAGGCCTGCAGCAGATCCACGGATAGGCCAGCCTGCAGGAGGCGCCGCCGCATGGGCAGGATGGTCATGGGGGGCAGGTTCATGGCGGTGGCGCGTTGACGCAGCCTCAGGTGCCTATACTTGCCGATGTGAGCGTTATGCAGGCTTTCCAGTGAAGGTGTGGCAGAGCCGAGGACGATGGGTATGGACTCCAGCTGTGCGCGCCGGATGGCCAGATCCCGAGCCGAGTAGAGCCAACCGCTCTGCTGCTTGAAGGAGGGGTCGTGCTCTTCGTCGACGACGATGAGGGCGGGTCGGGCCAGCGGCAGGAAGAGTGCGGACCGGGTGCCGACGATGAGACGGATCCGACCGCTGCGCGCGCCCTGCCAGACGCGCAGGCGTTGCGCCTCACTCTGGCCGGAGTGGTAGCTAGCCACCACCGCGGAGCCGAACCGGGCGCGGCAGCGTTCCAAAAGCTGCGGCGTCAGACCGATCTCCGGCACCAAAAAAAGCACTTGCTGACCTGCTTCTAGATGGGAGCGGGCCGTTTCCAGATAGACCTCGGTCTTACCGCTGCCCGTCACCCCGTCCAGCAGAAAGACGGAAAAATCGCGGGCAGCGCGCAGCGCGGTCACGGCGTCGCGCTGTTCGGGGTGGAGCGCATGGGGTGAGGACTGCAGGTCGAGGACCGGTGCCGGCGCATCCTCCGCGCGCAGCCAGCCGCGGGCGAGCAAACTCGGCAGGGCCGGGCGCAGTGCTGCCGGGAGCTCCTGTCGGCCCAGCGGTCCCGCCTCCCGTAGTAGCTGCAGCAGAGCCGTCTGGCGCGGCCCTAGGCGCGTCGCGGCGTCCGGGCTGGGCTCGTTGCAGGCGTACCTGGGAGCTTCCCCGCTGGTCAGCGGACGCCCGCGGCAGAGCAATGCCGGCAGTGCCGTGGCCCAGACCTCCCCCAGAGGGTGCTGATAGTAGCTGGCGCCAAAGTGCAGAAGGCTTTGGAGGGCGGGAGTCAGCAGGGGTTCGTCGTCGAGGATGGCATCGATGTCCTTCAGAGTCGTCCCGGCGGGCTCGAGGCCGTAGCCCACGACGATGCCGATGCGGTGACCGCGACCAAAGGGTACGCGTACCCGCGTGCCCGTGGGCGGCGGCGGTGTCTTGCAGCGGTAGGAGAAGGTTTGCCGCAGCGGCGCAAAGACGGCGACCTCCAGCGTGCAATCCGTTTGCGTGATGAATCTCCCTGTATCTTCAGCCATACACTTGCCCACAGATTCTGTGGATAAGTCTGTGTGCAGAGCCGTGACAAAGGGCGAAAGTCATTGTCATCCTTGAGCTTGCTTGCCATGCCTAAAAAATAGGCAGAGATAACTCATTGAAAAACCGATAGTAAAAAATTTCCCTTGGCGGATCAGCAGGATCGACGGTGGAGACTTCCAGGCAAACGAGACTGTGTATAAGTTTCCGTTCATGAACGGCCCTTCCGTTCAGTGCGCGAGACCGGCGCTGATGCCCCAGAAGATCACCAGCCCGACCCAGTTGTTGTGGAGAAAGGCGCGCAGGGCGGCGTCGCGATCGCCGTCGAGCCAGCGCTGCTGAAAGGCCATGAGCAGGGCCGCTGCGCTGAGCCCGACCCAGAAGGGCCAGTGCAGGTTTTGGTGCAGGCCGATGGCGGCAAGGATGACGATTGCCGCCGCATCGAAGAGTGCGATGGCCAGCCAGTCGAAGCGGCCGAAAAGAATGGCGGTGGAGCGCACACCGGCCTTGAGGTCGTCCGGGCGGTCGGACATGGCGTAGGCGGTATCGTAGGCCATGACCCAACAGAAGTTGGCAAGCATGAGCCACCAGGCAAGGCTCGGTACCCGATCCAGGACCGCGGCGAAGGCCATGGGAATACCGAAGGAAAAGGCGATACCCAGGAAGGCCTGGGGCAGGTGCGTGAAACGCTTGAACAGGGGATAGGCGATGCTGATGGCTACCGCCGGCAGTGCCAGGAGGATGGTGAGGCGATTGAGAAAGGGCAGGAGTGCTGCGGCCAGAAGCAGGAGCAGGATGAACAGCACCAAGGCCTCACGCCGGGTGATCTGGCCAGCGGCAAGGGGACGCTGGCAGGTGCGGGCCACCTGACGGTCAAAATCGCGATCGAAAAAATCGTTGATCACGCAGCCTGCGGCACGCATGAGCCAGGTACCCATCGTGAAAATCAGAAAAAGTCCAAGGGGGGGATTGCCGCCGGCAGCGAGCCACAGGGCCCAGTAGGTTGGCCAGAGCAGCAGGAGCACGCCTATGGGGCGATCGATACGTATCAGGGCGGCGTAGGCGCGCAGTTTGTCGGGGTGGGCAAGCATCGTCAGTTCCTTCCCCGCCCACGCCAGGTGGGCAGATCCGGCAGGAAGTGCTCTATGACCAGTACCCGGGTATTGCCGCGCCACAACAGGGAGTGGCGCCACCAACGCCGGTTCTGGCCCCAGGCCGGGGTACAGTGGATGTGCAAGGGCCCCCGGCGCAGGCGCCGGTGACGGAAGAGGGTGTTGCCGATGGGGCGGCTGCCGTGTCGCGTCAGCGGTCGCAGACCCCGCCCAATGGCGTTCAGCGCAAAGCAGGTACGTGCGCGGATGGCGGGGTGCCGTGGATCGGGACCGTGCAGCAGGACCTCCCGCCAGAAGACGGCACTCCGCCGACCGAGGCCCAGCCATCTGGCCTCCGCAGGGCTGGGGCGACTGCGACCGCTGGCCAGCAGCTGCGCGCGCGGCCAGTGCGGGTCCGAGCCATAGGCGCGACGCAGGGCGGCGGTGAGGGAGGCGGGCAAGGCAAGCCAGGGCCAGAGCCCTCGGGGTCCGTGGCGGCGGGGGTGGAGACGCGATCGCATGGGCTCGGATATTCCAGACTTTTTCCCACAGGGTCAATCGTGGACCGCTTCCGTGCTCGGCTCTGGCGCGATGGTGCGCGAGGGGCGACAATAGGCAGAATCCGTAGGGTTCTGGGGGCATCCGTGGTCCATTCCAGCACGTCCATGACAGCGGCGACGGCGCAGCCCGTCGGTAGCCTCGGGCACCCCCATGGGCACGACCATCACCAGCACCGCCATGGGCACAGTGTGGCCGGCGGTGGGCGCGCTTTGCTCTGGAGCCTTCTGCTCATTCTCAGCTACGCACTCATCGAGGCCGTGGCTGGCTGGCGTGCCGACTCCATGGCGCTCCTCGGCGATGCCGGACACATGCTCACCGATGGCGTGGCGCTGGGCCTGGCGGCTCTGGCGGCGCGCCTGGGACAGCGTCCCCCATCGCCGCGCCACAGTTTTGGTCTGGGGCGCGTGGAGGTGCTGGCGGCGGTTTTCAACGTGCTGCTGATGTTGGGTATCGTCTCGGCCATCGGTGTCGAGGCCGTGCGCCGTCTGCTGCATCCGGAGGCGGTGGATGGACCCGTGGTCATCGGCGTTGCCGCCTTCGGTTTTCTCCTGAACCTTGCCATCGCCCTCCTGCTCATGAAGGAGGCGCACTCCTTCAACCAGCGTGCGGCCCTGTTGCACGTACTCGGAGATCTTTTGGGTTCCTTGGCTGCCATCGTCGCCGGTGTGGTCATCGTCAGCACCGGCTGGGATCCCATCGACCCCATCCTGTCGCTCTTCATCGGCGCACTGATCCTCTTCTCCAGTTTGCGGCTGCTGCGCGAGACCATCCACGTGCTTCTGGAGGGGACGCCACGCGGTGTGCAGTTGGAGGCGGTGGGTAAGGCCATGGCGGCGGTGCCCGGGGTGGAATCCGTGCACGATCTGCACATCTGGGCCATCGCCAGTGACCGCCTGGCCCTGTCGGCGCACCTACAGTTGCGAGAGCTTGCGCTCTGGCCGGATATCCTCAGTCGGGAGCAGGAGCTCTTGGCGGAGCACTTTGGTATCGCCCACGTCACCCTGCAGCCGGAGCTGGACCAACACCCGCTGCGGCGCTGGGCCGAGGCTCCGACCGACCTGCTCAGGCGTCCGGATGCCTGAGGGAAAAGCGGTCTACCCGTGCCGGCGGTAGATTGCGCCAGATGAAGTGGCGGCCATCGTGCACGAACACCTGTGGGATTATCGCCTGACAGGAGCTTTTGGAGTGGTAGGTGAACTGGATGAACACGGTGCCGGCGCGGCCGATGGCGGGGAACTGGTCCAGAATCTGCTGCACCAGGGAGCTTGGCATACTGCGCAGCGGCAGGCTGGAAACGATGGCGCGGGCAGGGCCGCGCTGGTGGAGGTAGTCGCCAAGGCGCGCAGCGTCGCCCTCGATGACCTCGACCCCCGGGAAGCGCTGGCGCAGGTGGGCGACCATGCGAGGGGAGCGTTCCACGAGAACGAGGTCCGCTGGCGCGATACCGCGTTCCAGGAGCGCGCGGGTCACGGGCCCAAGGCCGGGCCCGAGCTCCAGCACCAGGCCTTCGCCCCCGGGAACCAGGGCCGCCATCTTGCGGGCGAGGTAGGGGGAGCTTGGAAAAACGGCGCCGATGGCGCGGGGGTCGCGCAAGAATTCGCGGGTGAAATGCCAGAAGCCGGGTCTGCTGGGGGTCGTGCTCATGCGGTTCCTCGTCTTCGGACCCGCCGCTGCGGGAGTCTGTTGAGACTAGCACGGCGGCGCCCAGGCGTCTTCATTCTGGCCTTGCCAGCCTCGCTGTCCTTCGGTTAACGTCAGCGTGGGCGCTCGGGCGTTTCGCCAGGCCAAGCCGGCGGATTGCCGCTGAGAACGGGCAGCACAGGCTATACTGTGTTCGGAAGCTTGCATTGGGACGCAATGGGAGGAGGGCTGCCATGTCTGAGGATGGAATCACCGGTGTCGCCAACTCCCCGCGTTTCGTCAGTAATCTGACCAAGAATTCCCTGGCGCTGGTCCTCGCCGGGGGGCGCGGCAGTCGTCTGGGACCGCTCACGGACTGGCGTGCCAAGCCGGCGGTACCTTTCGGCGGCAAGTTCCGTATCATCGACTTCTGTCTGTCCAACTGCATCAACTCCGGCATCCGCCGGGTGGGTGTCCTGACCCAATACAAGGCGCACAGCCTCATCCGCCACCTGCAGCTCGGCTGGGGTTTCTTGCGCGGCGAATTCAGTGAATTCATCGAGATCCTGCCCGCCCAGCAGCGTATGAACACCGGCTGGTACAAAGGTACTGCCGACGCCATCTTCCAGAACATCGACATCCTGCGCGCGCACCGGCCCCGCTATGTGGTGATTCTGGCGGGCGATCACATCTATCGCATGGATTACGGGCAGATGTTGGCCGAGCACGTGCAGACCCAGGCGGATATGACCGTAGCCTGTATCGAGGTGGGTCTCGAAGAGGCGCGCAGTTTTGGGGTGATGTCCGTCAATCATGAGGATCGGGTGGTGGCCTTCACGGAGAAACCTGCCGAACCCGTCCCCATTCCCGGGCAGTCCGATCGCGCCCTGGCCAGTATGGGCATCTACGTCTTCAATACGGATTTCCTGTACGAGCAGTTGATCCGCGATGCCGACGATCCGCAATCCAGCCACGACTTTGGTCACGACCTCATTCCCTACATGGTGCCGCGCTATCGGGTGATTGCCCACCGCTTTCGCCACAGCTGCATTTCCAGCGCCGGCAGTGGCAACCCGCAGCGCTGTTATTGGCGGGATGTGGGTACCATCGATGCCTACTGGGCGGCGAACATCGATCTCGTGCACGTCACACCCGATCTCGACCTCTACGACAGCCGCTGGCCCATCTGGACTTATCAGGAGCAGTTGCCGCCCGCCAAGTTCGTCTTCGACGACGAGGGCAGACGCGGTGTGGCCCTGGACAGTCTGGTGTCGGGAGGCTGCATCATCAGTGGTGCCACCGTCCGGCGCTCCCTGCTCTTTTCCAACGTGCGCGTCAACGATGGCAATACCCTGGTGGAGGATTCCGTGATCCTGCCCAACGTGCGCATGGGGGAGGGCGCACGGCTGCGCAAGGTGGTGGTGGAGAAAGGCGCCATCATTCCACCGGGGCTCGTGGTGGGTGAGGACCCGGTGGAGGATGCCCGGCGTTTTCATCGGACTCCCGGTGGCGTCACCCTCATCACCCCGGAATCTCTGGGGCAACAACTGCACTTCGTGAGATAAGCCATGCCACCGGCCCGGGCCTTGCACGTCATACTCTGCTGGCACATGCATCAGCCCGACTACCGGGATGGCCATGGCGAGTACCGGTACCCGTGGACCTATCTGCACGCCTGCAAGGACTACACCGATATGGTGGCGCACCTGGAGGAGAACCCCGCGGCGCGGGCGGTCTTCAACTTCGTCCCGGTGCTGGTGGAGCAGTTGCAGGATTATGTCGAGCAGTTTGCCGAGGGCCGCTTCCGTGACCCACTGCTTCGCGTCCTGGCCAGCGAAGATCTCGAGAACCTGGCGGCGGATGTCCGCCACTACCTGCTGGAGCAGTGTTTTCGGCTGGATCCCGAGCACATGCTCAACCCCTTTCCGGGCTTTCGCCGCCTGTATGAGCTTTGGCAGTTCATTCGCCAGGACGCCAGCGAAATGGTGGATTACCTGTCGGTGCAGTATGTGGCCGACCTGGTGGTCTGGTATCACCTGGCCTGGACCGGCGAGACCGTGCGGCGGCAGACACCCCTGATTCAGGAGCTCATGGCCAAGGGCTCGGGCTATAGCTGGGAAGATCGGCAGAACCTGCTGCGCTGCATCGGCGATCTCCTCGCGGGTCTGTTGCCCCGCTACCGGGCGCTGGTAGCCAGTGGCCGCATCGAGATCTCCACGACCCCCTACGAGCACCCCATTGCTCCTCTGCTGCTGGATTTTGCCGCTGCCCGGGATGGTGAGCCCGATGCCCAGCTGCCCAACTGTCCAGCCTATCCCGGTGGTGAAGCGCGCGTGCATTGGCAGGTGGACGCGGCTCTCGAACGTCACTGTCAGGATTTTGGGATGCCGCCCCAGGGCCTGTGGCCGGCGGAGGGCGGTATCTCTGCCCCCTTCGTGGAGATTCTGGCTGGCAAGGGTCTGCAATGGACCGCCACCGGTGAGGGGATTCTCGCCCGCAGCCTAAGTCGCAGCGAGGCCGGCGATGCGCCCGCCCGGGAGCGTCACGACTATCTTTACCGTCCCTACCGCCTGCGTGGCGAGGGACCGTGGATATTCTTCCGCGACGATGCCCTGTCCGATGCCATCGGCTTCGACTACAAGAGCTGGTTTGGCCACGATGCCGTCACCGATTTCGTTCAGCGTCTGGAAGCCATCTGGCGGGCCACGGAAAATCAGGCCTTCCCGGTGGTGAGCATCATCCTGGACGGAGAGAATGCCTGGGAGTACTACCCCTACAACGGCTACTACTTCCTCTCCGAACTCTACCGCGCCCTGGCCAATCACCCCCACCTGCAACTCTGCACCTTCCGCGATTTTGTGCGCGATCATCCCGAGGCCTGCGCGGTCCTGCCGCAACTGGCCGCTGGGAGCTGGGTCTACGGCAATTTTTCTACGTGGATTGGTGATCCTGCCAAAAACCGCGCCTGGGATCTGCTCTGCAGTGCGAAGGAGGCCGTGGACGAGCACCTCCCGGCCCTTGCGCCGGAACAGCAGAACCGAGTACGCAAGCAACTGGCCCTGTGCGAGGGCTCGGACTGGTTCTGGTGGTTTGGGGATTACAATCCCGCGGAGTCCGTGCGCGATTTCGATCGCCTCTATCGCGCGCATCTGCGCGAGCTGTATCGCCTTCTTGCCCTCGCCGCGCCGGCGGAGTTGGATCAGCCCATCAGCCAGGGTGGAGCGCCGGCGGAAGCGGGAGGCACCATGCGCCGTAGCCACCATCAAGGAGACTGAATGCCCTCTGCGACCCCCCTGCTCCTGGGAGTACATGCCCACCAGCCCATCGGCAACTTCCCCGAGGTCATCGACGATGCCGTGGCGCGCTGTTATCACCCCTTTCTCGAGGTCTTGTCGCGCTACCCGGAGTTCCCCTTCGCCGTGCACATCAGCGGCTGGTTGCTGGGCTACCTGCTGGAGCACCACCCGGCCACCACGGCGCTGCTGGGGGACATGGTGGCGCGCGGCCAGACGGAGCTGGTGGGCGCCGGCGATACGGAACCGGTGCTGGCGGCCATCCCCCACGTGGACCGAGTGGAACAGGTGGAGGCCATGAGCGAGCGTCTGGAGCAGGCCTTTGGGGTGCGCCCCCGTGGTGCCTGGCTGACGGAGCGGGTGTGGGACCCCAGTGTGGTGCCGGCCCTGGTGGACGCCGGCATCCACTACGTGATGGTGGACGATTACCACTTCCTCTGCGCCGGGGTGGCGCCCGAGGCCCTGGGCGGCTTCTATCGCACGGAAGAAAACGGCCAGGCCATCGACGTATTTCCCATTGCCGAGCGCCTGCGCTACCTGCTGCCTTTTTCCGAGGCGAGTCAGGCCGTGGCCGAGATCGGCGGGCGTGCCGGGCAGGCGGCCATCTATTTCGATGACATCGAAAAATTTGGTCTCTGGCCCGAGACCCACGACTGGGTCTATGGTCGCGGCTGGCTCGAGCAGTTCATCCAGGGTGCCCTTGCCCACGAGGGTATCGTCCCCATGCACTACAGCGATTTTCTGGCGCAGCAACGACCCATGGGGATCGTCTATCTGCCTACGGTGTCCTACTCCGAGATGAACGCCTGGACCCTGCCGGCGGCGACAGCGCGCCAGTATGAAGCCCTCCTTGCGCAGGAGCGCGACGCCGGCCGTCTGGGTGCGCGCAAGGCCCTGATTCGTGGCGGCATCTGGAAGAATTTCCTGAGTCGCTATCCCGAAGGCAACTGGATGCACAAGCGGATGCTGCAGCTGTCGGCGCGTTTTCACGCGCTGCCCAGGCGGCGTCAAAGCCCGGTCATGCGCGCTGCCCTACACGCGGCTCAGGCCAACGATGCCTATTGGCATGGACTGTTTGGCGGCATCTACCTGCCCCATCTGCGCCGGGCGGTCTATCACGCCCTGCTGACCCTGGAGTCGGCTTTGGATGGGGTGCGGAAACGACCGACCCTCACGGCCCTCGACATCGATCTGGATGGTCGCGAAGAGTGGCTCTGCCACGATGCCGAAGCCCAGATCATCGTTGCCCCGGAGCCCTTCGCCAGCATCGTCGAGTGGGACCATTACGGCCGTCGCCACAACTTTGCCGATACCCTGGCGCGGCGGGACGAGGCCTACTATGAGAAGATCCGCCAGGGTGCGAGCACGGTGGCGCCGGAGCACGGAGGTATCGTCTCCGCCCACGACCGGGTGAGCTTCAAGACCCAGATCGGTGCCGAGGATCTCGTTTTCGACGATATCCCCTGTCAGAGTTTCATCGACAGCCTGGGGGATGTCCGTCTGGAGTACCGCATGGACGGTGAGAACAAGGGGCTGCGTTTTGTTGCCAGTGCCGCTCCGAGTCACCTGGTGCACAAGGCCTACCAACTGCGCCGGGGGGTCCTGCAGGTGGATTATCGACTCACGCCGCAGGACGCGGGCACGGGGGAAACGCGCTTCGCCACCCGACTCTATCTGGCCATGCCCAGTTGCGACGGCCCCGGCGGACGGCTGCTGGTGGATGACATCTTGCAGGGCGGTCTGGGCAGCCCGGCTGCGGGGGCTTCTGCAAGCCGTATCGTTCTGGAGGACGACGTCCTGGGTGGGCATCTGGAATTACGGATCGACCGACCCGTTACCTGGCAGGCTCGCCCGCACTGGACCATTTCCCAGTCCGAGGCCGGTTTCGAGCGTATCATGCAGGCGCTGATACTGGATTTGCACTGGCCAGTGGCGCTGGGTCAGGAGTGGACCTGCGTGTTGACGGGGAGGGTGGAAGGTCATGGCGGATAATCTGTGTATCGGCGTCGACGTTGGCGGCACCAACCTGCGCTTCGGGGTTTTCCGTGGGGCGGAGTGCCTGCGTTGTGTGCGACGCGAGGTCGATCTGCGCCAGCGCTGCGCGTCGGCCAGCGATGCCGAGGCCGCCCGGGAAATCGTGCTCACGGCCCTTGGCGAGGGCATTCACGAGCTCCTGCCGGATTTTCCCGAGGTGGCGCGGGTGGGGCTAGCCTTTCCGGGCTTCGTCGATCACGACGGGGTGCTGCTCAAATCTCCAAACATTCCCCAGTTGGAGAATTTTGCGCTGCAAAGGGAACTGGGGGAGCGTCTTGGTCTGCGGGTCGTTGCCGAGAACGACGCCAACGCTGCGGCCTACGGGGAGTTCTGGGAAGAGCGGCAGGTGCATCCGGAGTTGCAAGACCTCCTTTACGTGGGTTTGGGTACGGGTGTGGGAGGCGGCTGGGTGCATCACTGTCGGCCCTGGCGCGGTGCGCACGGGGCGGCCATGGAGATTGGTCACCTCATCGTGGTCCCGGGGGGACGGCGCTGCGGTTGCGGTAATCAGGGTTGCCTCGAGCAATACGCCTCGGCGCGCGGCGTGCAGGCCAGTTACGTGGAGGCCACGGGCACCGCGCCGGAACCCGCCGTCATCGCTCAGATGGCGCGTGACGGGCATGCCGAGGCCCGCGCGGCCTTTGCCTTGGCTGGGCAGTGTCTGGGACAGGCCCTGGCCCACGTCCTCAAGGTGGCCGATATCGGGCTGCTGCGCGTGGGTGGCGGGCTCAGTGCGGCCTGGGACTGTTTTGCCGAGGATTTTCTGGCCCGTCTCGATCAGGACCTGATCCCGGCCTTGCGCGGGTCCGTCGAGGTCAAGCGCGGCAATAACGACGACCTGGCGGGCATGCGCGGCGCGGCACTGCTGGCCAACGACGACCCCCGCCGCCCCTAAAACGATGACGCTTAGAACGATGACGCTGGCGGTCTTACTCCCATCGCCCCTGCGCTTGGTCCCCGGGGTCGCAGATCCCGGTGCTGTGGGGGGTGCTGCGTCCTGACGGTGCGTATCGGTGTCTTCGATTCCGGTCTGGGTGGACTGAGCACACTGCTCGCCTGCCTGCGTTATCTACCCTCGGCGGAATACCGGTTTTTTGGCGATGTGGCCCACGCCCCCTATGGTGACAAGGATCCCCAAGTGGTGCGCCGGTGGACGGCCGAAGCCTATGAGCGATTCCTGGCGGCCGGAGTGGATGCCGTGGTGCTCGCCTGCAACACCGCCACCAGCGCGGCTGCCGCACCGCTGCGGGAGCAGTCGCCGGTGCCCATCCTGGGGCTCGAGCCGGCCATCAAAAAAGCCCTGGATGTGGAGAGCGGGCCCATCCTGCTGCTGGCAACGACCCTGACGGTTCGGGGGGATAAGCTGCGCGCCCTGCTGCAGCGCATGGATGGGGCCCAGCAGCGGGTGCGTGCCGTGGCCTGCCCCGGCCTGATGGAGATCGTCGAGGCACAGACGACCGACTGGCGGGCTCAGGCCGAAAGCTACTGGCGGGAGCGCCTGCTACCGCACTTCGTGGAGTTGCGACCCAAGGGCCTGGTTCTGGGTTGCACCCATTATTGTTGGTTGGAGGATGCCTTCCGGGATTGGGTGGGACCCGGCTGTCGGGTGTACGACGGGAACGATGGTCTCGCCCGCCATCTGTGGCGACGCCTGTACGGCACCGAGGCACCTGCCCCCGGTGCGCTTCCCCAGGTTGCCCGGGTCCAGCTGGAGTTCAGTGCCCAGAGGGAGGAAAAGACCCAGCAGGCCAGCGCTTGGCTAGCTAGCCGCGGAGTGCTGGTGGAGCGGGCAGGGATGGCCCGCCCGCGTCCCTTCACTCGAGGCTGACTCCCTCCTTGGTGAGACGGACACCGTATTTCTTCGCCTGCGACTCACCCTGCTCGTAGGCCAGTTCCGCAAGCTTCTGCGCGTGCTCGGCCTTGGCCACGGCCTCGTCGTACTTGCCGGCCTTGTACGCTGCCTCGGCCGCTTCCAGGAGCTTGGGCGTGGCAAGCCACTGGTAGTGGATGGCCTCGGTCTTGGCCATGGCGGCCTTGGCGCTGTTGATGGCCTGCTGCGCCTGTGCCGCCGTGGCGGCCACGGCGTCCATACCCCACAGCAGGGCACCGGAAGCGAGCAGAGCGAGCATGAGACGTTTCATGTGAACCTCCTTTTTACGGGGACGATAGGCTGCCTTGTGCGGCGACCCTGCAGGAATCGTTCCCGACCGGGCTGTCTCGCAGATCCGCGTAGCGATAGCCCTTGTCTTCACGTGCAAGGGGGATTCTGGCCGAATCCGTCCAGTTTCCACCGCCTATTTCGGCCCCCTCGGGGCAAGCATCGCGATGCGGTGGGGGTGTCATGGGATTCCCCCCATGACCAATACGGCCGTAGCGTGGATGAGCACGCCAACGCACCCCCCCACCAACGTGCCGTTGATGCGGATGTACTGCAGGTCGCTACCGATTCCGTCCTCCAGCAGCCGCACCATATCCGCCGTCGGCCAGGCGTCGATGGTGGCGATGATGTGCTGCTGCAGGTTTTCCTGAACCGCGGGTGCCAGTGAACGGGCGCTGTCGAGGAGATAGGCATCCAGTGCAGCGCATAGGCTGCTCTGCGTATCCAGCCAGTGTGCGACCTGTCCGAGAAAGCCGACGATGGCGCGCCGCAGCCGGGAATTGGGTGAGGCGAGATCGTCACCCAGCCAATGCCAGAGATCCGCGACGATGGCGTCGACATAGCTCAGCACGGCCGGATCGCTCAGGATGCGTTCTTGCCAACGCTGGATGTCCGCCTGCCAGTCCGGATCCTGCTGGAGGCGCATTGCCGTGCGCCCGACCCAGGCATCAAAGGCCAATCTTCGGGGGTGCTCCGGGTCGACACTGATCTCCGTCAGGAGTTCGTGCAGGGCGCGCACCAGGTTGCGGGATAGATTGTGGGACAGGCTGCTCGGGTCGACCACGCTGCCCAGCCACGAGAACAGGGTGGGATAGGCCCGCTCCAGCAGCGTTTCGATCTGCTCGGCGAGTTGTTCCTGTACCGACGCGCGGGAGAGCCAGTCTTGCAGCTGATGGATGCCCTCGTCCAGCAGTTCCTGGTGGCGACCTCGGGCGGTCAGCATCTGCATCAGCTTGCCGAGCCAGGGACCGAGATCCAGGGTCTGCAGCTGGCGACCAATGGACCCGCGCAGGGCGCTGCGAAAAGGCTCGACACTGCCCGTGTCCAGACTGCGCTGGAGCAGGGACAGCAGTTGCTGGGCCACGAGGTGCCGATGACGCGGGCTGTGTAACCAGCGCGCCAGGCGCGCAGCCGGATTCTGTCGCGCAAGCATCTGGACCAGCGCCTCCGTCTGCAGAAATTGACTGCGGATGAAGGTGGCTAGACGACGGCTGAGACGCTCACGCTGGCGGGGCAAGATCGCCGTGTGCGGTATGGGCAAGCCCAAGGGATGGCGAAACAGGGCGACCACGGCAAACCAGTCTGCCAGGCCGCCAACCATGGCGGCCTCGGCAAAAGCCCCCGTCCAGGCAAAGGGACCCTGCATGCCACGCCAGGCCGAGAAGAGAAAGAGCAAGGTAGCCGCCAGCAGGAGAGCCAGGGCAATGCGACGGCTGCGGCGTAGCGGCGTCGGTGACGGCGCCGCGTTCATGGGTGATCCTGCGCGGGTATCCGGGGCGGACGGATCCAACGCCACAGGGCTCGATGGCTGCGGCAGGTGCAGGCGGTCGCACAGCCACGTCTGTGCAGCCGCTGTGGATTGGCCCGAAGACGGTCATTCATGGCGCTAGCATAGCACTGCCGCTCGGGCGGCAGTATTCGTCCAGCGAACTGGGTACGCATGGCGCTGTGCCGAGGATGGACGCGGCCACTGCAGCGGTCCGCGGCGGGATCCTGCCCCAGCAGCGCGAACCCCTTGTGTGCCGGGCCTCATCTCTGTCATGGTTGAGGAGCCCTGTGTTTGCGTGAGTCTTTTTGTCATGCCCGTAGCCGATCTTCCCTGGCCCGTCCCCTTTGAGCACAGTTTTGCCGAGCGTCTGCCGGGTTGCTACCAGCCTTGGCAGCCCGCTCCCGTGCCGGCGCCGCGCCTCGTGCTGTTCAACCGAGCCCTGGCAGAGCAGCTGGGACTTGGTGATGTCGCGACGCCGCTCCTGGCCGAATTCCTCTCGGGCCGGCAGCTACCACCGGGGGCCCGACCCATCGCCCTGGCCTACGCCGGACACCAGTTCGGTCATTTCAATCCGCAGTTGGGGGACGGTCGCGCCTTGCTCCTGGGGGAGATTCGCGATACCAGCGGCCGATTGTGGGATCTCCACCTCAAGGGTTCCGGAGCAACCCCCTTTGCCCGCGGCGGCGATGGCAAGGCCGCGCTCGGGCCGATGCTGCGCGAATACCTCATGGGCGAGGCCATGACGGCCCTTGGCATCCCCAGCACCCGGGCTTTGGCCGTAGTGGCCACGGGCGAGGCCGTACAGAGGGAACGCCCCCTACCGGGCGCCGTGCTCAGTCGGGTGGCGAGCAGCCACATCCGGGTCGGTACCTTCCAGTTTCTGGCCGTACGGGACGACCTCGCGAAACTCCGCGATCTGGCGGACTACACCATCCAGCGCCACTATCCGCAATTGCGCGCCGAGGCCAATCCCTATCTTGCCCTGCTGCGGCGGGTACTGGAGGGCCAGGCGGAACTCATCGCCCGGTGGCAGGCCGTGGGCTTCATCCACGGTGTGATGAATACGGACAATATGAGTATTGCCGCAGAGACCATCGATTACGGTCCCTGCGCCTTCATGGACCGATACGACCCCGCTACGGTGTTCAGTTCCATCGACCACGGTGGCCGCTATGCCTATGGCGAGCAGCCGCGCATCGCCCAGTGGAATCTGGTGCGGCTGGCCGAGTGTCTGGTGCCCTTGGTGGACGATACGGACGAGGAGCATGCCATTGCCCTGCTCACGGAGGAACTCAACCGCTTCCCGGACGTCTTTGCCCGGCATTGGCAGCGGATCTTTGCCGCCAAACTCGGTCTGCGCCCATCGTCAGCGGGTGTGGACGAGGTCACGGTGTCCCTGATTCACCGCTTTCTGGAGCTCCTGCAGAAAGAAGCCGAGGACTTCACCTTGGCTTTTCGGCGTCTGGCGAGTCATCTGCGCGGGACGGACGAGCGCGACTTGGGCCTGGAGCCCATACCGGCCACCTGGGATCCGTGGCTGCAAGACTGGCAGCGCCACATCGATGCGACGGGGGAAGATCGGCGACGAGTGGCAGCGCGCATGGACGCCTGCAATCCCATCTACATTCCGCGCAACCATCTGGTGGAGGAGGCGTTGGCGGCGGCGCAGTTCGCTGGGGACCTCGGACCCCTGCAGGCATTGCTCGCACGCCTCGAGGATCCCTACACTGCCCGTGCCGACAGTATTCGCTACAGTCAGCCCATGCCGACGGACTGGGGACCCTACCGGACCTTCTGCGGTACCTGAGCCTGGACACCGGGGCCCGCCCTTGTCAAGCATCGGCACGCCCCCTATCATCTGTCCTCGGGTAGCGGCGTGAGACGAGCATTGCAGCACTTATATATCAAGACCTTCGGTTGCCAGATGAACGAGTACGACTCGGAGCGCATTGGCGAGCTCCTGGCGGCGAGTCACGGTCTACAGCTGGTCGACGATCCCGCTCGCGCCGACGTACTGGTGCTCAACACCTGTTCCATCCGCGAAAAGGCCGAGGACAAGGTCTACACCCAGCTGGGTTTCTGGCGGCCCTTCAAGGAAAGTCGTCCCGAGGTGATCATTGCCGTGGGAGGCTGCGTGGCCAGTCAGGAGGGAGAATCCCTGCGTCGGCGCGCGCCCTTCGTCGACATCGTCTTCGGTCCCCAGACCCTGCATCGCTTGGCGGATATGCTCGATGCCTGCCGTGCCCAGCGCCAGCCGCAGGTGGATCTGCGCTTCCCCGAGCTCGAAAAATTCGATCGCCTGCCCCAGCGTCCCGGGCGCGAGGGTCCGACGGCCTTCGTCACGGTGCAAGAGGGCTGCGACAAATTCTGTACGTTCTGTGTGGTGCCGCATACCCGCGGGCGCGAGTTCAGCCGGCCCATGCCCGATATCCTGCGCGAGGTGCGCCAGCTGGTGGATCAGGGGGTGCGCGAGGTTACCCTGCTGGGGCAGAACGTCAATGCCTATCGCGGGGCCACCGGCCTCATTGGCGAGGGTGACCTTGCCGAACTGCTGGAGCGTCTGGCGCGCATCCCCGATCTCCTGCGTCTGCGCTACACCACCTCCCATCCCAATAACCTGGACGATCGCCTCATCGCCGCCCATCGCGACATCCCCATACTTGCCGCCCACCTGCACCTGCCGGTGCAGAGCGGTTCCGATCGGATTCTGCGGCGCATGCACCGCAAGCACAGCGTCGCCAGTTACCTGGACAAGATTGCGCGGTTGCGGGCGGCGCGCAGTGACATCCGCATCTCCTCGGATTTCATCGTCGGCTTCCCGGGTGAGACGGATGCCGATTTTGCCGCGACCCTGGAGCTCATCGAGGCGGTGCGCTTCGATCAATCCTTTTCCTTCAAGTACAGTCCGCGCCCCAATACGCCGGCGCTGAAGCTCAAGGACAGCGTTCCCGAAGGCGTCAAGGACGAGCGGCTGGCGATATTGCAGGGGCGGATCCATGGCCTTGCCCGGGCCTACAGCGAAGCCCTGGTGGGCACAGTCCAGGACGTGCTCGTCACCGGTCCCTCGCGCCGGGATCCGTGCGAGTGGACGGGCAAGACCTCCTGCAATCGTTCCGTCAACTTTGCCGGACCCGCCAACCTCAGCGGCCAGATGCTGCCCATACGGATAACCGCTGCCCTGGCCAACAGTCTGCGGGGCGAATGGGAGCCCTCGGCGGCTGTCCGTCGGGCAGGCTGATGGCAGCAACGGAGCCCCCCAGTAGCGGCGCCACGACCCAGGCAGAGTTCATCGCCGACCTCGCCACCTCGACGCAGTTGGCGGAGATGGCGGGGCAGCTGGACAGCCATCTGAAGCAGATCGAGGCGCAGTTGGGGGTGATCGTCCTTCCCCGAGGCAGTCACTTTCACATCAGTGGACCCGCCGAAGCCGTGCAGGCCGCCCAGCAGGTCTTGTTGCAACTCTATCAACAGGCGCGCCAAGGACGCAGTCTCAGCGCCCAGTGGGTACACCACAGTATCCAGGGTGCGCGCCTCGACGCCGAGGCAGTCCAGGCTGGAGACGTCGGTGCCGGCGTGCAGACGCGCAGGGGCGTCGTCCACGGTCGGGGCGTGCGCCAGCGCCGCTATCTCGATGCCATCCGCCGCAACGACCTCACCTTTGGCATCGGCCCGGCGGGCACGGGCAAGACCTATCTGGCCGTGGCGGCTGCCGTGGAAGCACTGAGTCAGGAGTCGGTACAGCGTCTGTTGCTGGTGCGCCCGGCGGTGGAGGCCGGGGAGCGCCTGGGCTTTCTGCCCGGCAGCCTCAGCGAGAAGGTCGACCCCTACCTGCGTCCCCTCTACGACGCCCTCTACGAGATGCTCGGTTTCGAGAAGGTCAGCAAGCTCCTGGAGCGTCAGGTCATCGAAGTGGCACCCCTGGCCTACATGCGCGGGCGCACCCTCAACGAGGCCTTCGTGATCCTGGACGAAGCCCAGAACACGACGCCCGAACAGATGAAAATGTTCCTGACGCGTATGGGCTTTGGCGCCAAGGTGGTGGTCACCGGCGACGTCACCCAGGTGGATCTGCCCCGCGGCCAGCCCTCGGGACTCGTTCAGGCCGTCGAGATCCTACGGGGTATGGCCGGGGTGGAGATGATCTTCTTCCAGAGCGCGGATGTCGTCCGCCATCCCCTGGTGGCCCGCATCGTCGAGGCCTACGACCGCACTGTCGAGACGGCCTCGTGACGCCCGCCCTGCGCCTCTACCGCCGCGTGGACGAGAGCCTCGAGCCGGATCTGCCGCCACCGCCGGGGCAGCGCCTCTGTCGCACCGCCATTGCCGCGGCCTTGACCGTGCCCTCGCCGCGGCTGGCCAACGGCGACGGAGTCCGCATTGGGCTCAGTCTCGCCTTTGTGGGTGCCGCCGCCATGGCCGAACTCAATGGCCAGTTCCGGCAGCGGCCCTATCCCACCAACTGCCTGTCCTTCCCGACACCATCCGGCGCGGGCCCCTATCGTCAGGACTTTCTGGGCGATATCGTCCTCGCCCCCGCCATCGTGCTGCGGGAAGCGGTAGAGCAGGGCAAGCGGCCTGCGGACCACTATCGTCACCTGCTCATCCACAGCACCCTTCATCTCCTCGGCTTCGATCACGAAGAGGCGGCAGAGGCCGCCGAGATGGAAGCGCTGGAAACCCACTTGCTGGCCCAAATGGGTGTGGCCGACCCGTATCAGAACCCCGACCATGAGTGAAGACCGAAGTAGCCCCGAGCGCTCGCGCAGTTGGTGGGCGCGTTTTACCCAATCCCTGCGCGGGAACGTGGAAGATCAGGACACCTTGCTGGATCTGATCCGTGAAGCCGGCGAGCGTCAGGTCATTGATGCCGAGGCGGCGCGGATGGTGGATGGCATTTTCCGCATGGGTGAACTCAGCGTGCGCGATGTGATGATCCCACGCGCCCAGATGGAAGTCATCGAGTTGGACCTGCCCATCCCCGAGATCATCGCGCGGGTGGTGGAGGTGGGGCACTCCCGTTTTCCGGTGGTGGGCAACGATCGCGACGATGTGCGCGGCATTCTGCTGGCCAAGGATCTCTTGCGCGCCTGCGGTCAGGGGCAGGAGCCGCCCCGGCTGACGGAGTTACTGCGGCCCGCCACCTTCATCCCCGAGAGCAAGCATCTGGATCATCTGCTCTACGAGTTCCGCACGGGTCGTCACCACATGGCGCTGGTGGTGGATGAGTACGGTGGCGTTGCCGGACTGATCACCATCGAGGATGTGCTTGAGATCATCGTCGGCGAGATCGAGGACGAGTACGACATTGAAGAAGACGTGATGGTGGTGCCCCGTGAGGATGGCGATTTTCTCGTCAACGCCGTGATCACCCTGCCGGAGTTCAACACCCAGTTCCATACCAACCTGGACGACGAGTATGCCGATACCTTGGGTGGCTGGCTGAGCAACCGCCTGGGGCATGTACCGCGGGTCGGTGAGGTGGTGATGGTGGACGGCCTGCGCCTGGAGGTCCTGCGGGCCGATCGTAAGCGGGTTCAGATCCTGCGTTTGAGCCTCCCGCGCGCAGCACGTGAGGTGGAGGTGATGGCGCCTGCGGAACCTTCCTGATGGCCGATTATCGGAGAGCGTGGCACAACCGGGAGACGGGATTCGGATGGCGGCATCGGGAAGCGTGACGGTACAGACCAAGGCGCGACCAGGCACGGCCTGGCGCGTGCTTTTGGCGATGTTCATGGGCGCGCTCTGGCCCTTGGCCTTTGCCCCCTTCGATTATGCCTTTCTGGCCTTCGTGCTTCTGGCGGGATTGTTCCTGGTGAGTGCCCATGCCCGCAGCGCCAGGGCCGCAGCGGGCATGGGCTACGCCTTCGGCTTTGCTGCCTTTGCGGCGGGAACCTACTGGATCGCCATCACCCTGCACAATTTTGCCCACATGAGTTGGGTGCTTGCGGGCGCTCTGGTGGCGCTGCTGGCGGCGTACTGTGCCATCTATCCGGCTTTGGCCTTGGGGCTTGCCCAGCGCTTCTTTCCCGGAGCGACGCGCTGGCTGGCGTTGCCGGTGCTTTGGGTCCTTGCGGAGTGGGCCCGGGCCCGGTTCGCCACGGGCTTCCCCTGGCTTGCCACCGGCTACACCCAGACGCACGGTTTTCTCGGCGGTCTTGCCCCCTGGTTGGGACAATATGGGGTTGGGCTTGCCACGGCCTCGGTCGCGGTAGCGGCTGCCTGGGCCTGGACGCGCCGTCGCGACGCCCGCGCGCTGTGGACGGCCACCTCCATCGTGCTGCTGATCTTTGCCCTGGCCCTCTTCGCGGGCACGGTTCGCTTTACCCATCCCCAAGGCACGGCGCTCAAATTCCGGCTCCTCCAGGGCAACATCCCCATCTCCGAAAAGTGGAACCCAAAGCGGATAGACGCCATCCTCACCCGCTACGCCCGGCTCATTGCCGCGTCACCGCCGGGCACGCAGCTCATCGCCCTGCCGGAAACGGCCTTTCCCATCTTCCAGACCGAGATACCTGGCCTCATCGCCCATCTTCAGGACTGGTCGGCACAGCATCACGCCACGCTCATCATTGGGATTCCCGAGGCCAGCCACGGCAAATACTACAATGCCGCCATGGAAATCCGCGGGCACGAGCCAATGCGCTGGTACCGCAAGCAGCATCTGGTGCCTTTTGGCGAATACATCCCCTTCCCAACCATTCTCGGTCCCATCGTCCACGACTTCCTGCCGGGGCTCGGCAGCTTCACTCCGGGGGATGGCAGCTCGGTCCTGCCCGTGGACGGGCAGAAGGCGGGTATGAGCATCTGCTATGAGGAATCCTTCTCCCGCGATGTGCGCAAGGGTGTGGTGGAAGGTGCGAACTTTCTGCTGAATATCAGCGACTACGCCTGGTATGGCCACAGCATTGCCTCTGCCCAAAGCCTGCAGATGGCAGCCATGCAGGCGCGGCAAGAGCAAAAACCCGACCTGCGGGCCACCAACACCGGCATCACCGCCGTCATCGCCCCCAACGGCCGCGTCCTGGCGAGTCTGCCCCAGTTCGTCGAGGCGGGACTCGATGGTGTCGTGCAGCCCATGGCGGGTACCACCCCCTACGGGCGTTTCGGTTCACGGCCTTTTCTCGCGCTATCCTTCGCCATCTTGGCGCTGGCGTGGTGGCGAAGGCGTCCGAGCTCCTGAGCCTGGTGGAGCTTTGGACGGCGGCGCCTGGATCGGCGCCATTGGCAAAGATCGACTAAATTATCCCTATCCATGCCGTGGTGGTGGAGCCGCTGAGTGCATGGGGGCTTGTCCGCACGGCGGGCATGTGCCGCAGCTTGGGATGAGGTCTCTGGGACCGCATTCTGCGCCGTCCTCGCGCGGCGGCCGTGGCCAGTGTCCGGGGGCAAGGAACCGGTAGCTGACCTCACAGGGGAGGTGGCGTGGCTCTGTTCGGTTTCGGGAAAAAGAAATCGCGCGCGACGGAGCGCGCTGCCGGGCGTGGCGTCGACCATCCCGCAGACCGCGCTGCAGCGCCGTCCGTGCCAACCTCCGCCTCCGTCGCCCCCAGTGCAACCGTGACGATGCCGGCGGTCCCCCAGGAAAATGTCGAGATCTCCGTCGAGGATTTGCTTGCCGAGGCCGATGTCTACTGGACCTACGGTCGCTTCTCCGAAGCCCTGCCCCTGTATCGCTGGTGGCTGGAGACCACGGGTGCCGGAACGCCTTTCCATGAGGGAAAATCCCTGCAACTGAAGGTAGCCCGCAACGCCGTGGATGCCGCCACCCAGGCCCAGGACTTCGCGCAGAGCGTGCAGATCCTGAAGCACCTGCAAGCAGCGGGATATCCCGAAAGCTTTCTGGCAGGCTGGGGGTTGATGGCTCTGCGCATGGATCCGGGTAATTTCGAGCTCATCGGCTTTTGTAACCAGTTCGAAGGAATCGGCGACGATATCCAAGGCATCATCAAAAAGGAAGAGCTGCGCAAGGAAAGCGCTGCCGAGAAACGCGCCCGGCTATGGAAACGCAATCAACTGGATGCAAATCGCGCTGTCGTGCAGAAAGGCGGCAGGTTATCTCGTCTGACCTGGGATTTTGTCGACCGCGGAAGAGACCTGCTGGCTGCGGCCGTAGCCCAGATCGACGATCCCGAGCGCGCCATGGCCCTGGCGGCCATCGCCATGACACCGGTCCAGATGAATCTCGAAGAACGGCAAGTGCTTGCCACCATGGGTGGTGCTGGCCTCCTGGAGGACGATGCGGGTGGACTCGACCCCGCCTTCAATGCCGAAGCCTTTGCCGCACTCTATGAGCGCATGGTGGCCGAGGTCCTCAGTCATCCCCGCAATCTCGGCGTGCAGTCCGAGCTGCTGCGTATCCTGCACAACGAAGGGCTGTTGCAGGATTACGCCCGCTGGCTGCTCTACCTCTTTCTGGTACTCTTTGCCTCGGGCAACGCCGGCCGGGATTTGCGCACCCGCTTACTTGCCGCAGGTAAACTGCTGGGACCACACCCACTCTGGGATCTATTGGCCAGTCGTCCAAACTGGGAACAATTAGAGGCGTGGCGCTGCCAATACACCGTGCCCGAGCCCGCACAGATCTGGCAAGGCATCAATCCCCACTACCGAGACCTCATCCAGGAACGGGATAGGCAATTGGATGGCATATGACCGCTGTAAGGAAGCCGAATTCCGGCGCAGGGCCTCTGCCATAAGCCCGTCCGGTGCATTTAGGACGGTGATGAAAAAGTCGGTGGTATACTGGGCGAAATGGTACAGCGGGGGTTGGAAAGATGCGTGGAGCGAAGGTAGAGACCCAAGGGTTGTTC
>JABEBW010003887.1_pt1 | contig 23356 bp, 26 predicted proteins | sample 7245961 | NCBI WGS metagenome assembly JABEBW01 (sample SAMN14506364, study PRJNA622280) | hot springs metagenome | biome: hot spring [ENVO:00000051]|acidic hot spring [ENVO:00002120]; feature: spring [ENVO:00000027]|sediment [ENVO:00002007]; material: sediment environment [ENVO:01001048]...
ATGTTAGCCATTTTTTTATGTATATTTAAATAACCGTTTAAAAAGCAAAAATTTACTTGCTTATAAAATGTTCTATATTACAAATTAATGCCTTTATAAATAAAGTTAGGGACCATGGGGAATGATACACTATTATTTTCTATCGTCCCATGCTTAACAGGTTATGCGCGACACAGAGCATTATTGATCCTGTCCTCTCTGGGCCAAGCATCTTCTTATCAGCGGCAAAGCAATTGCTCCTTTGATGGCGCTTTTTAGGATAGTAGTGTCCCTTCTGGCATACTCCACGCTTGAATGTTATGCGCTGCATGGCGGCCATCTGGCGCATATGCTCGATGTGCCCCAACTAGCCCGGGGCTGTTGAGCTCATGCTGCAGGTTTATTAAAATACAGGCTTTATCGCAGCGGCTTTCGCGCTGAAACCAATCTGTAAAAAAATTTATTGGCGGATCAACATTTATCACAAATTTTGGGCATTAAATTTATATCTGGGTTATTTAACTAAACCATTTATGGTAGATGAAAAACCACCCAGTCCGGAAAATGACAGCTCACTGGTTGGTATGGTTACATCTTTTGAAAAGATGATAAATAACCCTTTCATAAGAAATGTCCTGAAAAGCTCAACTCAATATTGTGATGCAGATAAGGGAAACAGATTAGAGGTTGCCCTCGAGCTTTACATTGGAAAGAGAAAGCATGCGTGCTTAAAGTGCAGATTTACAGAAAAAATCGTGTCCTATGTTATGAAAAGAGCGGGGGACACCTTCGGCATAACTGATGAAAAAATGCAGAAATCATTGCAAAGCCCATACTGGAGGAAAGGAGTTGCAACTACAGTAAAGGGGCTTGCGCTCTTTGGCGTCAGAAGGCCATTTGTGCCTGGAGCGCCTTATCAGATTGTTTGGAACATCACAAAGGCATGCAACTTCAACTGCCTGCACTGCTACGAAAATGCTGGACGAAAGGAGCCCGATGAAGCAACGCCAGAAATGATATTTCAGGGAATAGAAAAGCTGGCCAGAGCAGGCGTTACATCAATAGCGTTTTCAGGCGGTGAACCAACGCTGCTGCCAAATATGATCGATTATATACGCAGGGTAAGCGAGCTTGGCATGTACCCAGCAATGGCCACCAACGGCTGGGTGCTTTCAAATGAAAAGATTGCCAGAAAGTACAAAGAAGCAGGGCTGCAGTTTGTGCAAATAAGCCTTGATGGGCCTACACCAGAAGTGCATGACTCTTTTAGGAGAGTTAATGGGGCCTGGGATAAGGCGGTAAAAGCGATAAAGAACTGCGTTAATGAGGGCATGTTTGTTGAAGTATCGACAACAGTTACAAAGTACAATATAAATGACATGCCAAAGATGATTGAGCTTGCCAGGAGCCTTGGCGCAAGATGGTTAATGGCATACAACTTTATACCCACTGGCAGGGGAAAGGAAATAGTTATGGAGGATCTGGAACCCAAGGAAAGATTTAACATGCTTTCAATGCTTTACGAAAACACGGGAAAGGGAGGGCTGGAGCTTCTCTCCACGGCCCCTCAATATGCAATGGTAGCGCAGATAGTTGAAACTCAGAAAAAGCTGGGAAAAAACGTAATACCCACCCACTTCCAGAACCCGCAATACACAAATCCAAAGCTTCAACAGCTGGCAGATTTCATAGGAGGGTGTGGTGCAGGAAGGTTCTATATGAGCATTGAACCAAACGGGGATATATATCCGTGCGTGTTCTTCCCGCATGAAGATGAAGTGAAAGTAGGCAATTTATACAGGGACGATTTTGATGAGCTGTGGATCAAGAGCCAGCTGTTAAAGGATCTGAGAAACAAGGACGACCTGGAAGGCGCCTGCAGAACGTGTGCTTATAAGTACACATGTGGGGGTTGCCGGGCCAGGGCATACAACTACTATCATGACATAAAGGCGCCTGATCCTGGATGCATATATAACGAAAAGGAATGGAATAAGCTCAAAATGGAGCTTATGATAAGGAACGGCGCAGAGGAACTGCCATCTGGTGGGCTATCAATAAAGCTGCAGTAAAGATTATCCTGATATGCCCAATAAATTTAATTAACCATTCAAGCGCTTTAGTGTGCAAATTGAACGCTGATGATTTGAAGTTACCATATTCTGTAAAGCGAAGATTGAAGGAGTTAGGCTATAGTGAACTTTGGCCACCCCAAGAGGATGCCATAAGGGCCGGTTTACTTGAAGGCTCAAATTTGTTAATTTCCACTCCTACAGCCAGCGGCAAAACTTTAATTGCAATCATTGCCGCCAGCAAAGTCATAGTGGAAGCTGGGTTGAAAGCAGTTTACATTTCACCCCTTAGAGCTCTGGCCGGGGAGAAATTTTTAGAGTTAAAAAAATTCTTTTCAGAAATTACGACCCCTGACGGCAGAGAAATAAAGGCATGCATCAGCACTGGTGATTACGATGTAGATCCATCCTACCTTTCAGGTTGCGACCTGGTAGTTACAACCAATGAAAGATTTGATTCGATAATGAGGCATGGAGTTAAGTGGCTTGAACGCGTGGGGCTTTTTATATTTGATGAAATTCATCTTTTAAACGATGAAAGCAGGGGAGCCACTCTTGAGTTTGTCCTGACAGAAAGCATTGCAAAATTTTCCAGTGCGCAGTTTCTGGCCCTTTCAGCCACAGTAAGCAACTGTGAAGAGATTGCTGGATGGCTGGGCTTTAAAAATGTAAATGTTAACTGGAGGCCAGTTAAACTCACAGAAAGCGTGGCCTACGATAAAACTAAAATCAACTATGATGGCTCACAGGAAAATATAGAAGGCAAGGGGAATTTGCTTGATGACCTGGTATATAATGAGCTTGAGGATGAACATCAAATTCTGATATTTGTGGAGACGCGAAAAAAAGCTATGGATCTGGCCAAAAGGCTAGCTAATATAAGCAAGAGATATACAGGAACATTTAATGTTCAGTTCCCCGAGGAGGAGGAAGAAACTTCAATTTCAAGAGCTCTGAAATTGATGATACCTGCTGGTGCAGCATTTCATCATGCGGGGATACCTGCAGAGTACAGGGCTTTTATAGAAACGCTTTTTAGAGATGGCCAGTTGAAGATAATTTGCAGCACTCCAACGCTTGCGGCTGGGGTAAATCTTCCTGCGCACACTGTGATAGTTAATTCAGTATACAGGTATAATGGATCACATATGGAGCCGATAAAGGTCATGGAATACAAGCAGATGGCGGGCAGAGCTGGCAGGCCAAAGTACGACGAATATGGGGAATGCATTGTTGTTGCTAACAGTGAGCGCATGGCATCGTGGATAATGGATAACTACATTAGAGGGTACCCTGAGCCCATAAGATCGAAGCTAAACTTCAAGGACACAGGCTCAATTATTCTTGCTCACATTTCTATATCAAGGTCTTCTTCAAAGGCTGAAATTGATAATTTCTTTGATAGAACGCTATTTTCCCGCCAATTTACCTTGCCTGACATACATGACTCTTTAGAATACCTGGAAGGTTCTGGGTTCATAAAGAAGCAAAAAAATGGAAGATATGGGACAACAGCCCTTGGAAAGTTAGTCAGTGAACTGTACATATCACCATCAACAGCGGAGAATTTTATAAAAAGCCTGCCTGACATAAAAAACGAAAGGGATCTAACGATGCCCCTTATATGCCTTGCGTCGGCATCCGAGGACATTGATCCGCAGCTTTCTACCAATGAAAGCGATCTATTAGAGGTTCGTTCCATTTTAGGAAATGAGCCAAGGCTATTAAGATATATGACCCAGGATACATGTACAAGAAGCTTTCTTGGACTCTATGCCTGGGTTAATGAGTTTTCCGAGCAGGAAATATTGGATAAATACAGGATTGATCCAGGAGACCTTTTTAAGCTTACAGATTCTGCTGAATGGCTTGCTCATTCATATCTCAAGCTTGGGCGTATGCTTGGATTGGGTGTAAATAAATTTGAGACTGCCATTTACAGAATAAAGTATGGAATAAAGGAAGAATTAGTGGAGCTTGTTAAGGTTGAAAAGGTTGGCAGGAGAAGAAGCAGGGCGCTCTATAATGCTGGAATAAGGAGTTTAAATGAGCTTGCTATGGCAGATCCGGGAAGCCTGGCAAAAATTAGGGGGATAGGGCCAGACCTGGCTGTTAAAATAATCATGGGGGCAAGAAAAATTGTTTCCAGAAGCAGAAGATAATTTTGTTGTGAAAAGGCTGATTGGAGGACCGACGTACTTGGCTCATTTAAGGCACAAAATAACTTATGATGAGCTGGAAAAGGCAATTAACTTAGAGAAAGGGCAGTTTGCGATCATGGCAAGTGGCCAGGACGCTTGCGTATGTGCAACAGACCCGACCTCAGCGTTTGGATTTTCTTTGCTTGGGATTAAATTGATGCCCCAGCTAAGCGGTGGCACAATTGCTGTTTGCAGCAAGGGCAGGATCAAATTGAGCTCATTGGACGGATTTTTAGCATCACCTGGAGCTGGCCTTGACCGATTGCTAGCTGAACTTTCGTCATTCCTGAATAGCATAAATGGAAAAGTGGCTGTTGCGTTTTCAGGTGGACTTGATAGCTCGCTTATTTCGTGGCTCCTCAGAAAAAGGGATCCACTTCTAATAACAGTTGGCTCAGAAAATAGCGCTGATGTAACCAGGGCCATAAAAAGCGCCAAAGTTCTTGGCCTCAATCACATAATAGTGCATTTAGACCAGATTTCTTCTGCAATAGGGGCCGTTTCTGAATTTTCAAAAACTATAATGGATTATTCGCTTGCGGCGGGCTTTTTTCTTGCTTCAAGGAAAGCTGCGGAAATGGGGGCTGAGTGGTTAGTGACGGGGCAATTGGCAGATGAGCTCTTTGGTGGATATTCAAGGTACAGGAAATTGAGCGAAAGCGACATAAACTCCGTTTTACTATCTGACTTCCTAAATGCAAATGTGCAGAGGGATGCATTGGCCATACTTTATGGAGGCACAACCCCGGTATTTGCTTACGCTTCCAGGCCATTTGCAAATTTAGCGCTTGGATTGCCTTCAAATTATAAAATTGATAAAATTGGCCTCAGAACGATTGCCTCCATGGCAGGGATGCCCGATGAGCTGCTAAATTCTAAAAAAAAGGCATTTCAATATGGAAGCGGAATTCAAAAAGCTGTATTTAGCAAATTAAATGGATGATGATTTGACCTCTATGGGGTTTGCAAGGTAAAGCTTTAACACAAACGGTATTGTGCTTTTCAATTGCCTGCTAAAAAATCAAATAAATAAATTAAGCAGTCAATTGTAGGTTATAAATGAAATCTGCAAAATCAAAAAAAGGTATTTTGTTAAAGATTAAAGGTACTTGGATAGCCTTTTGTCAGCGTCGTCCCAGTTAACCAGGTTCCACCAAGCATCGAGATATGCGTTTCTGTTATTCTTGTATTGCAGGTAATACGCGTGTTCGAATTCATCTACAATTAAAACTATTGGCAACTCAGCAAAGTGGTTGTTAAAGTGATTTTCGACAGTCATGAGCATAAGGTTCTTGGATTCAGTGTCATAATATAATGCAGTCCATCCTGTTCCAGGCAGTGATTTTTGCGCCTCAGTAAATACCGCTTTAAACTTATCGAAGCCTCCGTACTGGGAATTTATTAGGTCAGCAAGCTTTCCACCGGGCTTGCCGCCACCTTTACCTGCAGGCGCCATATTGTACCAGTAAATAGAATGCAGTTTATGGCCGTTTGTGTTGAACGTTAAATTCTTAAGAACGCCCTGTATATCATAGCCAGTAACATCACCTTTAAGTATCTTTTCAAGCTTATCCATTGTTGCGTTGGCGCCATTAACATATCCCTTATGATGCCCATTATAATGCACATCAAGTATGCTTGAACTTATATATGGCTCAAGTGCATCAAGTTTGTATGGCAATTGTGGGAGTTCATATTTTTTAAAGGAAATCTGATCTGTCATTACATATTATATTGCCTTTTGGGTATATAATCGTTATGCCTTTTTTTAAAGTTACATCAAATACATTAATTGATAATTTTAAATTTTTAATAAATTAAACATACATATTACTTTAAAGTTAAATTTTTTATAACAATTTTTAATCCTTTGCTATTTTTAATTTTAAGTATCTATCATTCACTGAAAATGGCGGAGGATGAGCTATTCTGGTGCCTGCACCGCACTTTGGACAGACATCAAATATTGTATAGCGCCCACATTCCTGGCACTTTTTTATAAACTTGGCCAATTTGCTCTACTCTACAGCTCTAAAGTTTCCTTTGCCATTTATATTTTTTTCAATATTCATAAATATTTTTTTAAGGCTCTTTTCAGCATCCTTATAATTATTTGCATAACATGTTATCCTGTATCGGGGAGAGCTTATGTATTGAATTTTAACCTTGCTTTCTGAGTTCTCAATGGTCTTTAAAAGCGCTTTTTTCACAACTTCTATTCCATCGGATTGCTGACTATAAATTTCGAATACTTTTGAGACCTTCACTATGGGCTGCTTGATCTTTTCAGCAGATAATTTGTACAGCATCTCAGCAAATTGAGCATCAATGCCGAGATTTACAAGAGAGCCTGGGCCTTCCCTCACAATATATTCAAGCCCATTGTAAAGGCCGTCAAATTTTTCCGCTATTAGCTTTGTCTCCTGATCCGCATTTTTTCTGCCGAGCTTTTGGGCAGCAATGTTAATTACGCTTTCTGCCCATTTTGACTTCTTGAGCTCAATTAACTTAATTTTTTTCTCTTCCTGAGTTAGCTGCCTTAACGAAACATCAACATCAAGCTTGGATTTATCAACCTTAATTACTTTGACGACGATTTTCTGTTTTGGCTTAAGCGTTTTATCTATATTTTTTACCATATTTCTAGAAATTTCACTTTCAGGTAGGAATGCCTTTAATCCACCGTATTCATCTAGCGTTACCCATGCACCTGAAGATGAAACGCTTTCCAGAGTAGCTATTGTAACTTCCCCATTTTCAGGAAATGTTTGAACGCTCATCAATCTAGCCTTTTAATTATTTCGCCATATATAATTGCCTTTCCTCCAGTGGGAACGGCAAGAACTTCACCACATCCCTCACAGTTTATTTTGCTGGTGGCGTGAGAGTATATTATTGATTCCATTCCGCATTTTTTGCATTTTACCTTGTAGAAAGCGCTGCTAGGAGTCAGAATAAGCTGTTTAACCTTGGGAGACATGTCACTTGTTCACCCGCTCCACTATTTCAAGCTTTCTTAGCCTCATGCCACTTTTCACAACCGTATAGCCGCATTTCTTACATTTAAAACGCAGAGCGACTTTTTTGGTCGTTTTTGACGTCCTTTTTAGCTCAGGGTATTTCTGCCCGCCGTACCCCTTTTTAACTTCTTCATGGTACCTCGCGCCAAGGCTCATGCTCCTTTCCTTTCCTTTGCGATATTGCGATACCTCATGTTCAGTATAATTACGACATTTCGGGCAATATCTCCTCACTACATTAACTATTTTCATATTAATTCTACCACCCTTAACACTAATCCCTTGTCTATTAATATTTTTGCATTTTCTTTTGGAATCACTGATATATCCCCCTCATTAAATGGGCCATAATCCCTTATATCAACGCCAACAAACTTATCAACGTTGCTCTTAAATATGACAAGTGAATAGAAAGTCTCAGCTTGCCTATATTGGTTTTGTAACTCCTTTATGAGGCCGTTTTTTAATTTTGATTTAAAGAGGTCAGATTCGTTAATGGCTGATATTATCTGCTTTGCAATTGATGTCTCATATTCATCAAGCTCAACAGGCTCACCCTGAAGCTTTTGAGCTAGAAATTTTCTGAGCCTGATGTTTATCAATTCATCTATCATCTCAGATATGATTGTGCGCAGCTCCAGAGCGGCCTGCCTTGTTAACTCTGAAGTTGCAGTTGATTCAATTAGCTTAAGCTGCTTTAGCCTCATGGCAACTATACCATAAAAGTCCTGGGGCAGCTTTGAAATCGTTGGGCTGTTTACCTCCTTTTGGGTTGCCTCAGAAACCAGGTTAACAAGGTCTTGCATGCATAGTAATTGCTACTTGCTGCTCAAAAATGTTTTTGGTATTCTAAAATAGGTTCCACTGGCTCTGGCTACAAGCTTTTTGCCCTGCACGATTTCAGCCCGCGTAAAAATCAGGTCATTCCCTTCCCTGTCTATTCTTGCAATGGCCTGAGCCCCGCCTTCAAATGCAGGCTCCATAAAATCCACATTTAAACTGACAGTTACAGCTCGGCTGCCTATCAGGCTGCCCATAATTTCATCAAAAAATACGCATAACATTCCTCCATGCACAATGCCCAAACCATTAAGGTGATCCTTAACAAAAGTAAGCTGAAAAACTCCGTTCCCCATTGCCTTTATCCATTGCCCTGTTTTGCTACCCTCCATGCATATAACATAATGATGCATTATATTAATCTGTTTTATTGGTCTTTGAATTTTCTTCAGAAATGGGTTCAACGTATATTGTGAGCCCCTTTACTCCAGTGATTTTCACTTTGCTGCCTCTCCTTATCATGCCTTTGTTTGATAACGCCTTCCACTTTACTCCTTCAACTGAAACTTCGCCAATGGGGTTAAGGTCCGTCATGGCTACAGCTTCCTTGCCAATTAGGGCCCCCATGCCCACATAATCCTTGCTTCTTATTGAGCCTATCAAACGCCTCACGTAGAGCGCTACCAGCCCCCCAGCTGCAATTACCGCGGCAAGTTCAACATACGTATAGGGCCCGTATGGGGAAGGGGAAAACTGTATGCCCTGGGCCAGCATATATACGCCTGCAGCCCCAATAATCACAGCGGCAAAGAAGGCCAGGCCATGGCCTGATTTTATTTCCACTATTAACAGCGCGGCCGATATAACTAGCAGGGTTAACCCTATGAATGATGCGCCTATTATTTCAGCGCCAACTAACCCCAGGATGAGCGAGAGTATGCCAACTGCAGACATTATAAATGTAGGATGAATAAAATCAAGAGCTATGAGTATCATCCCCAGCAGAATTAACAGGCCGTCAATTGTGCTGTTACTAAGTGCACTGAGAAATTGATCATAGTAATTCTCATTTATTGTAACGCTTGAGATACCAGTTAAGTTCAGCTCCTGAAGCGCCTGTGCAAGGGTAGATGCGGTTTTATCAGCTATATGATATTCCAGTGCCTGGCTGTACGAATATGCCTTGTCGTAAATTACCATATTGTATACAGCTGTCATGTTCCTCCCCCATTCTCTAGCTTCCCCCTGCATCAGGCTAAGCATTGCGTCTTCAGTATGGTTCTGCTCAAGCTCCGTCCCTCCAACCACTATTGGAGTTGATGGCCCTATTTCTGATCCAGGCCCCATGATTATTTGATTTGTGGCCATTGCTATGTAGCTTGCAGCTGAAGCCGCAATGGCATTTGGCGGCACATAGGTGTAAACAGCTATTCCAGATTGGTTCATAACTGTTATGTCATGCAATATGGTGAGCATATCTGAAAGGTAACCGCCGGGTGAGTTCATGACTATCAGCACGTACTTTGAATGATACGCTTGAGCCTGCTGAACTACATTGTTCATCATGCTGGATGACCCGGCGTCCACCGTATAATCAAAATTAACTATTATGAGCTTTGATTGCGCCTGTGAATGAGCTGGCATTGCCATTGGCAATAATAGCATGATAAAAATTAAAGGTAGTATGGCCTTCATTTATTTTCGCTGTTTTTCTTTTCCTTTTCCTTTAGAATGTCCTCTATGTTATATATCCCCATTGGCGCGACGCCAGCTGCGGGTATATTTGTGGGTATCATTATCAGCGTTCCCTTTGACTGCAACCCGAATTCATAAAGCATATTCATCCACCTTAACTGAAAGGCGCGGTCGTTGTCCTTGTAAAGATCCGCTGCCTGTACCATCTTTTCCGCCGCCTGAACTTCAGCGAGTGCCAGTGTCACCCTTGCCCTTCTTTCCCTTTCTGCCTGCGCCTGCCTTGACATGGCCTCTTGAAGGGCTGAAGGTATTTTTATGTCCCTAATTTCCACAGCCGTAACCTTTACTCCCCAGGACTCTGTTTTTTCATCAATTATTTCTCTTGCCTTGTTTCCTATTTTTTCCCTTTCGCTAAGCAATTCATCAAATAAAGTCTGTCCAATGACTTCCCTCAATGTCGTCTGAGCTGCAAATTGAGTTGCAACCGTATAGTTTTCCACATTTAAAACGGTTTTTTGCACGTCAACAGGCATCAGGTATATTACCGCATCAACATCTACTGGTACATTGTCCTTAGTAAGGGATTGTTCAGTTCTAAAGGAGTATGCTTGTAGCCTTAAGGATACCTTCACCGGTATCTTTGATATAAAGGGAATTACGTATATTATGCCAGGGCCCTTGATGCCAACAAACCTTCCAAGCGTAAGAACAGGTGCCCTCTCCCATTCCTTTAAAATATGAATGCCACTTACAAATATAAGCAAGATTATTAACAGTATGAAAAGTGATATTAAAAAGCCATAAGAAATCAGCGCCATTTTATAATTATATTTTTATATCATAAATAAAAACGTTCCCATCATATTCTGCATCATATTCTGGCGCACTTTGCGCGCTTGAGAATCTGCGCTGCCTGAAGCAGTCATTTGGCGCGCGTGGTTGATGCCCCTATCCAGATGCGTTCGTAGCTATTGGGCGATGCGCACTGAAAACTTTTTATTATATACACTGCATTTATATCGCTGGCTCATAACTTTCGCACCTCAAATAAACTATAGGACAGGCTTCTGAAAATTAAATCTAAATTATTGATTATTTATGCCGCGGGCCAGGTTTGAACTGGCGACACTCCGGTCTTCAGCCGGATGCTCTCCTTAGCCCTTTCGTCAGGCTGAGCTACCGCGGCTCTCGTTCTACATTCTGGTTTGATTATATAAATTTTTGGTTTCGCAATGCTGTGCTGCAAAAATAAATTGTTTCATATATTTTTTATTCATTGTGAAGGGTGCAATATTGCAGCAAAACAGCTTTGCAACGTCAATCGCTCAATAAATATTTAATTAATAAAAATCAGCTGAATTCAAGTGCGCCGTCTATTACAGAATTTTTAAAATTTAAATAACTGCTTTTCTGTCATTGTTTTGATTTTGAATCATCCAGTTCGGATACATTGTGCGCTGAGCGCTTACTTCATCCAGTTCCTTTATCTGATCGGGGGTTAAATTCACATTTATTGAGTTAAGGTTTTCCTCAAGCTGCTCCATTGTCCTGGCGCCCACTATCACTATTGATCCCTTGCTAATTAACCACGAAATTGAAACCTGAGCAGCGGTTGCTCCCTGCTCCCTGGCTATAACGTTGACCTGTTCAAGTATGCCAGGGTATTGGTCCTTTTCAAAGTACGGAAAAACGCGCCCGGTGTCACCTAACCTGGTGCCCTTCGGTGGGCTGTTTAAGTCAGTGTACTTGCCTGAAAGCAAACCCCCCTGCAATGGGCTCCATACGAGAAGTGACATCTGAGAATAGCTCAAATATGGAAGAACTTCCTGTTCAATATCCCTGTTGAGCAATGAGTAATTCATTTGCGCTGAAACATAGCGCGAGTACCCCTTTGCTGCTGCTGAACACTGCGCAGTGGCAATCTGCCATGCAGAAAAGTTTGAAATGCCAGGATAAATCACCAGGCCCTCGTCAATAAGCGCCTGCATTGCGTCCAAGGACTCATCTAAGGGGGTAATTGCATCCCAACCATGAAACTGATAAAGGTCAATTCTATCAGTGCCGAGCCTCTTCAAGCTTTCCTTAACAGCCATCATTATATGATACCTGCTTAGCCCCTGGTCATTTATACCACTGCCGGTTTTACCTCTCACTTTTGTTGCTAAAACAACCTCATCTCTGAAGGGCTTCACCGATTCGCCTAAAATTTCCTCAGATCTTCCTCCATCATAAACATCAGCGGTATCAAAAAGGTTAACGCCTGCATCATAGGCCCTGCGCACCATCTTTGATGCTTCTTCTACAGGGACTCCCCCCAATTTTCGTATGTTCCTTTCGCCAAACGTCATAGTGCCCAATGCAATTACAGAAACTAACGTTCCTGTATTTCCCAATCTAACATATCTCATAAAATATTATATGCAGCAGTTTTATAAAAACATGATGGAAATTGTTGCCAAAGTTAGATGAGCTTAAAGCGCTATTAATGTGTAGGTTCCCACTGCTAAAAGCAAGGCCATAAGCACAACTATTATCACATTTATTATCCACTGATATTTGCCAGGATGTAGCCATTCTATGAGGACGATTCTCAGGCCATTTAACCCGTGAATTGTAGCAGCATATAGCAGAATCCCAAAGATTATCTGGTAATATGTAAGGTTGTGCAGCACATAGCTGTATGAAAGGTTATCAGCAAATGACTTGCCAGTCAATGGGCTGACCAGCAAAAGGTGAAATGTTAAAACGAATATTAAAATAAGGCCAAGCCCGTACATTAAAAGCATGGTCCAGGACTCTTTCATTAAGCTGTATTTTTCTGGCATTTTTACCACCTAACTATTCCAAGTCCCGCCAAAAGGTAAAGCCCTGCCCAAATCCACAGCGCAACTACTATTATTGTTATTGTATATATGGCTATTTTTTGGTTCCTGCCCAGGGACTGAGGCGTATATGGATATTCAGGTAACCTTGGCTTGCCAAGAAGCACTCCAAATACTTCATTTAATATTAGCCTGAGCCCATTTGCGCCGTGGTAAAGCGCGGATCCAGCAATTATCCACATGCCTATGAGCTCAAAGGCGCCAAGGTTGCTCAATTCTTCCATGGTCTGGTTCCAGCCTGCTATGCCCAGCGTTACATGGTATATTTCAAATATGTGCGCAATTAAGAAAAGGGCAAGTATTACGCCTGTTATTCTATGCAGCGTATAGGACCATCTTTCAAGGTTATATTTGGTTGGGTTCAGGCTTCTCCAAAGTCCAGATTTAAATCTCCCTTTCAATTTTTATCAGCCTCCATTTTAAAGTCCATTGGTGGCGCCTTCGGCGCATTGCTAATGGGCTTTTCTGGTGCTACAAGAGCTGACACGGGCGCTCCTGCCTTTGGCTTACGGACAAACTTCCTTTTTAGTATCTCGCGCTTCAGCAGCTGTATTGCCCTGGCCGGATCAACTCCCTTGGGACAAACATAGCTGCATGATCCAGCAAAATGGCATCTCCAAACGCCATGTGAAGTATCAAGCTCAGGCAAACGCTCCTGGAATCCTTCATCCCTTGGATCTGATATATACCTGTAGGCCTGCGCCAGTGCCTGGGGTCCAGTAAATTGCGGATCAAGGGCCACTGTTGGGCATGCTGCCACGCATAAACCACACATTATGCAGTAATCATACTGAATAAAGTTCACGTTTTCTGCGGGCGTGACCTTGAATTCCATTGGAGCCTCTTCCAATTCTTCCGGATTCTTTCTGATGATAAATGGCTTTACTGATCTGTGCTTATTTACAAAATCATTTAAATCAACCACAAGGTCCCTTATTACAGGATAACTGTAAAGCGGCTCTACCCGTATTATATCAGATTTGAGCTCTGCTATTCTCGTCTGGCAGGCAAGCGATGGCTTTCCGTTAATCACCATGCCGCAAGACCCGCATGACCCCATCTGGCAGCTGTGCCTGAAAGCGAGGGAATGATCCTGAGCCTCCCTGATATTTAACAGAACATCAAGAACTGTGGCCCCCTTGCGCGGTTCCACGCTGAATTCCTGCCACCACTGCTTTGAACCGTCGTTTCTTAATATCCTGACCTTCATTGTCAGTACACCCTTGCAACAGGTTTCCACATTGTAATTTTTACAGGTATATATGAAAAGCTTGGCCCTTCTGTTCCCTTTGTTGCAAGCGTGTGCTTTAACCAGTGCTCATCGTCCCTGTTTGGATAGTCAATCCTCGCGTGTGCTCCCCTGCTTTCAGTTCTCATAAGAGCACCAAGTGACGTAATTTCAGCCTGATCCAGCAGAAAGCCAAGCTCAAGGGCGTGCTGCAGGTTGTAGTTGAAGGTTAATCCCCTATCGCTCAACCTTATGTTTTTATACCTCTCCTTCAATTCCCTTATCTTTTTAACTGCAGTCTCCATTTCCTGTGCAGTCCTGTAAACATGGACGTATTTTTCCATAGTATCCTTAAGCTCATCCTTTATTTGATATACATCTTCTCCACCACTTTCCCTGCCCAGTATTCCGCTAAATACCCTGTCCTGCTCCTGCTCCAGTTTGCCAGAAGGAATTTCTGGCAATTGCGGATTTTCATTGGAAATATAATTATAAATGTCATTTCCAACTATGTATCCGTAAACAAGGCACTCATTTGTGCCATTTGATCCAAGCCTGTTTGATCCCTGTATGCTAACGCACGCCGCTTCGCCAGCAGCCCAAAGTCCCTTTACTGGCCCGTTCAGAGTTTGAACCTTCCCATCTATATCGGTGTGAATCCCACCCATCTGGTAATGAGTTGTGGGCCTTACTGGCAATGGCTCATCAACAATATCAATTCCAAGGTATTTTATGCCCATTTCCCTGATAAAGGGAAGCTTTTGCTCAATCTTCTCCTTGCCCAGGTGCGTCATATCAAGCCATACATGCTGTATGCCGGTTGCTTCATCAGTTACCCCCTTTCCCTCCCTTATTTCCGTCATAATTGACCTTGATACAATGTCCCTGGGCGCAAGCTCCATTTTGGATGGAGCGTATTTTTTCATGAACCTTTCCCCTTCTGCATTTTTCAGGTAGGCTCCCTCACCCCTTGCCGCTTCAGTTATTAGAAGCCCTCTGGGAACAAGGCCTGTGGGGTGGAATTGTACAAATTCCATATCTTTTAGCGGTATTCCAGCATTGTATGCAATGCCATAACCATCACCGGTTGAGCTTGATGCCGTTGAAGTTATCCTGTACATTTGCCCATTTCCTCCGGTTGCTATCACCCCTGCTTTACCCCTGAAAAATTTCATGTTGCCAGTTTTTAGATCTATTGCAGTGAATCCAACAAATTTGTTCCCATCAAGGACAAGCGAAGTAACAAAGTGCTCATCAAATCTATCCCAATTATCGTACTTTAAAAGCGTATCATAAAGTGCTCGCATTTCAAAGAATCCTGTTTTGTCCTGAGCGTACGTGGCACGGGGGAAACTCAATCCACCAAACCATCTTTGCTCAATCCTGCCATCATCTCTCCTGTTCCATGGCAATCCCCATCTTTCAATCAGCCTTATCTCTTGAGTGGCAAGGTGCACAAAGCGCCACACGGCATCCTGATCGGCAAGGAAATCGCTGCCCTTTATTGTATCCCAGGCGTAAAGCTCAAAGCTATCGCCCTCTTCTGGATATAATACGGCTGATGTCCCGCCCTCAGCGGATACAGAATGGCTTCTCATAAGGTATAACTTTGAAATAAGCGCCACCCTTATGCCTATTTTGCCTTTATCTCTTCTTAAAACTTCAATTGCAGTCCTTAATCCTGCTAGCCCGCTACCAACAATTAAAACATCATAGTCGAGCTGCTCCATGCAAACATATTGCTTAGCTGTGTTTTTATTTATTGCTATTCAGAATTGTCCTTAGGCTTTCAGCCAGATGTCCAACTGGGACGAGTTCCTCTGACCGATCGCTCATCAGTTTAACCTTAACCTGCCCATCCTTAATTTCCTTTGGCAAAACAAGGACTGAAGCCCTTGCTCCTCCCTTTTCAGCTTGCTTTAATCCATCTTTTAGCCTGTCGGTTCTGCTGAACTCTGTTGGAATTCCAGCGTCTCTCAGCTGACTAACTATTTTAATGGCGTCTTCTTTTGTTTCTGAAATGTAAATTACATATATTATTTCCTGGCTTTCCCTTGGCAATTTATCCAGCGCCAGCAGCAGCCTGTCTGTGCCTCCAGCCACGCCAAGGGCTTTTAGGTCAGGCCTGTTAAATATGCTGGTCAAAATATCATAGCCTCCACCACCTGCAAGGGCCCCTATTGACCTCTTTTCCGAACTATATGCTTCAAACACTATGTCAGAATAATAATCCAGCCCCCTTACAATTCCCAGGTTAACGTATAATGGCAGATTTATCGATTTTGCCTCATCAATTATTTTCTCAAGCAACTCCTTTGATTTATCCTGTAACTCGTTTAGCAAGCTCTCTCCGCCCTGCGCTATTTGCAACGCCTCTGACACGCTTTCTTCATCCATTCCCCTTTCCACATATTCAGCAATTATTTGCTCCTTTGTCTTTTTACCTAACTTATCCATTGCCCTCATGAGGTCTGGAATGCGTTCACTTTGCTTTATCCTGGATTTGAGCAGGCCCTCCACGATGCGCCTGTCATTTATCTCTATCCTTACGCCTCTAAGGCCAGCATCGCTTAACATTCTGTTTGTGAATGATAAAATATCTATGTATGATTCAGCTGATTTGTCCCCGTAAACTTCTATGTCCCACTGATAGAACCATCTATATCTGCCAAACTGCGGCTCATCATATCTCCACATGCTTGCAAACGAACCCAGCTTTACAGGCAGCGGCAGATCACGCCTGCTGCATACATAACGGGTTATTCCAACTGTTAAATCAAACCTTAATCCTATCCTTCTGCCTCCCTTATCTGTAAATTCATATATCTCATTTATTATGTCTTCGCCACCCTTTGCCTGCAGGGTTTCCAGCAATTCTATCGGAGAAGGCTCCATCAGCCTTATATTGTAAATCTTCGACAGCCTGACAAAGTTATCGCGTATTGCCTCCAGCATTTCGTAGTTTTCAGGCTCATAGTCCCTTAACCCCCTGGGCAAGCTCAATTTTTACCTGACCCACCCTTTTTTAATTCAGCTATATCTGCCAGAAGGGCTGAAAGCTGTATATCTGGATGTCCACCCTGTAACAGTCTGAAGTCATATTCAGCGAAAATTTTTGCAGCCATGGCCTGATCTATATCCTTAATTGAATTTATCGCTGAAAAAATCATCTTTAAAAGGTCCCCTTCTGGAAGGCCATAAATATAAATCAATTTATAGAGCACTTCCCTTGCCTTTTTGAATTCGCCTGATAAAGCTAAGTTCACCATCGACCTGACGTCGCCTTCTCTCCCCATCCCAACCGTTGATTTTACGTTTTCAGGGGTCACTTCGCCAAGGGCTGCCGCTGACTGCAGCTGATTTATTGCCTTTCTCATATCGCCTTCGCTGATTTCATATATCATTTTTAACGCTTCCTGCGTGAACTTTATTTTTTCAGACTCGCATATTTCCTGCAATCTCTTTATTACTGAATGCTCATCGAGCCTTTTGAATCTGAAAACTGCGCACCGGCTCTGAAGAGGTTCAATTATTGATGTTGAAACGTTTGCTATTATAATGAATCTTGCATTTTCAGATGATTCTTCCATTATCCTTCTGAGCGCAGTTTGAGCATCGGAAGTCATCTCATCTGCTTCATCCAGTATTATTATCCTGAATGGAATGCCAGAAGACCTGTCCACGAATCTTGTAAAGTTTTTTATTGTTGTCCTTACTGTGTCTATTCCCCTTGTATCCGATGCGTTTAATTCAAGGGTATAATTTTTCCAGTTTTCGCCAAGCACTTCTCGAGATAAGCAGAAGGCAATAGTGGTTTTGCCAGTGCCCGGTGGCCCGGCAAACAGAAGGTGAGGCATGTCCTGTGGCTGCTTTAAAAATCCCCTTAACCTTTCAACTATATCTGATTGATTTACAACATCATCTAACCTTTTGGGCCTGTACTTTTCAACCCACATAATTTCCTGCACTATAGCTCACGCCTCCTCAAGCTTAATATGTGGGGTAATATATTAATAGCTAATCTAAGCGAAACCCTTACCGCAGAAGGCGAGCCTGGAACTGCCATTATAACGCCGTCGTTAAACAGCCCCATAACTGCATTTCCAATGAGGGCGTTATCGCCAACCTCCTGCTGGCTGAGCGCCCTAAATCGCTCACCAAAGCCATCAATTATTTTATCTGATAGTGACTTGACACAGGAATCAGTTAAATCATCCTTTGTGGGCCCAGTGCCGCCAATTAGAAGGACAACGTCCGGGGAAAAACTGAATGCCATGAATATTTCCCCCTTTATTTTGGATGCGTCATCTGGCACAAGCCCCCTGAATATCACGCGATTTCCAGATCCCCTTATCAATTCAGAGGCAATCTGCCCACTTTCATCATGAATTGCCCCCCTGTATCTTGAGGTGCTCACAGTTATTAGCGCGAACTTTATCATTGCCTTTCTTTCCAATTCAAGGCCACTTTCTCCTTTTTGACCACTTCTATATTTGTTATTTTCGTATTTGGATACTGCCCGTTGGAGTCTTTTTCATATCTCTTTACCATATCCCAAACGTTCAGCAGCCCTACAGAAACTCCATATAAAGCCTCCATTTCAACGCCAGTTTTTGCTGATGAAGACACTGTAACAGAAATTTCAACCCCTTCATCTGTTAGCTTTGATTCTGCGCTTACAAACTCTATTGGTATCGGATGGCAGAAAGCAATTGCATAAGGCGTGCTCTTAACAGCCTCGATGGCCTTCAGCTCTGCCACGCTTAGCGGATCCCCCTTCTCAACTCCTTTTTCGCTTATTAATTCAAGCGATCTTTTCCCAAGTAAAATCCTGCCCCTGGCGGTAGCTGTCCTTTTTACCACCTCCTTGTGGGATATATCAATTGTTTTCATGGATTAACTGGTGCATTGCCCATTTATAAAATCATTAGCTTTTTTTCTTTTAGCCTCCATAAATATTTATTATCATGCATGATATAATGCAGAACATGCCCTTGCACATTAAAGCTGATGCAGGAAGCGTGGCGGAGAAGGTCATAGTTTCCGACAGCGTAAAGACAGTAAAGGAATTGTCTGAACTTTTTAATGGCAATCTCATTAACGACAACAGGGGATTTTTACTTTATACTGGATCATATAAGGGAATTAAAGTCTCTACAGCTTATCATGGAATTGGTGGGCCATCTGAGTCCATAGTTTTAGAGGAACTGGCGCAGCTTGGCGCAAAAAGAATTATTGCTGTAGAGAACTCTGTTTTAAGCTACGTAAAAAGGTACCCTGTTGTAGTATCTTCATCAGCATCTTACATGGAGGGCGGGACAATTGGTGAATACATTAATCCGCAGAGGGTTGTCATGTCAGCCATTCCAACCTTCAAGTTGCTAATGAACCTGGATGATGCTTTAACAAAAAACAAAGTAAACCACATTATAGGGCCCACTTTGTCCATCGATACTTTAAATTATGAAAAAAGTGGCAGAAACAGGTTTTTATGCGCCGATTTTCACTGTGCAGTGCTGTACATTTTATCGCAGATAAAGGGCTTTGAATCTGCATGCGTGCTGCTGCAGCGCAGAAACACACCAAAAAAGTTAATAGCCGATATAGAAAGCTCTGTTTCTGATGCCATAATTGCAGATTAAGCATGTTACTGATGGTCTCAAGATCGCCATTGTACTTTTTCTTATAATAGGCCTTGGATACCCACTTCTCATATATGGGATAGGGCAGGCATCGATGCCTTATCAGGCAAACGGAGAACCTTTCATATTTGAAAATAGAACCCTGGGTTCAATGCTTTTATACATTAACTTTGATTCCCAGGCATTCTTCAGCTCAAACAATTCATATTATGACCCCTACATAAGCGTTAGCCAGGCTCAAGCTGAAGCACTTCTTATAAACAGAACAACCGGAGTCCCATTAACCGTTTTAAACGGCATGATAAACAGTGATGTCAATATTTGGTCCAGAATATTTATGAGGCCTGTTATTAATGTGAACAGGCTAAACTATGACCTTTTAAGGTACTATTCTCATAATCCAAAATATAAAGCCCTAGTAATTCAGGCCCTAAATAGATTGGAAAATGATTCCTGACGTGCTCTCCACGATTGGAGGTTACGGGCTGCATGGCAGCCATTTTGTTATATGCTCGGCCCTGTCCTACCCGAGATATGCCCGTGCTATTTGGTGCCATTATTTAACAAATTCATTAAAAATTTATTAACAAACGCTTGATCCACATCATGGTGGCTTTTGCGCTGAAACCAATCGTGTAAATTGGGGGTACTTTCGAAAGGGCATTGATTAACTCGTTAGGTTCCTGATGAAGCTGTGAAGCTCTGGATAAGATTGTCTTCGTAGAGCGAAACCATACTCTTAGAAATGTTAATTAACCAATTAAATTTAAACACAACTCTGGTATGTCTACAATGTATCGAGTTGGGTTCTTTGATATGGATGGAACCCTAATTAATGAAAACACATGGGAGCTTATATACAGAAAGCTTGGAGTTAATGGCTCCGGTTGGTTGGATAGTTACCTTAAAGGCAAAATTTCTTATGCGGAATTAATGAAAAGGGATGTTGAAAGCTGGCTATCTGTTAGAAAAAAGATAAGCCTTAAAGAATTGGAAAGCATGACGCAGTTTGTTACAGTAAGGGAAGACGCCAGGGCTCTCATCAACAAAATAATTTCAAAAAACATAACGCCTGTTATGGTAACAGCTGGACTTGACATATTTGCAAAAAAAGTTGCTGAAGACCTAAAAATAGATGTGATTTTTAGCAATCATCTATATGTCGATAAAAATAATTATATTACTGGAGAGGGATATGCCCCTGTAGAGCCCCTCAAGAAGGACATAAACATCCTAAAATATCTTGGTAAATATAATATAGATCCAAAGGAAAGCTTTTCCGTTGGAGATACTGAGTACGACGCCAGCATGTTTAAGGTAACAGGAACCGGTTTCCTTCTTATAAATGGGCATGAAATTAATCTCAATCTAAGTAATGTTATAAAAGTAAAATCCTTAAATCAAGTAGCAGATATCATCATAGATCATCAGTTGTGACGTTTGATGATAGCATTATTTACAGATTATGACCGAACAATCACAAATAGTGAACTTGAACTTTGTAATAAAGTAATAGGCGAAATTACAAAGTTAAGAAAATCGCAAAAATTAAAATTTATAGTGGCTTCTGGCAGAACGCTTGAATTCCTGCAGAGCAAACTGTCTGGTTATGCTGATGGAATTGTTGCAGAAAACGGGGCAATAATATATTATGATAACAAAAAGGAAGTTTTTGGCAAAAGGGAATCTGATCAAATTAAAACAGCTTTGCTTAAAGTAAAGGATCTTGTCTACTTTGGTGATATAATAAGTTATGCGCTAAAGGACGCTGAACCACAAATAATAGATGCGCTAAGGCTTCAAAATGTTAAATATACAATAGAAAAAAACAAGAATTCAATAATGATTATGCCTCAATTTATCAATAAAGGCTTTGGAATATTAAAAATTGCTGAAAGATTGGGATTGAGCAATGCGCAAAAGATAGCTATAGGTGATGACGAAAACGATGTGTCAATGTTCAAGGCTGTTGACTTTCCAGTTGCCATAGGCAACTCGGATAGCAGGCTAAGGGCTATTGCAAAGGCCTTCATAGAAAAGGAATACTGCGATGGGGTGCTTGAATTTCTAAAACAGATGGATACAGTCTAACAATTACTTAGAAATTTAAGCCTTTTCTCATACGGAAGATGAATACAGGAATCAACAGAATATAGCCAATATTCTATCAGTTTGGTAAATATTGAATCGCGCGCGCGCATAGTCGATCCCTGCGCTTTTTCAAGAGCTGAAATAAGTGGCTTCTTGCCAACCTCTTTAACTGCAAGCAAATCAGCCTCAATTTCAAAACGCTTTAAATTAAATAAGCATGATGACCATTTTACCACTAATGGCAATATGATCAAAAGGTCAACTAAAGTTATGGCAAATATCAAAAAGATTGAAATTAGCTGTGTTGTGTAAAATAACCCTAAAAATGCAAATTCTGCCTGTGTTACTGCAAAAATTACTATTGTTGAAAATATTATCGTTATTATTGCCCTTAAAATGTACCTTGCCCTTTGCACTGCATGAGCTTCTTCGTGCACAAGCACTGCTAGTGCTTCTTCTTCTGTCAATATATTTAGAAATCCCTGATTTATCAAAATCCTTTTTCTGAACAGGTCATACCTCGCAACCCAGGGATAGTTACCTGCAAAGTACCTGCAGCCTTTAGATAGCCCCCTGATAGCCCCCACCCTCTGCGCTATATCGTCAAGCTTCTCGGGTAATGGGCCTTCAATGCATTTCATTTACTTTGTTAAACTGTCATACAGCTTTAGCAGTGCGTGAATCCCCTTTTCTCCCATGCCACTGTTTGTAAGGGCAGTGAAAAGCTGAAGCGCAAGCGATCCTCCCATTAATGGAACATTAAGGCTTGCGGCAAGCTCCTCTGCATATTTCAGGTCCTTTCTCAGGTGCGCGGCCTTAAAGCCTGGTTCTATATCACCTTTCATCAGCCTCGGCATATAGGCTTCTATTGTAAATGACCTGGCACCCCCTGTTGACAGCAACTGGTAAACCTGATTGATGTCCAGGCCTGCCGCTTTAGCAAGCTCCATCGATTCAACCATGGCCACAGTCTCAAGCCCTATAGATACCTGGTTTACCAGCTTCATTTTTTGCCCACTTCCCACAGGCCCTGCATGTATGATAGTTTTACCCATGGCTTCAAATATTGGCTTTACTGCATTGAAGGCTTTTGCATTGCCACCAGCCATTATTGTTAGCGTCCCCTGTTTGGCTCCAACATCCCCTCCTGTTACTGGTGCATCAATGAATTCCACGCCATATTTTGCAAGCCTGCTTGCAAATTCCTCAGCATATCTTGGGGAATTGGTGCTCATATCTACCACTATTTTGCCCTCATTTGCGCCATTTATCCAACCCTGATTTCCAAATATAACTTCTTCAACATCTGGTCCATCGCTCACCATTATTATTGTAACATCACTGTTTCTTGCAACTTCAGCAGGTGAAGAAGATGCCTTTATCCCCCTTTTTATAAAGGGCTCAAGCCTTGATTTAGTTCTGTTATAGACGTTCAGGTCAAACCCCCTGTTTGCTATGTTAATTGCCATAGAACCTCCCATTATTCCAAGCCCTATAAATCCAACCTTCATTTTACATCACAGCTTTATTGCGATCATATAACTTATAACATTTGAGGTGATTTTGATTATTTACCCATTTTTAAACTTAATTTGACACTCTCCACGGCTAAAGCCGGGAGATTCTTGCTTCTAAGGTCTTCACAGGTCGAGTGTTCACAGCCCTTTTAGGCTCCCACCTCATCCCATCCCACCTCAGAAGCAAGGGACGTGCCATCGCCCCGTTAACGGCTCCCGTGGGGAGCTTGGCTCCCCAAGCGAGCCCTA
>JABEBW010004493.1_pt1 | contig 23121 bp, 19 predicted proteins | sample 7245961 | NCBI WGS metagenome assembly JABEBW01 (sample SAMN14506364, study PRJNA622280) | hot springs metagenome | biome: hot spring [ENVO:00000051]|acidic hot spring [ENVO:00002120]; feature: spring [ENVO:00000027]|sediment [ENVO:00002007]; material: sediment environment [ENVO:01001048]...
CACCTCTTGGTGGTGGACGAAGTACATGCCTCCGACCCCTACATGCGCGAAGTGCTGCGCGCCTTGCTGCGTGGGCATCTGGCGCGTGGCGGCTGGGCATAACTCAGCGCCTTAGAGCCGCTACGAACTCCTGCGGAAAGGTGCGGAATCCAGCCCCTACTGCGAGCAATCCAAACAGCTTCCGCCAGCGTCGGCATCCGCCAAGTGACCTCAAATCGGCTACCAGTTCGATTCCCGAATCAGGAATTGAACCGGCGTCCCTGGCTATTGCCTGGTCGCCCAAACGTCGTACTCGACCATCGGCTTGGACTTGGTGCGCAGGAAGGTATCCGCCTGGCGCTTGCCTTCTGTGGCAGTCCCAGCCTCCCTGATGGTGGTGATGCGCCAGCCGCTGTCACTGAGAGAGCTCTTGATGAGGTCCAGCGGGTCGGCGCGCCTGTCTGTGATGCCGCCGAACCGGATGACCATCTTGGCATCTTCCGCGCACACGTTCTCCGCGTTGCGCCATACCTGGCGCAGGTCGGCTGCGAAGTCCTCAGGGCTTGAATGAACGATCTGGGCGCGATTGGTGTATTCGACAGCGTCGGGGCCACCCACGAACCAGTTGCGGAGCCACTGGTCGGGGATGTAGGTCCGCATGCCGTAGTACGGGGGTGAGGTGATCACCCAGTCGAAGCGGGTTTCCGGTGTCTCTGGCTGGAGCGCCTCAGCCTCCCGGCTGTCCGCCAATCGCACGACTCCCGTGATGTCGGAAGACGTTCCGTAGTAGCGCTTCGCCCGCCGTTCAATCACGGCCAAGACATCGATGGGCTCAGGCACAAGCCCTCGCCCCTGCCAGAAGCGTGTCGCATAGGCAGGCTTGGGGGCGTAGGTGCGGGGGCATTGGTTGGAGAAGTAGCTCGGGAAGGTCTTCTGCTTAGGGCCATGCAGCGCACCCAGGACGATGCCGCGGAGCGCGATGCGGGCATCCGTAGTGCAGTCCTCCAGGAATGCCTCCCGGAATCGACACAGCGCGTCCAGCACGGTCGGGTGAAACGCCCATTGCCAGAACTCGCTGGTCGGGATGTGGCGCGCTTCACGTTCGGTCAGAATCCTGCGTGCCTCGGCAAGGATGTCATCAACGGTGGTCGTTGCGAGCTTGGAGGCCGTGATGGCTGCAGCAACCGGACTGGAGTCCACCCCAAGGGAACGGAGGCCGACAAGTCGTGCAGCGAAATTGGTGGTGCCCCGGCCGCAGAAGGGATCAAGCACTACATCACCTGCCTGTGCTCGCCGCTTCAGGATGTTGAGCGGAAAGTCGAGCGGGAACATTGTGAAGTAGGGGCAGATTCCGTTCAGAGCCGTTTGTGCGGTGGACACTGCCTAGCTCCTCTTTCTGACGTAGGCAGTGTTGCGGGTCGGATGGCGGTATTGCTCCCACCCCTGGTCTTGTGGGCCATAGAAATGGTCAAGCGCCTTCTTCACAAGCCGGAAGGCCAGGGTATCCCTGTCATCCAGATGCTCCGGCAGTTGATCGAGGAAGAGCGCCTTGATCGAGCCCCATGCGGCTCCATCGGTGGATTCGATTTTTGCGATCAGCTTGGCATCGGCCCGCAGGGCGTCGATAGCCCGCTGCTCGATGTTTGCCATGACGTCTACCGGCTCGGCGTCTTCGTGTTCGGCCTCTGCAGGAAACAAAGTGCCTGCGCCCTCGGCTTCGGGAACGCGCGCTGTCGTCGCGATCTGCCTCATCCCGGAGAAGGTGCTGCGCAGCGTTTGGGCGTAGGTGTGACCGGCTGGCTGGTTGTAGTCATGGTCCCGCATCGAGAACATCCTCTCGAACGACAGGGCGCGGAGGCTGACTGGATAGGGCTTGCCTCCCACTGAGCTCCAAAACACACCCTGGCCTGGAATGGGCTCGTTGAGTAGCGAGCTCAACAAGTCATCACTGAAATGGGCGTTGGCTCTTTTCAGGGACGTGAGATCCGCCGCGGACAACAGGTGGAAGATGAACCAGTTGTCACCCTGGCTGAGGATCTCGACAGGAATGCTGCCCGGCTGCTGGGTGATCAGCAGCGCGCCCAGATCGTACTTCCGACCTTCCTTCACCCAGGCGATGTAGGGCTCTGCAGCCGGTGCGTTTTCGTTCAGCACCGATTGGGCTTCTTCGACGACTGCGATGGTCGGGATGGTCTTTGGGTCGGCCGCAGTGAATTCCTGTTGGTTCCGGTCGAAGATCCGGCGCAAGATCAGGCCCGAGAGAACGAGCGATTGGCCGCCGCGCATCTGCGAGACGTCAATGACGCACAGCTTCCCCTCGGAGAGCGCGTGAACCAGCATGTCCATAAGCTGGCTGCTCTTGTCATGCAGCATCTTCACGATCGCTGTCATGTTGCCTCTGGCGGCCAGAGCCTCGGCCTCCTGCCGCTGAGGATCAAGGTCGAGCAGTCGGCAGATATCGTCAAGCGGCGTGGTGTTGCCGTTGGTGTCGATCAGGTTGACCAACGACTCCCACCGGTCTTGCGGAAGCCCGCGCAGCTTCCGAACGTTCTGCTGCTCCTGACGTTCCGGTCCGAGTGCGATTGAAATCACGTCTCCTGGGCGTAGGCGGCGAATATCCAGCTTGATGCCGCCAGCCACGAACGACTGGTAGAAAGGACTCGGATTTTTCCTGTCGGTGAAGACGACGACCTTGTCCTCCAGAGCGGCGACGTCGCACAGCCCTGGACGGCCCTTGTCATCGGGCCAGAAATATTCGCCATCTGGGTCGAAAATCACCGTGCCCACAGGGACCTGCTTGCCGGCACGCTTGGTGACAAAGGGCGTCGTCTCGTAGAGCTTCGAGAAGAGCAGCTTGTTGAGATTGGATTTGCCGAAGCCCGCTCTGGCAAAGATGAAGCTGCGGCGAGATACCAATGACTCAATCGGGAAGCGGACCAACACCTCCGGATTGACCACCTGCATCCAATCTTCTGCCTGGAATGATTTGCTGCCCGCGGCGTAGATGTACTCGCCGAAGGCCAGATAGCCGATGGGAGCGCCATCGATGTTGTGACCGGCGATCTCGCGCAGCACCTCATCGTTTGGAAAGGCCACCTTGCTACCGACATGGGGGAGTCGGCGATGCGAGGGGACGAAGGTCAGCCCCTTGCCATTCTTGCGCAGCACGCCCAACACGCGGATGTTGACCCGGTACTTGAGGTACTGCTCGCGCAGGTCTTCGGGAATCGGCCTATCCTCGCGGACTGCACGGATATTGAACTCCTCGCCGGAGCCGAACGACAGCTTGCCCTCTGAGGAGAAGGAGGCGATGCGGCCTAGCACGGCTTCGTCAGGCGTCTCCAATTGCACGAGGAGGAACTGCCCGTGCATCGGGATGTTCTGGAACTCATTCCGGTACGGCAGCACCAGGTCGGCGTGGAACTCCATGCCTCCTTGCTGGAAGCCCCGGAAGATGCCGACGACCTGTTCCCTGGGGAAGAGTTGAATTTCTGCCATGTTGTTCACCCTTATCCGTACCGGCGTTGCGCTGGGTCAGCGTCCTGCAGCTGAAATGCGTCCAATGTCCCCGCGTCGCCACCGAGACTCGATCGCACACCTTCGTAAATGAAGTCCTGCAGGATGTCGAAATCGAAATCGACCAGGGCCGCGTTTTCATGTGCCTTTTGCAGACAACGCGGATAGTGCGGCACCGGGAAGCCGTTGATCGCGTCAGCGAGCATCGAGCCGAGGATGATCTGGCACTCTCCGACTTGGGGCACAAAGATGTCGACCGGCCACACGGGGTCGCGTCGGTGTGACCCGAACTTCACCAGGAACATCTTGCCGCCGACGAACTTGTTGATCTCTCCACCCTCCCCGGCGCGGTCATCGCCTCGCGCGAATTCCGACCAGACGTAGGCCTGTTCCTCCACCTCGCGCGGCACCTCCACGTAGGCTGGGTAGTCGGTCTGAAGGACGCCTTCCAGGGCCATCGCTAGACGGTACCGTGAGAGCACCTTGCTGTGTTTGGCCACGCCAGCCAGGTACACCCGACGACGGCTCTTGCTCCACTGCGTCTCAATGCGGTCCTTCATGCCCTGGAGCAGTTTTGGAAACAGGTCCTTCGCGAATGCCTTGCTGCGCAACAGACCGTCGCAGACGATCAAGGTGTCGGTGCCAAAGTCCTTCTTCAGGATGGCGAACAAGATCGCCCACTCGACCAGTTCCCTGTAGACCTGCACCCAGCTCGGCGAAACCGGCTTCCCCTTATCGGTTGGCCGAATCATGTGGGAGAGCGCCGGCAGGCTGTCCACACCCAAAAAGGCCATCATCTCGCCCAGCGCCGTGCGAGGTGTTCCATCAGGTTCGAATTGGCGCTTGTCGAGCTTGCCGATGGGTGTCGTCGGCGAGACCGCCTCCAGGCAGTACTCGTTGTTGCTGCTGTCCACCACCCGGACCAGCTGGATGAGGAAGGGGTCGAACTGGAGCTGGTTGTTGCCGCCATCGGTGCCGACCAGCGAGATCGACGTCGTGGCACGTGGTTGGATGCGGCGTGTGGCGCTCTTCAGAGGGCGAATCTCTTCGCGCAGTGCATCCAGCACCCCTTGGTCGGTGCCGATGCAGTCCGCGATGGCCTCCTTCAGTTGGGCCTGGCTTGCCGGGTCGATCATCCCCCCTCCTGCCATCTAGCTGTTCAACCGTGTCCAATATTGCCGTATCCTAGCCAAGATTACCATCATCACCGGCCCCTGCCTGGTACCGGGTGAGGAAGCGATGAAAGAAGACACTGGAGAGATATTCACCCTCGATGAGGTGGCGGCCTACCTCAAGGTGGGCAAGCGCACGGTCTATCGCTTGGCGGCAGCCAAGAAGATCCCGGCATTCAAGGTGGGGGATACGTGGCGGTTTCGTCGCCAGGAAATCGACCAGTGGATCAAGAGGCAGACGGCGGAAGCCCAGAGCGATGATGGTCCTGGCGGACCTCATGGCAGGAATGGGTAAAGGGCCCCCCATGCTCACACGACTGGACCGTCTGGTAGACGAGATCGCGGCCCTGCACAGCAAGCTGATCCTGCTTGTTGGGCGCCCTGGATGCGGCAAGAGCGCGCTGCTGGCCGAGCTGGCCAATCAGCGCGGTATGAAGGTAATGAATGTCGGAGCGGTGTTGGGAAAGCGTCTCGCGGCGCTCGCCCAGCGGCAGCGAGCACTTCAGGCCAATGTCGCGATGCGGGAGCTGGCCGATGAGTACGCGAGTGGCGATCTGGTCCTGCTCGACAACATCGAGCTGCTGTTCGATCAGTCGCTCAAGCTCGATCCGTTGGATCTGCTCAAGCGCCACGCCCACGCTCGGCGTGTTGTAGCAGTGTGGCCAGGAGAGCTGCGCGACGGTCGGTTGAGCTATGCCGAGATGGGGCATCCGGAATATCAGGACTACGGCCTGGAGGGCGTGGTTCCGTTCGAAATTGAATCGATTGGGTAAAGGGAAAACGCATGCGCTACGGGGATCTCATTCAGTTCGAGCCGATCGAGTCGGTCATTCAGCTGCTCGACGCCAACCGGCCCGATGAGGCAAAGAAGCTCGTCGCCACCTACGTCATTTCCGACGACATGGCCGAGCGGATCACCAAGCAGATGATCCCGCAGCTCTCGTTCGACGAATCGGTCGACCACAAGGGTGTGCTCGTGGTCGGCAACTACGGCACCGGTAAGTCGCACTTGATGTCGGTGCTCTCGCTGATTGCCGAGGACGCTGCCTACGTCCCGATGATCCACCACCCCAAGGTCGCGGAGGCTGCCGGTTCGATCGCCGGCAAGTTCAAGGTGCACCGTATCGAGATCTCCAGCCAGATGTCCCTGCGCGACATCATCACGCAGGAGCTCGAGATCTTCCTGGAGAACCAGGGCGTCAGCTACGCATTCCCGCCGGCCGACAAAGTGGTCAACAACAAGGCCGCCTTCGAGGAGATGATGGCTGCCTTCGACGAGGTGCACCCCAACCACGGCGTCCTCCTCGTCGTCGACGAGTTCCTCGAATACCTGCGCTCCCGCAAGGACCACGATCTGGTGCTGGACCTGTCCTTCCTGCGCGAGATCGGGGAGGTCACCAAGCATCTGCGTTTCCGCTTTGTGGCCGGCGTGCAGGAAGCCATCTTCGACAGCAGCCGCTTCCAGCATGTCGCCGACAGCCTGCGTCGCGTGAACGAACGCTTCACCCAGGTCCTGCTTGCCCGCCAGGACGTAAGCTTTGTGGTGGCCGAACGTCTGCTCAAGAAATCGGCGGACCAGCAGCACAAGATCCGCACCTACCTCACGCCTTTCGCCAAGTTCTACAGCAACATGAACGAGCGGATGGATGAGTGTGTCCGCCTGTTTCCCGTCCATCCGGACTACATCGGCACCTTCGAGCGGCTGATCTTCACCGAAAAGCGCGGCGCGCTGGTCACTTTGCGCGACCAGATCCAGGCTCTCCTGGATGAGGAGGTGCCGACCGATCGCCCCGGCTTGATCGGCTACGACAAGTTCTGGGACACGGTCACCTCCAACTCGGTGCTGCGATCAGACCCGAACATCGGCCCGGTGTTGAAGGTGGCCGAGGTGCTTTCCGATCGCGTGCAAAAGGCGTTCACGCGCCCGGCCTACAAAGCGATGGCCATGCGGATCATCAAGGGCCTGTCCGTACACCGCCTGACCACCGGTGGCGACATCTACGTACCGGTAGGCCCAACGGCCGAGGAACTGCGTGACACGCTTTGCCTGTACCAGCCCGGCATCGAGGATATGGGTGGTGAGCCCGCCGACGACCTGCTGACCGCCGTGCAGACGACCCTGCGTGAGATCGTCAAGACGGTCAACGGCCAGTTCATCTCCAAGGCACCGGACACCGAGCAGTACTACCTCGATCTCAAAAAGGACGTCGACTACGACGCCCAGATCGAGAAGCGCGCTGAAGCGCTGTCGGACGACGCGCTGGACCGCGCTTACTACAGCGCGCTCATGCAGCTCATGGAATGCACCGATGAGCATGCCTACGTCACCGGCTACAAGATCTGGCAACACCAGGTCGAATGGCAGGAACGCCGTGTGGAGCGCAACGGCTACCTGTTCCTCGGAGCGCCCAACGACCGGCCGACCGCCCAGCCCGAGCGCGACTTCTACATCTATTTCATCCAGCCGTTCGAGCCACCCCGTTTTCGCGACGAAGCCAAGCCGGACGAGGTGTTCTTCCGGTTGAAGGGTCTGGATGACGCGATCAAGCGTCATCTCTCGTTCTACGCCGCCGCCCAGGAACTGGCATCGACCGCTAGCGGTGCGGCGAAGGCCGTCTACCTGGACAAGGCCAAGGATGCCCTGCGCGACATGAGCAAGTGGCTGCAGGACAAGCAGATGACCGCCTTCGAAGTCACCTACCAGGGCAAGACCAAGACCCTGCAGGAATGGGCCAAGGGCGTGTCGATGCGCGACAAGCTCCGGTTGGGGCCGGATGAGCGCGCCAACTTCCGCGACATCGTCAACGTAACTGCCGGCCTTGCCCTCGGCACCCACTTCGCGGATCTGGCGCCCGAATATCCGACCTTCTCGGTGCTGGTCACCGAATCCAACCGCAGGCAGCTCATCACCAACGCGCTCCGGCTGCTTGCGGGCGGCACGCGCACCAAGGATGCGATCGCCATCCTGGATGCGCTGGAGGTGCTGGACGGCGACCGCATCGAGCCCACGCGATCCAAGTACGCCCAAGAAGTGCTGAACCGGTTGAAGGCCAAAGGTCACGGCCAGGTGCTCAACCGCAGCGAGCTCATCAGCGGCGCCACCGACGTCGAGTACTTCGCGCCCGTGCGTTTCCGCTTGGAACCCGACCTGCTCGTGGCGGTGCTGGCCAGCCTGGTCTACTCGGGCGACATCGTGCTGGCGATTACCGGCGACAAGATCGACGCCGGCAAGCTGTCGCTCCTGGCCGAACGATCCTTGGACGACCTGATCCAGTTCAAGCACATCGAACCGCCCAAGGAAATCAATGTCGCCGTCCTGCGCTCGCTGTTCGAGCTGCTGGGATTGCCCAGTGGCTTGGCTCAGATGGCGACTCAGGGCAAGGAGGAGCCCGTCAAGGAGCTGCTGGATGCGGTCGCCAAGTTGGTCAACCGCGTGCTGACCGTCGGCACCGACCTGCGGAATCGCCTCAGCTTCTGGGGTCAATCCCTGCTGCGCGAAGAAGAGCTGCGCGACAGACAACAGAGGCTGGAAGCACTCAAGGGCTTCCTGGAAGGGCTGTCGCCCTACAACACTATCGGCAAGCTCAAGAATCTGCGCATCACCCAGGACGACATCGAGACTCAGAAGAAGAACCTCGATGCGCTTGCCGCAGTGGAGAGACTGCGTGACCTGGTTGCCGAGCTGGGCAATGTTGCCGCCTACCTCTCCCAAGCCGAAATGGTGCTGCCCGGCGATCATCCCTGGGTACAGCAGGCACAGGCTGCCCGCAAGGACATTCTCGACAAGCTCGCTGAGGACCGCAGTGCGCAGCATGCCGCTGAATACCGCCAGCGTCTGGCCACGTTGAAGAAGGACTACATCACCGCCTACGTGGCGCAACACAGCAAGGCCCGGCTCGGCGTGGCAGAGGACAAGACCAAGTCCGCTCTGCGCAAGGATCTGCGCATGGTGACCCTGCGCGCCTTGGCTGGCATCTCCCTCATGCCCACCGGCCAGCTCACCACCTTCGAAGACAGACTGGACAAGCTCAAGAGCTGCGCATCCCTGGTGGAAAGGGAGCTGGAAACAAGCCCGGTATGCCCGCACTGCGGTTTTCGCCCCGCCAACGAACAGGGCGACCTGCTGCCGGCCGCCAACGTGCTCAAGGCCCTGGACGACGAACTCGATCGTCTCCTGGAAGGGTGGCAGCGAACCCTACTGGACAACCTAGATGACCCGATCATTCAAGCGAACTTCGAACTGCTTAGACCTAAGCAGCGTGACCTGATCAAGGGCTTCCTTGCGTCGAAAGCCTTGCCGGATCCGGTCACGCCCGAGTTCGTCGCAGCGGTTCAGGAAGTGCTGTCCGGCCTCGAAAAGATCGTGGTCACCGGCGACGACATCAAGAGGGCGCTGCTCGCTGGTGGATCCCCCGCGACGCCCGAGGATCTGCGCAAGCGTTTCGAGTCGTTCCTGAGCGAGCGCTGCAAGGGCAAGGATGCCGGCAAGTTGCGGTTTGTCATCGACTGATGCGCGGCGAAGATGAGCCCGGTAATTGATGGGAGCCAGATAACGATGCCTGCCAACTTGTCCGAATGGCTGACGCTCGCGAACGTCCTATTGACCGCGATATTCGCCGGCCTGACGTTCTTCATCCTACGCGCAAACCGTGCGGCCGTTGCAGCAATGCGCGACCAGATGGCTGACCAGAATCGGCCCTATGTCTGCGTGACGGTACAGGTTCGTCTCGGGACACCGGTGTTGCAGCTGCTTATCAGGAACGTCGGCCGCTCGCCAGCGGAGAACCTTCGATTGCATATCGACCGGGACTTCTACCAGTTCGGGGAGCGGTCGAAGGCGCGCAATCTGGCCGAGCATTCTGCGTTTACCAAGCCGATCGACTGTCTTCCGCCGATGTCGGAACTGCTCTTCGATCTCGGTATGGGATTCAAGATCTTCGCGGAGGACGCCGATCCTGTAGTCTGTCCGCTCACCTTTGTTGTCTCAGCCGAATACTGGCACGGCAAGAGCAAGTACAGCGAAAAAACGCATGTTGATCTGCAGCCCTACATCGGCACCAGCGTTCCCTACCATCCAGTAGTGGACGAACTGCAGCGAGTCAGAAAATCCATCGACAACCTCAGTGGTGCAGTCAAGCAGTCTGCGAATTCACTGATTCAGGCCGGCCGCGCCGAGAACAAAGAATGAGCACCCTATTCAAGAGCACAAAAGGCGATAACGCCCCCGTCGAATGCCTGGGCCTGTCCTTTCCCAACGACCAGGCGCGCCGTGATCACTTTCTCAAGCTGCTCGCCGAAAAGCTGAAGGACCCGGAATTCCGCAAGCAGGAAGGTTTTCCGCAGGGAACGGATGAGGCCATCCTCGCCATGTCCGATCCGCCGTACTACACCGCCTGCCCGAACCCGTGGCTCGCGGATTTCGTCAAGCACTACGGCAAGCCCTACGACCCGAACGAACCGTACCGGCGCGAACCGCTGGCCATCGACGTCTCGGTGGGCAAGACCGATCCGATCTACAAGGCGCATTCCTACCACACCAAGGTGCCACACCTGGCCATCGTGCCGTCGATCCTGCACTACACGCAGCCGGGCGACCTCGTGCTCGATGGCTTCGCGGGTTCGGGCATGACCGGCGTTGCGGCGCAGTGGTGCGGATCGGCGCCGGCCAGCTACCGGCACGAGATCGAGATGGCTTGGAAGAAGGAAGGCCGACCGGCGCCCAAGTGGGGCGCGCGGCGCGTCATCCTCAACGACCTGTCGCCCGCGGCCACCTTCATCGCCGCCAACTACAACCTGCCGTTCGATGTGGACGCCTTCGCCAGGGCAGGCAAGCAACTGCTTGATGAGCTGGAAGCCGAAATCGGCTGGATGTACGAGACCCTGCACTCGGACGGCAAGACCAAGGGGCGAATTGAATACACCGTTTGGAGCGAAGTCTTCACCTGCCCGGAATGCGCGGGCGAGGTGAACTTCCTGGACGAAGCTCTGGACGAGGACAGCAAGCGGGTCCGCGATGCTTTCCCGTGCCCACACTGTGGCGTGGAGTTGACGAAGAAGAAGCTTGAGCGGCTCTATGTTTCAAAGCTCGACCGCTCCACCGGAAAGACGCTTTCGACTCCAAAGCGCGAGCCGACGCTAATTTCCTATCGGATCGGAAAGTCCCGGTATGAAAAAAAGCCGGATGCGGATGATCTGTCGCTGCTGGCCAAGATCGAGACACAGCCGTTGCCGCCGGAGGTTCCCGTCGTCGAGTTTCCCTATGCCGACATGTGGGAAGCGCCGCGGATGCGCGACAAAGGCATCACGCACACCCATCACCTGTTCTTACCGCGTGCTGCGCAGGCAATGGGGTTGCTCTGGCGCAAGGCCAACGCGCATCCGGATGGGCGGACTCGATCCATGCTGCTGTTCATGGTGGAACAAGCGCTATGGACCGCATCGGTGCTCAATCGATACCGCCCCACGGGCTTCTCTCAGGTAAACCAGTACCTCAGTGGCGTGTATTACGTTGCCTCTCAGCACGCCGAATGCAGCCCTTGGTACATCCTGGACGGGAAACTGGATCGACTCGCTAAGACATTCCGCGACTACTCAGCCAGTCCTGTTGCAGTGGTCAATACAGGCACCGCAGCACGATTACCCCTGCCACATGCCAGCGTAGATTACATCTTTACCGATCCGCCATTCGGCGAGAACTTCCCTTATGCCGAGCTGAATTTCCTTGTAGAGGCTTGGCATGGCGCGCTGACCCAGGCGAAGCTGGATGCCATTGTTGATCGTTCCAAGGAGAATCGCGCTGCCCAGAAATCGGTGGACGACTACCGCTGGCTGATGGCGGCGTGCTTCACCGAGTACTACCGCGTCCTCAAACCGGGGCGCTGGATGACTGTGGTTTTTTCGAACACGCAGGCCACTGTTTGGAACAGCCTGCAAACCGCCATGCAGGAAGCCGGTTTTGTCGTTGCCAACGTGTCGGCACTCGACAAGCAGCAAGGCAGCTTCAAGGCTGTCACCACAACCGTTGCTGTCAAGCAGGATCTTGTGATTTCTGCCTACAAGCCCAACGGTGGCCTTGAGCAACGATTTGCAGAACGAGGCGCAACGCAGGAATCCGCGTGGGATTTCGTGCAAACGCACCTGCGTCAGCTACCGGTCGCCAAGATCAAGGCCGGACAGCTTGAATTCATTGCCGAGCGAGATCCACGCATTCTCTTCGACCGCATGGTCGCCTGGTTCGTGCGCCACAGTGCGGCGGTGCCACTTTCGAGCCCGGAGTTCCAAGAGGGTTTGTACCAGCGCTTCCCGGAGCGTGACGGCATGGTCTTCTTGCCCGAGCAGGTTGCCGAGTATGACAAGAAGCGCGCCCAGATGGCGCAGGCGCCGCAGATGGAACTGTTCGTCAGCGACGAGCGCAGCGCCATCGATTGGCTGACGGACTTCCTGAAAAGGCGTCCCTCGACGTACCAGGAGATTCACCCTGAGTTCACCACTCAACTCGGCGCCGGTTGGAAGAAGCATGAGGCCAAGCCGGAGCTGAGGGCGCTCTTGGAGGACAACTTCCTGAAGTACGACGGATCGGGGGAAGTCCCGAGCCAGATCCACGCTTACCTTTCGTCCAACTTCAAAGAGCTGCGCGGGCTGGAGAAGAGCGACCCACGCCTGATCACCAAGGCCAAGGATCGCTGGTACGTGCCGGATCCGAACAAGGCGCAGGATCTGGAGAAGAAACGCGAAAAGGCACTGCTGAAGGAGTTCGAGCAGTACCAGCAACACAGCGGCCGCAAGCTCAAGGAGTTCCGGCTGGAGGTGCTGCGCACCGGCTTCAAGGACGCTTGGAGCAGGAAGGACTACCAGACCATCATCAAGGTCGCCCAGAAGATCCCGTACGAGGCGCTGCAGGAAGACGAGAAGCTGCTGCTCTGGTATGACCAGGCGCTGACGCGTACGGAGGCTGGTGCGTGACGAATGGCGCCCCCGGCTTCGCCATCGGCGACTGGTGCTGGCATGCCCGGCAGGCGTCCCCCTGCCGGGTGATCGACCGCCAGGACGTGTGGGGGGAGGTCGCCTATCGCGTCTGGCTGCCGGCCAAGGAGGCGGTGGTGCGCGCGCGGGCCCAGGATCTCGGCGATCTGACTGCCGTGCGTCCCACCGTGGAGCAGATCCTGCACGCAGTCTCGGCGGCCAAGCTGCTCGACGCGCTGGAGGACAACCTGCTGCTGGCGCCGATCCAGTCGAGCGTGGTGCCGCTGCCGCACCAGCTCTACGCGCTGAACCGGGCCATGAGCCGCGATCGCATCCGCTACCTGCTGGCGGACGAGGTGGGGCTGGGCAAGACCATCGAAGCGGGCTTGATTCTGCGCGAGCTCAAACTGCGCGGCATGGTGCGGCGTGTGCTGGTGGTGGCGCCGAAAGGTCTGGTGCGCCAGTGGCAGGCGGAGATGCGGCTGCATTTCGGTGAGCACTTCCGCTTCATTGAAGCGTCCGAGCTGGCGGCGTTTCGCCAGTGGCGTGACAACGGCGATCTCTCGGCTTCTGGGGGCGACGACAACCTCTGGCGCATGTATGAGCAGGTGATCGTCTCGCTCGACTCGGTCAAACCCATCGAAGGCCGGCGCGGCTGGAGCCTGGAGCAACTCGCTACCTACAACCGGGAGCGCTTCGAGGATCTGATCTCGGCAGGCTGGGATTTGGTGATCATCGACGAGGCACACCGCCTCGGCGGCAGTACTGAGCAGGTTGCCCGCTACAAGCTCGGTGCCGCCTTGGCCGAGGCCGCTCCCTACTTGCTGTTGCTATCCGCGACGCCGCATCAGGGCAAGACCGACCAGTTCATGCGGTTGATGCAGTTGCTGGACCGTGAGGCCTTTCCTTCTGAGGCCAGCATCGACCGCGACCGGGTGCGCCCGTTCGTGATCCGCACGGAGAAGCGGGCTGCCATCGACGCGGAGGGCCAGCCGCTGTTCAAGCCCCGGTCCACACGACTTCACCCGGTCGCTTGGCAAGAGCGGCATGCCGCTCAGCGAAGGCTCTATGAGGCCGTGACGGACTACGTCCGGCACGGCTACAACCAGGCGATGGCCGCCAAGCAGCGGCATATCGGTTTCCTGATGATCCTGATGCAGCGGCTGGTGACGTCCAGTACGGCCGCCATCCGCGCCACCCTGGAGAAGCGCCAGGCCGTGCTGGAGGCGCCTCAGGCGCAGGCGAGCCTGTTCGAGGCAGTTGACCCGGATGAGTGGGCAGAGCTCGACGGCCAGTCCCAGCTCGACATTGCCGTGCAGGCCAGCGGGTGGGAGCGGGAGGAGTCGGAGGTCGAAATGCTGCTGGATCTCGCCCGCGAAACCGAGCGACAGGGCACGGATGCCAAGGCGGAAGCGCTGCTCGAACTGATCTACAAGCTCCAGCAAGAGGAGAACGACCCGCAGCTCAAGGTGCTGGTCTTCACCGAGTTCGTTCCCACCCAGGCCATGCTGGCGGAGTTCCTGGAGAGCCGGGGCTTCTCCGTGGCACTGCTCAACGGCGGGATGGACCTGGACGCGAGAACCCGCGCCCAGCAGGCCTTCTCACGAGATGTCCGGATCCTGATCTCCACCGATGCCGGCGGCGAGGGCCTGAACCTCCAGTTCTGCCATGTCATCGTCAACTTCGACATGCCATGGAACCCGATGCGGCTGGAGCAGCGCATCGGCCGGGTGGACCGTATCGGCCAGCCGCATGTGGTGCGGGCCATCAACTTCGTGCTGGAAGACACGGTAGAGCACCGGGTGCGCGAGGTGCTGGAGGAAAAGCTCGCTGTCATCGCCCAGGAGTTCGGCGTTGACAAAGCGGCGGATGTGATGGACTCGGTGGAGGTGGAGCCGATCTTCGATGAACTGTTTGTGCATGGACTGCAAGACCCGTCCTCGATCGACAAGGAATGCGATGCGGTCATCAACCAGGTGCGGGAGAAGGTGGCGGCCAGCCGCAAAGACACCGATCTGTTGACGGAAGACCACACGCTGGAAGCAGACGATGCCCGCAAGTGGCGGGATCATCCAGCGCAGTATTGGTTGGAGCGTGCGATCACCGCCGGGTTGCCTGCGAGAGGTGGAGCGGCTGAGAAGGCAGGCGACGCTTGGCGCGTGAGGTGGGCGGACGGGAGCGAGTCACCCCGTGTCTGCTTCGACGCGCGCACCGCCGAACAGAACCCTGAGATGGAGTGGATCACGTTGGAAGATCCACGTGCCCGCGCAGTCATCAGCGAACTGCCGCGCTGCGTGGCGGGCCAGCCCCTGCCGATTGCGGCAGTCAGCGGCTTGCCCGATACGGTGCACGGCGTGTGGTCGCTGTGGGAGATCAGCATTAGCGCGTCCAATCTCTCTGAGAACTTCAACCGGCGGCGATTCTTGCCCGTGTTTGTTACCGACGATGGCCGCACCTTCGTGCCGACCGCCAAGCGGATCTGGGATTTGCTGCTGACCGAGAACGTGACGCTCGCCCCGAAGGTCGAGGTGGAGCATGCCTTGGCCTGCTTTGAAACGTCGCTGGCTGCGGCCAAGGCACAGGGGGAGCGGCTTTTTACCGAGCTGCTGGAGGAGCACCGTGCCTGGCTCGCCGAGGAGCGTGAACGGGCGCGCTACGCCTTCGAGGCGCGTTACCAGGCGATCGGTCGGATCGGCCTTCCAGCCGTCAGGGAGCACCGCCGCAAACGGCTCGTAGCTGAGCACGAGGCACGCATGGCAGCGCTGGCGGACGCGGAAGCCTGCACGCCGGATCTCAATGCGGTGCTGATGCTTCGCATTGGTCACCCGGGAGGTACGCCAGCATGACAGCCTGGGTTGACCGCATCCTGAAGGAGTTTCCCGTCGATCTGGCCCGGCTCTGGATCGTTGCCGACCCGGACGATGTGCTGCTGGATGAGCAGGTGTTGTCGGGATTGCGTGAGCACGGCTTTGAAGTACTGCCCTTCGAGGACAGCATCGCGTTCCGGGCAGAGTACGAGGAGCGCTATCGGGCGGCGTGGGATCGCGGCGAGCCAGGTCCCTCCCGTGCCTTGATCCTCCATCTGCGGGGAATGAACGTCGCCGACTTGCCTTGGGACTACCTGCGTCAGGCGCGCAAGCTCTCCTTGAGTCTCGCTGAGTTGTTCCCTAGGCTGAGCTATACCGTGGTGAGGCAGCTGGGTAGTGAGATGCTGCCCGCGCTGTTCGAGGCGCAGGCGAGGCACGCGCATCAGTCGCTGGGCGAAGCGGCGACCAAGGAGTTCGTGCTGACGCACATCTTCCGTATCAGCCCGCACCTCATCACACGGTCGGAGGACTTTTGGCGTGAGCTCCTTCGTCTCCATTACCGCGAGGCGGCCCTTCCGCCTGTGCTCGCGCAGCACGTGGAGCAAGTGGTCGGTGAGCATAACGCCTTCAAGGGCATACCCATCGCCGACTTGTTTGCGCACAAGAGCCTCACGCTGCGTGTCGTGCAGGAAGCCTGGTTTCGCTATCTCACCAAGCTGGGAGTCACTGGAACCCGCACTGGTGAACCCACGCCGCCGGATTACGTCGCAAAACTCGACCTGCCTTTCGATCACCATGACGTCCGCGTGATCGTCGACTCAATGTTCCTGGATGGCACGCTGCACCCGCTGGTGGTCCAGGGCGTACCGGCCACCCTGCCGGAGTGGGCCAAGGCGGGTGTGGTGCAGGATCCGGCGTCGATGCGGAACCTGGTGTTTGAAGGCATCAAGAGCCTGAAGGCGGAAGTGCCGACCATCGAGTCACCGCACCGCGACTGGACCCATTTCTCGCGTCGCCTAGGCGAAGTCATCTCACGGTTTCACCGATTGGATGCAGCCCGAGCGGAAAGCATCAAGGACGCGATGCGAGACCTGGCTATCTCCGCCGACGATCGGTTGCGTGAATGGGTAGGCAAGCATTATGCGGACCTGCCGTCATTGCCCGCCGCCAAGGGACCGATCATGGTCCACCATGTGCCGAGGTATCTGGCGATGCGCCGGGGCAACGGCGAGAAGAAGATCGCGCTGGTGGTATTTGACGGGCTGGCCGTAGATCAGTGGATACTGATCCGGGAGACCGTGGTCAGTCGGTCGCAGCGGCTGATGTTCGACGAGAGTGCCTGCTTTGCGTGGCTGCCAACCCTGACTTCAGTGTCCCGGCAGGCACTGTTCTCCGGCTTGCGTCCACGTGAGTTCGCCGACAGCATCGAATCAACCTCTCAGGAACCGGCGCAATGGACACGGTTCTGGCAGGACCATGGTCTTCGCGCAAATGAGGTGCTGTACCGCAGGTCGATCAAACGCACCGATGACCTCCCCGCGCTTGAAGCAGCCCTGACCCATCCGGCTGTGAAGGTGGCTGGCCTTGTCGTGGACACCGTCGACGAGATCATCCATGGGGCAGTGCTTGGAAAGCGTGGCATTGCAGCCCAGATCGCAAGCTGGTGCGAGTCGGGCTTCGTGGATCGTCTATTCTCGATGCTGCTGGACAACGGATTCCACGTCTACCTAACCGCAGACCACGGCAACGTCGAAGCGGTGGGCATTGGCCGCCCGAACGAAGGGGTCGCGTCTGAGCTGCGCGGGGAGCGTGTCAGGATTTATCGCAGCGAGGCTTTGATCGCGGAGACGGCGGCAGCCAATCCGAAGACCTTCCGTCTGGATGTCGCTGGACTTCCGGCGGGCTTCATGCCGCTATTCGCAGGAGGACGCGGAGCGTTCGTACCGAAGGATGACCAGGTCGTGGTTCATGGCGGTGTCTCCGTAGAGGAACTAATCGTGCCCTTCGTGAAAGTGAGCTACGCGAATTGAATCGAATGGCGTCGTCATCACCCCAGATTGGCTTTGATCGCTTTATAGCGATCGAATGGGCAGCTGCCGCGCTCAAGGTACGCGCCGAACTCGGCACGCTCGATGAGCTGAATGCCCTGCTGGATGCTGCTGGACTGGGTGTAGCAGCACGAAAGAAGACACGGACCGTGCTGAATCGTTTGTGGCTTGCGCCACGCTCGGAACTCGCCGACTTCGCGGAGCGTGGCGTCGCGATCTTAAAGGCCGACCCGAGCGTCCCTATCGCCGCCCTGACCTGGGGCATGGCCATTGCCACCTATCCGTTCTTCGGCAAGGTGGCGGAGCTGGTGGGGCGCCTCTCGGCGCTGCAGGGTGATTGTGCTTCGGCGGAAGTCCATCGCCGAATGAGCGAAGCCTATGGCGAGCGTGAAGGCACGTACCGGATGACCAACATGGTGCTTCAGTCGCAGGCAAGCTGGGGCGCGATCGAGCGCGTCGAGAAGGGCAAGCGCCTCGTGCGCATGAAGCCGATCGTGGTCAGCGACGAGCAGGCCGTAGCTTGGTTGGTCGAGGCCGCCCTGCGTTACGTCGGCAAAGCGGTGTCCGTCTCTGCCCTATCGTCTCAGGTCGTCCTCTATCCATTCGTGCTCGATCAGCCGCTGGGGTACCTCGTTTCGAAGAGCCCGAACCTGGCCGTCCATTCCCAAGGGTCAAGCAGCCAAGTGGTTTCCTTGAAAGCGAGTGAGTGAATGACTGCGCAGCGATGTAAGATCGCAGCATGGGAATCGGTCCATAACGGCCCCTGACAGGTTGACAAAGGATGCAGTTCCTGCGGTCAACGCCGTTCTGTGATGAGGAGCAAAGCAACTTCAGCTTCGCGCCGGGTAACGAGACCAGGAAGCACCCTTCCTCCGCCGTATACCCACCTTCTCAGCTCCCGCGCAGAAGCATCCCAGTCCCGCTGATTGACCCGCCGCCGCAGCGTCGATGTCTGCAGCCGCCCCGCGCCAAGGTTGAAGGTGAAGTCCACGATGGCCGCGAGCCGCTCTTCCGGCTCGGTGGCCAGCACCGGGCAGTAGCGCAACGTGGCGGCGAGCGCCACCTTCAGATCCTGGGCGAGGTAGGCCTCGGCCTCTGCTTCGGTGATCGGCGGGTGCTTCGGATCGCAGAGGTGACCATAGCCGATCGTCGGATAGCCGGCCGGACAGATGTACGGATAGGCGCGGTTGGGATCGTGCTTGGGCACGCGGTGGAAGCCCTCAAAGCGCTTGGCCAACTCGATGGCCGCTTGCGGCACGGGGATCACGGCCGCACCCGGTCAAACACGCGACCAAGGAACCAGAAGTTCAGCACCCCGGCCCACAGGGCCTGGTCGGCCTCGGTCCAGGCGTGCAGGACCGCGGCGCCCCAGTCGCTGCCGCCGTTGATGGCAGCCACGAACGCCGCCGTCTTGGCCGCGCAATACAGCGCCATGAACCAGTAGGTGATCACCGGGCGCACGCTGACCGACAGCGCATCGGCCCATCGGACCCGGGACCGCTGACCTTGGGCAGCGATCGACTCCCGCAGGGCCTCGATGGCGCCGGTGTTCCACGCGGCATCGGCCCCGGCACCGATCTCGGCCATGCGCTGGGCGCCGCGCAGCTTCTCGAACTCAAGCGCCTTGTCCTGCATCGCCAGTTCGTGGCTGCGCTCGCCCTTGCGGTCCAGCCACTTCAGGATCTCCGGTGCCAGACGGAAGGCTCCGCCCAGCAGCCCACCGAGCAGGGTCTCGATCATTGGCCACCTCCCATCAGCTTGAGCTTGATGACGGCGCCCGCGACCAGCGCCAGGAGGAAGCCGGTGGTGACGAGCCGGATCACGGTCTGCCAGGCGGTGTGCTTGGCGGCGTTGAAGGCTTCGAGCAGGCCGCGCAGCTCGCGGATATCGTGGGCGGCGTCCTCGCCGTCGAGGCCGACGTCGGCCAAGGCGCGCCTCGCGCCGCGTTCGGCTGCGCGTGCGAGCAGCTCCTCGAACTCGTCGCGCGGCATGACGACCATGCCGTCTTGCAGAGTGGGTGGGCTCATTGCTGGTCTCCAGAAACGACGAACCCGCCGGGCGGCGGGTTCGGTGGATGATGGAAAGGGAAGCGATCAGACGGCGATGCCGGGGCTCCAGCCGGTCGCCTTGTAGACGGAGAGCACGCCCTCGTCCTCGACGAAGCAGGTCCAGCCGATCTTGGGGACGTGGTACTCCCACGCGCCCGCGATGCGCACGGCGATCTGGTCGGTGCGACCCGCCCAGGCGCCGGTGGCGGTTGCCGGGACGATGTAGCGATCGCCGTCCACGGGTGTCGCGGGTGGGGTGGCGAGATCGCGGTCCTTGACCGACAGGCCCACCACGGCGCCGAGCCGCTTCAGGTTGGCGTCCATGCCGCCGTTCCAGTTGTGTTCGCCCTGGGCCCAGCCGTAGGCGAGGCCGAGGTTCGGGTCATTCAAGGCCATCAGACACCTCCGTAGTAGTCGCCGTAACGCAGGCCGTAGCCGGTACGGTCGAATTCGATGACGTGTTTCTGCCAGGACAAATGGCCGTCGCGGCTCGCCTCGATCTCCACCTTGACGTGCGCGTTGACGCGCCCGAGGCCGGAGTCGGCGAGCTCCTGCGCCAGCGGCCAGGTGGTACCGTTACCCGTGATGCCGCTCACCGTGCGCGCGAGCTGCCCATTCTCGTTGTAGAAGCGCACGGTTGTGGTCTGGCCCGCCTCCGGCGTGATCGCCCCCTCGGTCTGCAGGACGAGGTAAGCGGTCTGGGACTGGCGGTTGCGCGTGGCCCAGCTCACGTTGATCTCGCCGGCCACCACGGTCGGATAGCGCTTGCCGTTGACCTGGGCGTTGCCGGGGCAGTACGGACGGATGAAGCGCTTGTTGAGTGGCAGGCTCATCTCTGTGGCCGCCGCCTCGGGCAGCGTGCCGCGTGCCGTGCGGGTGAGGAGCTTCACGCGCACCGTCTCGCCGGCGACGTACTCGGGCGTGAGGTAGTGGCGGAAGCCGTCGACGAACCAGATGCGGCTGCCTGCGGGGTGGCTCGCCGGCACCGTATCGAGCATCCCGCGCTCCAGGGTGACGGTCTGGGTCGCGAGGTTGAGCGACACCACCTTGAGCCATTCGCCGTCGATCACCGTGAGTCCTCCGGCAGTCACCTCCTCGAGGTCGATGCCGGAGGTCAGCCCCACACTCACCTGCGCGGCCGACTGCGGCAGCATTGCCGTGAGAACCGCCGTGGGCGTGAAGATGCCGAAGCCCTTCTCGGTGAAACTGCCGCTGACGCGGGCCAGTGCCTTGAAGCCGAAGGCGTCCGACGAGGGGCGCGAACCGCAGGCTGCCACCAGGCCGTCGAGATCGTCGATGTCGCCGAGCAGGCTCTGGGACTCGCCGGTGAAGTCCTTGACCACCGACCAGTACGGCACCTCGAACAGGGTCTGGTGGGGGCACGGCGCCGGCAGGCTGGTCGGCTCCGTCCAGCCCGAGGGGGGCGGCGCCGAGTAGACCGACTGCGGCAGGCCGAAGATGTCCTGCACGCACTCCACCCGCACCGCCCCGTTCGCCAGCTCCCCATAGGCGATGCGCGCGACGCGCATCACCATCTGGTCGATGCCGTAGGGCGGCCAGGAGAGCTTCACCACGTCGCCGATGTTGAGGCCGGATGCCTGGCGGTTGGCGACGAAGGTGCATTTGGCGAGGGGGCTTACGAGTTGCTTCAACTCGCGCATGGCCACCCGGTTGGCCAGCTCCGCTCGGCTGATGCCGGGGTAGTTGACCGTGGTCGCCACCACGCCGCCGTTGAGCTGCACGGCGGCGATGTCCTGCACTGTGACGCTGCCGTCCTTGTCCGTGACGCCGTCGCGGTAGACGACGGTCACCTGGTTGGTGATCTCACCCCAGGAGGGCCGCGTGAAGTCCTCGATGCGCAGGATGTTACTGGGGTCGAAGATCGGTAGACTGGAGATCGTGTAATCGTCGCGCGCGAGCTTGAGGGTGAAGAGCCCGGTGCGCGGATGGACGTAGAGCAGCCCGTCCACGTGCCTGAGCACCGACAGGATGAAGTCCTCGATGGTCTCTTCCTTGTTCCACAGCAGCGACAGCCCGAAGCCCTCGGCATGGAGCGCGTCGGCGGCCGCCGTGAAGCTGGCATCGTCGATGTCGCTCGTCGGGTAACCCATGCCCCACTCGCCGTTGGTGAGGCACTCGCGCACGATGTGGGCCGGGTTGGCGTCGCCGGAGATCTCGGCCTTGGCCGCGTACCACTGCCTCGGCACCCGCTTGGCGCGCACCGACCAGGGCTTGATGTAGGGGTTCATGGCCGCCACCCACACCCGGCGCAGGATCAGCGACACCACGCCGCGGAAGGCCGGGATGTCGGCGCCGAGGCGCTCCTGCAGGTAGGCGTTCCGTCCCTGGGTCGGCCCGCCCATCAGGATGTCCACCGGCCCCTGCACGCCGCCCTCGCGCTCCTCCCCGCCGAAGAGATTGGGGTTATCGATGGTGATCGTGGTGTTGCCGGTGACGTTGCCCGACCAGGCGACGCGCTCGCCCACCCGGATCTCGGTGATGGCGTCCAGCGGGCCGTGGCACAGGGCGAGGTGGGCTCCGAGGCCGTACCAATAGCCGACCGTGTACTCCTGACTGCCTTTGCCGCCGCCGCTCATCCTGCCTGCTCCTTCTGTGCGCTTCGCGCATCCTTCGCTGCGCTCGGGACCAGCACTTCGTGCTGTCCTGCGGCCCTTTGGGCCTTGTCGGCTTCCTCGGCGACGCGGATCGCCATCGCGTCACCCGTGGCGCGCAGCCAATCGACCGGAACACCTCGCTCCACGAACTCGGCCCAGGTGTGGCTGCGCCCCTCGAACCAGCGACGCATGCCGCGGGCGCAATAGCCCAGGGCGCGGGCATGCTCCAATCGAGCGATGACCTCTGCCGGCTCAGAACGACCGCCGGTCGATCCGACATCCGGGATTCGCCGGCTGACGGCATTCGCGGTCGTGCACATCCCCACTTCGTGGGGCCCCTGCTTACTGCTCATGCCGTTACTTCTTGCCCCCGGAGGACTTGCGGATCGGCCGCACCTGCACGTCGCCGTACCAGACCACGTTTGGCCCGGAGATCACCCGCGTACCGAACAGCACCGGGATGGGGGCGTCCTGGGAGGCGATGGGCACGTCCTTGTCGCCGATCTGGCCGGGCTGGGCGTCCTGCACCTTGGGGCGCGGCGCGAGCAGCGCCGACAGGACCGTGGTGACGACCCAGATGATGATTTGTTGCCACATGGGAAAGCCTCACACGATGGCGTCGCCGGTGAAGGGGTTCTTCACCGGGATGAAGGGGAAGCCGCCGAAGTTGTCCAGGTTGCCGAACCTGTCCTTGCAATGCGCCATGGTGTGGTCGCAGCCGGCATAGAGCTGGACCGCATCGCCCGCCGTGAGGCCGACCACGGGCGCGACCAGCGTGAGGTCGATCCCGGCGTGACCGACGATCATGCGCGCGCCGGCGGGGTTTTCTGCATTTTCTGCATGCGGGCCAGGATGTGCTGCTTTACTACGGGGAAGGGGGATGTTTGTGGGGACCGTGCCCGCCAGAAGTACCGTCAGCATAAGCAGCGGACATCGGCGCAATGCTGAGAGCAATGGCAATGACGGACAGGGGA
>JABEBW010004376.1_pt1 | contig 23071 bp, 22 predicted proteins | sample 7245961 | NCBI WGS metagenome assembly JABEBW01 (sample SAMN14506364, study PRJNA622280) | hot springs metagenome | biome: hot spring [ENVO:00000051]|acidic hot spring [ENVO:00002120]; feature: spring [ENVO:00000027]|sediment [ENVO:00002007]; material: sediment environment [ENVO:01001048]...
ACGGTGCATATTTCTTTCGAGGCTCAAAATGTATAAAAGTAAGCGCAAAAAAAACCAAGGCTTATGTGCTTGACAGGAAAAAGCTTGCAAAGGCATGCCTTGAGTTGGCAATAAAAAGCGGGGCAGATGTAAGGCTTGGGCAAAGAATAAGCATAACAGAATTAAAAAAATTTAAGGATGAGTACTTTGCAATAATAGGCGCAGATGGGGCAGTCTCTACAGTTGCAAAGGCATTTGGTTTTCCTCCAATAGAGCAGTATGTCCTGACATATAAAGAGGAATATGCTTTTGCAAAAATTGCAGATCCTAAAAAGGTTGGCGTGTACCTTGGCAATGATGCCAAAGGCTTCTTTGGCTGGCATATCCCATATTCAAAAAATAATTTAGAGATAGGGATAGGAATTGAAAGTGGAAAGGGCAACAGCAAAATTGCCTTTGATTCGTTTATAAAAAACAGGCATATAGCTGAGGCAATAAAAGATGGCAAGCGCATAGGCTGGCATGCAAGCATGATTCCGATAAAGGCAAGGAAGGTAACAGCAAAAAGCAATATATTGCTTATAGGGGATGCCGCAGGGCAGGTCAAAGCCTCAACAGGCGGTGGCATAATATACGGCGCATTGTGTGCACGCATTGCAGCAAATGCAATAATTAATAGCATTGAAAAAAAAGGCAGCATAGGGGCATATGAAAGAATGTGGAGAAAGGCATGCGGCCTGGACCTTGCGATAAATTCATTTATCCATAAGTGCTATTCAAATGAATTTGTAGCAGGCATGCTATTTGAATGGGCAAGCTTATTCAAGGTAAATAAGCTGCTTGAAAAATATGGTGACATGGACAGGCCAACAAAGACAATAATCAATATAATTAAAAGAAGGCAATGCTGAATGCATCATTTTATTTGCAGTGTTGCTGCTGCTAAGTATGCCATATCTGCAGGCAGCGCAGGATATATGCCAAAGGCAATTATCAATGCTGCGCATATGGCTACAACGGCAATGGTTGCCTTGTCAAGGAATATTCTCTTTTTTGGCCTGCCTGAAAACACGCTTCCCATTAGCCTGCCGTAATAATATATAGATATAAAGCTGTTAAATACCCCAAATGCGGCAAGAATAAGCATATTGCTATCAAATGCGCTTGCAAAAAGCATAAACTTGCTTGCAAAGCCCATTAAAAGCGGGAACCCTGCAAGCGAAAGCATGAATATAGACAATGCGTATGCAAGGAATTTGCTGCCGTTGGCAAGCCCCTCATAATCATCAAAGGTTTGCATGCCACGCAGCTCAAGGGCCTGCACAATTGCAAATGAGCCGATCGCAGCTATGCCGTATGCAATGATCTGAAAAACGCTTGCTTCTATTCCATAAGTAGTAGCAACCGCAACCCCTATCATTATGTACCCTGCCTGTGATATTGAGGAATAAGCAAGCATTCGCTTCACGCTTTTTTGAACCATGGCAACAAAGTTGCCAAAAAGCATTGTAAGAATTGAAAGCACTGAAAATACAGGCATAAATGACTTCGCATAAGCTGCAAAAAGTGTAAACATTACAAGGATCAATGCCGCAAACGCAACCCCTTTGTTGATCGATGAAATGAGCGCAGTGATATTGGAAGGGGCTTCTTCATATACATCAGGAACCCATAAGTTAAATGGAAATTGGGCCGCATCAACTGAGAATCCTGCAGCAATCAGCACTATTGAAAAGAGCAAAATGGAAAAAGGAACATTGGAAATAGGCGCTAGAAATGAACCATTGGTATATGCAAATACCAACGGCAGCGCCATTGCAAGGATTGCAATTGCAATTGCACCAAGAATGAACAGCTTGACCGCTGCTTCAACGCTGTGCTTGCCCTTCAAAAGTAGCATTAATACAGATGCAATAGACATAAGCTCCATGCCTATAAGCACTGTTACAAAGTATTCAGAAGACAAAATAAGGAAAACAGATGCATATGACAATGAGGCAAGGAATAGCAATATATTCCTCTTTTCAAAATGGTAAGATGCCAACAGCGATAGAACAAAAAACAGTGAAAATGCCGCGATCAATGCAAGCGAAAAATTGCTTATTTTTATTATATACATTGAAATGTTGGCTTCCATATATAGAAGCACCAGTGATATTGCCATTGCAGATGCCATAAGCGCAACTAAAAGCCAGAAAAGCGCCCTGCTGCGCGAAAATATTGAAGATATGCCTACTGCAATGATTGAAATCACAGACCCAAACAATAGATCAAACAGCAAAATCATATCATCCCCACAAATATCCAAGGCATTATGCCAAATACAAATATGCATGCAAGCAGAACTGCATAGCCAAGCATATTATTTCTATCCATTACTGACAAATTATGCATACGCTCCTTTGAAGAGAAAATGTTTATTATATAGTAAGCATATCCTGCAATTATCGCCATTGCCAGCACAGGCGTAAGTGCAATCATCCCAAACGCAGAATAAGCCCCTATAAAAATAAGCAGGTCTGCTATAAACGATGCAGTAAGCGGAAGGCCTAGAGAAGCAAATATGCCAACCATGAATGAATAGAAGGTTGAAGCTGAGCTTTTTATTATCCCTTGAAGGATTTTTATGTTCCTTGTAGAATAGATTGACTCTATCGCGCCTGCAGCAATGAACAGAAGCGCAATTGAAAAGCCATGTGAAAGCATACCGTATGCAGAGCCAAATATGCCAACTTTGGTTGCAGAGCTTATGCCTATAAGCATGATTGAAAGCTCTGCCATGCTCATGAATGCAAGCGCTCTTTTCAGGTCCAGCTGGCGCAGCATTGTTATTGCACTATAAAAAGCAGAAATTAAGGCAACTACCATTATGTATATGCTGAATTTTGATGAAATCGGAAGCATTGTAAATAGCAAGAGCATCCCGTAAATGCCGTATTTTGAAAGCGTTGAAGATATAAGCATGCTTCCAGAGGTTGATGCCTCAGCATAGGCAGCAGGCATCCACGAATGGAATGGAAATATGGGCGCCTTTATCATAAATGCAATTGCAAGGAGCACAAATGCAAGCTCCTGCATTGGCACAGGTATCATTGAAGAGCTTATGGCATCGATGCTGAAGCTGTGCACTGGTGCAGAAAAGTAAATTACAAGTATGCCAAACAAAAGGAGCATGCTTGCCGCAAATGAATATACAAGGAACTTAATTGCGGCGCTTTGCCGCAGCGCATGGCCAAAGCCATTTATCATGAAGAACATTGCTGCAACGCCTATGTCCCAGGAAATATAAAACACAAGAAGGTTTGTTGAAGTAAACAATGCAATTGAAGACAGTTCAAAAAGCAGTATTAGGAATACCTTGCCTTTAGAAAGGTTGTGCAGCTCTGCTATGAACGAAACAAGCACAACTATTGATACCATTAGTGAAAGCATTGCAGAAAATACATTAAGTGCAAAGCTAAAGCTTATGCCAAACTGGCTTAAGTACGCATAAAATGTATATGAAGGCCATGCGCCATAGTGCCCCTGAATGACCATTGCTGCAATTAGGGCTACTGCTCCAGATGATGAAGCAAGCGCCAGTATTTGGCTGCGCTTGCTGCCTAAGATTGCAGCAATAAGCACAGACGCAAAAAGCATTGCAAATAATATGCAGAGCAGGCTTAACATTGCTGCACACCTGCGGCAGCCCTGCCGCTTTGAATTGCCTTAATTTCCGTAAACTCCATAAACATCATTCTAACAATTAATGCAATCATAAGCCAACACTGCCAGCAACAGCCAATATTATAATTATTATGCCAATTATTGCAGCAAACCCATATGTGTCCACATGCCCGCTGACAATAAGCTTGAGCTGCTTTCCGAATGCCAGCACCGCATTGCCTGCATCCCCAATAAATCTGCCAAGCATCTCATCAAAAGTGTCAAAGTATTCGCTTAGCAGCAAAAATGCCTTTGCAGCAGTTGCATAAAACCAGTTTATTGCTAGGTTATTGTAAAGCAGTTTCCTCTTCTTTGAATTTAAAGGCACTGGAAATAGCTTGCCCTTTGCATAAAGCATGTATGCAGCTGCAATTCCCGCTGCTATGCTAAGCAGCATCGCAATAGCTGCTGCAATTGATATGAAAACATGAATATAGAAAAATGCAACTGCGCTTATGGCAGTAAGCACGGCAAGCGCAAGCTCTGAAAGCTGCATGCTCTTCGGGACCATTTTGTAAGATATAGGAGGAACTTTGGAATTAATAAGGTGCCTGGAAGGCAGGATAAGCCAGCGGAATGCGTAGAGTGCTGATCCAAAATCTATAACAATAAGAATTGCTGCGGCATAAGCTGGATTGCCTATGCTGTCAATTGCGGCTTTTGCAAAAAAGCCTCCAAATGGAAATATGCCGCAAAGGGAAAAAATGCCTATAAGCATCGATGCATAAAGCACTTTGCTTCTCTTTGTGTTGAATATTTTGTATATGTCGACCTCTTCATCGTTTGCGCGCATTATTGAGCCGCTTGCCATAAACAGGAGCGCCTTGTAAAAGGTCTGCACTACAAACAGGAGCAGCGCAACATAAAGGTTGCCTAGTCCAAGCGCTATAAACATTAATGCAAGGTCCTCCATTGTAGAATATGCAAGGACGCGCTTTATGTGGTGCTCTGTAACTGCATTTGATATTGCAATAATGGCAGTTGCTATGCCGAATACAAGGAATATCCAAAGCATCCCTGCAGCTTTATAAAGCGGAAATAGAAGCATGACAAGGAATACCCCTGCCTTTACCATTGTTGATGAATGCAGAAATGCTGAAACAGGGGTAGGCCCCTCCATTGCATCAGCAAGCCATTCATTGAAAGGCGCCTGTGCAGACTTTGTGAAAACGGCAATTGCTATCAATGCAAGGGGAATTTTTATTGAGGCTGCCATGCTAGGAAGGTAGCTAGAAAACTGAAAAGTGCCTTCCTGTATGTATATTGCAACAAACGCAATAAACAAAAGCATGTCCCCTAAAAATATGGTAGTAAGGGCTTTCCTTGCGGCATGCAATGCATTTGGCCTGCTGTGCCAGAAGCCAATAAGAAGGTAGCTTGTTATGCCGAGGAACTCCCATGCTATAAACAATGATATAAAATTGGCAGAAATTGAGAAAAGCATCATTGAGGCAGCAAAAATGCACATTTCAAAATAGAAGCGCTTCTGCTCGCTTAAAACGTCCATATAGCCAAACGAATAGTATATAATGAATGGGGTTATTAAGGCAACCAATGCAAGCAATACCTTATTAAGAAGCATTGTCTGCACAGAAATCGAAATGCTTATACCATAAAGGCTAAACCATGTCAGCGAATAAGTTGCGCTTTGCTGCATAATAGCATAAACAGCCAGCGCAAAAGACGCAAGGCTGCCTGCAAGGGCTATGTATTTGGCATGCCTCTGCCTAAACGCAAGCAGTATAAACGCCGCTGCAATAAGCGGGGCAAAAATGCATAGCAAGCCAGCGCAAATCATAGCAATACCAATAGCATTTATTTACATTCAGTTTACATTTGTTCCTCCAATATTTTCATTATTTCATTTAATATTTATATTCTGAAAGCCTGCGTATATCAAGGTCCATATCATTCCTGCTTATATACCTATAAAGGACTATTGCAGTTATTGCTTCAGTAGTTGCAATAGCCCATATGGCAAACAGAAGCAAAGCCAGGTTTACAGGCATTAACATAGAAACTGAAAGCAATGCAGCAGCAGATAGCATGATCTCTACAGAAAAAACCATTACAAGAAAATGCCTGCTCGCTGCAAGCCCGCCTATGCCTATTGAGAACAAAACAAACGGAAAAAGCATGTAGTATATCATTTTATCATCAGCAGCACTACCGCTGCCAAAGAGGTGCCAAACAAAAGGAATGCCATTTCATAAAAGAAAGGAATGGCAATTGCAAGGTCACTTGATAAGCCAGGCTGGCTTATAGGTATTGAAGCTGGTGAAGTTATACCTGAACCTGAAAACAGGAAAAAGAATGCGATGAATGCAAGTACAGAAAATACCGCCATGGAAAGGTAGTTTGTATGCTTAAGCGGAGATTGCATGTGCTGGCCTACACTTAGAAATATATATGCAGAAACCCCTCCTACCATTATAAAAAGCTGTATCGCTGCAAATAACGGCTGATAAAACACTATAAACATAAGGGTATTGATTATAAAAAATAGCGCAAGCGCAACAACGCTATGCAAAAGCTTTTTTGATGTATAAACAAGAATGGCAGCAATTGCCTCTAATATGGCAACTATTGCAAATATCACAAACATAATAGACATAAACATCACTTAATATATCACTTCATATCACTTGGCAGCAGGACAAATTCCCTCTTGTCCATGCGTTCAAAATCATAATTTTTGGTCAATATAAGGCATTTTGTAGGGCATACCTCTTCGCAGAGACCGCAGAAAAGGCACCGCTCCAGGTTTATGCTTGGTAGCTTTTTGCCTATTTTGCTAGAAGGCTCCAGCATTGTTATTGTCTGGTTTGGGCATATCCTTGCGCAGGCGCCACAACCTATGCAGGTTTCAATATCCAGCTTATGCACACCGCGGTAATTATCAGCAACCATTTCCCTTTCCTCTGGATATTTAAGGGTAAATGGCTTTTTGGTCATTTCACGCATAGACTTTGCAATTGCCTTTATAATCAAACAATGCACCGCAGGGAATGCACAACCTCCTTTACTTTATTTATGCTTATGCATTAAAGTATATATGTTTTGTTGCATAAGTAAAATGATGTTATATGGTGAGGGCATGGATGAAAATGGCTATGAAGGAAACAACGAAGAGAGTACTGAAAACAAAATAAAGACAGGCATATCGGGCTTAGACCAAATGCTTTATGGAGGGATTGAAAAAAATAGCCAGGTACTGATTGCAGGTGGGCCAGGAACAGGCAAAACGCTAATGACATTTGAGATACTGTACAATTGCGCAAAATCAGGCATAAACTCTGCATTTATAGCGCTTGAGGAAAGTGCAAAACAGGTGATAAAAAATGCAAAGAGCGCATTCCCGGATTTCACAGACATAGATGAGCTGATAAAAAGCAAAAGGCTCATTGTTGATGGAGAAGACCCTTCGCTGAAGGTGCAGCAAGCTACAGACTCTGAATCCTATGCCTTCGGCGGGATTGTTGCTGATATAGAGAATGTTATACTTTCCAACGGGTCAAAAGTAGTTGCAATAGACTCTGTTTCAATACTTAGGCTTGTGCTTGAAACAGAAAGCGCATACAGAAAAGCAATGCTTGCACTTGTTTCAAACCTTAAAAGGCTTGGAGTTACCTCAATACTTGTAAGCGAGGTATCCTCTTCAGATAGGAGAGATGTAAAGTTTACACCTGAATTTTTCATATTTGACAGTGTAATTGTCATGTACCCGCAAAGCGATGAAAACAAAAGGCTGCTAGAACTTGAAATTATAAAATCTAGGGGATCAAACCACAGCTGGGCGCTTGCCCCATATGAAATAACTCCAAATGGATTCAGGATATTTACTATAGAGAGCTGATAAAGTGGAAGCGCGGCAAGGCAAAGATAAAGAGGGCAAAAATAAAGAAGGCAATGATTATAGAAGGCTTGTTTTACCTACTGTGTTTGCTTTAGCTATCCTTATTATTGGGCTAGCATTGATTTTAATGCATGGAAACGGTGTGGCAGGATGCAGCCACAAGATAACGCAAGGGTTAAGGTATTCTTGTTACCTTAGCTATGCAGAACAGAATAGGAATGCGTCAATATGCACAATGATGAATGGCTATGAAGAGGCAGAATGTATAAAAACTGTTGCCGCACAGACAGGAAATGTAGAGGCATGCATGCTTATAAATGGAAGCGCAATGAATTCATGCATGTCTTATGTAGGTATAAGCACAAATAATATAACAGCATGTGAAATGGCAGGCAACCAATCATGCATATTTGAAGTTGCGAAAAATGGAAACTTCAGCAATGTGCAATACTGCAACCTTATGAATGAAAGTAATGGAAACATATGCAAAACTGTATACTGGTATAGAATTGCAGAGCAAAACATGTCAAGCGCTGCATGCAGAAACATACCGCAGAATGCAAGCCTTTTAAGCCTTAGCTCGTTCTTAGGCATAAACCAAAGCTTACAGTATTCATCGTTATATGCATATTATAATATAACAGCAAGGGATTTGTGCTACATAAAGCTTGCAGCATTAAGCAAAAATGAAAGCATATGCAGTATGCTAGCATTTAATGCAAGCAAGATATGTGAAGCGAGCTTTGCTGCAAATACTGCAAATAAAACAAGAAATAGCACACTTAACATAAGCACAGCAAATCCTGAAGAGCTTTGTAAGGGCATGAGCGGGGCAGAAAAAGATGAGTGCATAGGCAGCATATATACATATAGGGCAATGACAACAGGCAATGTTTCCATATGCCTTAAAAACAACCTATATAATATGACAGACATATGCATATTTTCTGTAGTACAGAAATGGAAAAATGAAAGCGACTGCGCATACATAAAGAGCAGTATTTTGTCAAGCGATTGCTATGGCCTGTTCAATACAACTTAGCTTTAAAGCATAAATGGTGTGCATAATATGCATTCAATGTATTTCAGTTATTGCAAAAATTGAAAAATGAGAAATAAGTGAAGTGCAATCAAATGGACACATATATAATATCTGCAATTAAAGAAAGGGTATCAGACAGGCTTTATACGCTTGTGGGGAAATGCGTTCTGCATGTGCCATCAAAGGCAGCATTTTCATTGTATGATAGTGTAACAATAAGCAATGAAAATGAGATAAGGCTTGTAGGGCATAGCAGCAAAAGGGCTTGCAGCATCGCAATAGGCAAAATAGCAAAAGTGTACAAAAGAAAAGCAATAGAAAATGAAGAGCTTGAAGAAGTAGCAAAAAAAATGGAAGGGAAGATAGAAAGGGCTGCAAAAGGGCTTGCCAGGGCATATGTAAGCGGGGCGCCAATCTCAATAAGGTTCCACAGCGATGGAGATGGGGCCAGCGGCGCGTTGGCTGTTTATTATGCGCTTAGTGCATTGAGCAAAAGCATGCCTTCTGTGAGGTGGGAGGCGCAGCATAGCATAGCTTATACCCTTGAAGCATTCTATTCAGACATTGGCTTTTTCAGCAATTGCAATAGCGCAGAAAAGCCTAAATTAGTTATTATAGATTTTGGCACTTCACCTGAGAGCAATGAGGCAGTGAATGAGATAAGGAAGAAAGGCATAGATGTTATATGGCTTGACCACCACCAAATTCCAAAAGGGTTTAGCAAAGGGCTTAAGGCATATATCAACCCTCTTGAATATGGTGGCGAAAGCGACTTCACTGCTGGGTATCTGGCATGCATATTTGCTGAATGCATCTCTGGAATAAAAACAGACTTGCTGAAAAGCGCGTCTCTAATAAGTGATTCAAGCATCTATGCAAACAAAAAAGATGCAGATGCAGCAAAAGTTGCCACAGTGCTTGATTTCATTACAGGAGTAAAAAAATATACAGGGTACATTGCAGGGCCTTTAGTGCCAAGCTACTTTGCCAAGATAATTGAAGACAAGGAAAAGCTTGATGAGATAAATGCATATGCAAATATGGTTATTGACGATATGGTAAATACTGGCATAAAAATCGCAAAGAGGCATGCAGGCAAAGACGGCATAGAGATAAATGTTGTGGACTTTGAGGAAGTAGGGAAAAAATACTCTGGCTATGTATTGCCTGGGAGGTACAGCTCAAAGCTCCATGAGAAGATTGAGGCTATGAACCCAAAAAGCGTTACAGTAGTGTCATTCAAAAACAGCATATCAATACGGATAAGCAGAGGCATAACTAAAAAATTGGATATACTTAAAGGCATTGATAGCATAAAGGCAGAACATGAAGGGGTTACAGGCGGAGGGCATGAATCTGCGGCAGGCGTGCTTGTCTGGAATGGCAACATAAAAGAAGTGCTTAGGGAGCTGCTTGCATATATGGGGGCAAAAGTTTGAATTTAGCTCAAAACATGCCTTTGTATAGCAGAGACAGGAAAATGGCCATTATTATCATAAAGAGTATTGATTCCAAAGGAATCATGCTTGTAAGCATCATCAGTACAAATATTACTGCCATTGTGCCAAAATATACTGGCTTGTTCCATGCAAGGACCTTGCTGCCGTCAAGCGGGAATACAGGAAGCATATTGAAGAATGCAAGCAGTATGCTTATAAAGAGGGTAAAAGACACCATCAATGAAAAGTAAGGGCCGAGCAACTTGCCAAATGCGAGCTCTATTGCAAGGAATATGCCAAAAACAGTAAAATTTGTCAGCGGCCCTGCGAGCGATACAATGCCGTTTTCCTTCTTAGAAAAATTGCTTGCATATATTACTGTTGCGCCAGGTATACCAACAAGAAAGCCGAAAATCCCTGTGATGAGAGTTATAATAAGGCCGTTATATGATGCCCTGAAGCCTGCAATCGCACCATAATGCTGCGCCATGAACTTGTGCATGAGCTCATGAAATATAAAGCTTAGGGTAACGCCTACAAACGAGATTGGAAGCAGATAAATAAATACCAGATATGCCGGGGCGCCCTTTATGCCCAATGCCGCAGAAAGCCCAGTGCCATTATACATAAGGCCCATTATGCCCCCCATAAATGTCAATGTAAATGCAATAACAAGCACCGCATCTGCTAGCGCCAGGTTTTTGATCTCATAAAGCTTTGGCAGATTTTCCCTTCTCACAGTATAACCTATATTCAATAAACAAAGCAAAAGTATAGCCCTACTCAGATTCGAACTGAGGTTTCCAGGTCCAGAGCCTGGCGTCCTTTTGTGGTTGTGCAAGCAATGTCCACTGGACGATAGGGCTATATCGCTTATATTTCTCTGCAAAATGCTTTATATGTTTTTGTTTTTCTGCATTGCAAGGCAAGGCATATGCAAAGCTTGTGCAATAAAAAAAGGCGCATTGCGAATGAAAATGCATATATTCTTTTTTGAAGAAATAAAAGTGGTTGACCAGATGCTTTTATTTAAAAATTATGCGATCTCGCTTGACAGAAATGAACCTAATGCAAGCATGCATTTTGTATCGCACGCCCATTCAGACCATATAAGTGGGGCAAGAAAAAGCAAAAGGATAACTGCAAGCAGTGAAACAATAGACCTTATCAACGCTGTTTATGGCTCTGATGTGCATGAAGAAAGCTTAAGCTATGACCATGCAAAGATTGAGCTTTTGAGTGCAGGGCACATGCTTGGCTCAAAGCAGCTATTCATAGAAGATTACGAAAGCGGTGCCAGCTTCGTTTACAGTGGCGATTTCCAAATGGAAAGAAGTGACACAGTAAGTCCAATAGAGATTAAAAAGGCTGATATTGCAATAATTGACTCAACATATCCGTACCCAGATGTAAGGTTTGGCAGCAAAGAGGAGGTAAAGGAAAGCCTTGCCAATTGGGTAAGCAAGGCCTTGGAAAAAGGGAATGTGCTTTTTACTGCTTATAGAATGGGAAAAGCCCAGGAGCTTATAAAAATCCTGAATGGCAATGGAATAGTGCCGCTCGTAAGCAAGGAGATAGACAAGGTAAACAAAGTATATATAAGGCACGGCATAAAGCTTGAGTACATGTCAGCATATGATGAAACGCTTGACTGCGAAGAGGCTGTAAAAGAAAATTTTGTAGGCATAACTGATTTAAGGGATATCCGAAGGCTTGCAAAAGCCATTGAAAAGGTATATGCAAAAAGAGCTTATACTGCAATAGCTACAGGATTTGCAAAAACCGTAAGGTTTGAAACTGATGCACAGTTTGCCCTTAGCGACCATGCAGACTTCAGCCAAGCCATTGCATATTTAGAAGAGGTGCAGCCAAGGGCAGTATTCACATATGGGCCAAACAGCGTGATTATGGCGGCAAACCTTGAAAAGGCAGGTTACAACGCAGTGCCATTAAGCCCGAACAGCAGCCTCAATGCCAGCATCATTGCAAGGTTAAACAGCAGTGTGGGACTCGCTCGTATACATGCTTAAGCCAGGCCTCGGCTTTATTGCTTGATTTGACCTTATGCCATATATCTGCTGTACATTGTTTGAATATGCAAATTCTATAAGCCGCTGGGTTATTATGCCATCAAATACCACTACAGATACCCCTTTTGTCTCCTGTATAGCCTGCATAAGCTCCCTTATTGGCACCTCCTTTAAAAGGTTGCCGTTTTGGTCATAAAGCCTTCCACGTAGAGTATTGTGCAATTCTTCTAATGCATCAATGTACCTCTTTTCTGGAAAATTGCCAGTATCTATCTTTGGTATGCTCTCCATTGCGTCATTGGCGCTTACTTCATGCAGACCAAATGCCTCTTCGTTGGAAGCTGCACTTTGCATTGAAGGCTGGGCCTGCCTTGACATGTTCTGCACAATGTGTGATGGACTTAAAATCTTGCTGCCCTGCTGATATGCCTCATGTGAATCTTGGGCGTATGTATCATATGCGCTGTGCGGTTCTTCATAGGCATTTGATTCCTCAGAATATTCAGGCATGCCGTGCTTGTTGTTGTGCTTTGCTTGCAGCCTTGCATCATTATCATGCTTTTTGTATTCCTTGTATTTGCTATTCTGCTGAAGGAACTGCTCTATTGGTATCTTATTCCTAAGCGCTTTTATTACCTCCTTTCGGGTAAGCTCCTCTACCTCTTTGCCATCAGGAGCCCTTGCTATAAAATCTATGTCTGCCTGCTCAAGGAGCTCTTTTATTATCATTTCACCGCCGCGGTCGCCATCAACAAATAATGTTGCATCCTTCTCTGCGCATAGAGAGATTATAGACTTTGGTATAGTGCCAGATGCACCGCCAACAGCAACTGCATTGGAGATGTCATTGCGAAGCAGATTCAGCACGTCTGCTCTACCTTCCACAATAATAACATCTTCACTTTTGCCAACATCAGGCCCTGCAGGAAGGGATTCTGGGCCATAGGTGCTTATGGTGCTTGCCTTTACGTCTGTCTCTACAAGCTCGCTGATCTCTTTGCTATCAGGCATTTCTGTTGCAAGAAGTGTCTTAACAAGCTCCTTTGCACGCTCCACTATATGCTTCCTTTTTTCGTCTCTTGTGTCCTCAACCTTTTCGATTTTAAATGAGGTTTCAAAAGGCCCGACTCTGTCAACAGATTCTATTGCAGCAGCAAGTATGCATGTTTCAACCCTATTAAGCGATGAAGGGAGAAAGAGCCTGCCTTGGGTCTTGTTGTTGGAAATTGTCTGCTCTATCTCTATCCTGCCTATCTTGCCGTTCTTCTGAAGCTCACGCAGGTCAAGTGTGCTGCCGAGCAGCCCCTCAGTCTGCCCGAAAACTGCCCCTATTATATCAGGCTTTTCAACCAAGCCATTTATCTCAAACCTTGCTTCTATCATATATTTTACAATGTCTATATAGGTTTTTGCCATTTTCATCACTTCAGGATAAGATATGTGAATTACTGCTATTGCTGTAAACCTTGGCTATGACTTATCTCGCAAATGAAAGCATATACCGCATTACGCATTATAATCATCAATATCTTAATCCTGTATTTAATTCTGCGGGAAAATATATAAAAGTATAAGTAAATTTGTTTACATTGATTGCTAGGCAGTTGATTTTATCCCTATGCCATTTGATTTCCTATTGCTTAACTGCTGCTATTTTGTATATTCCATTTTTTGCTTTTAGAATAGAGAAGTTTGCCATCCATGCAGGCTTGTGTTGCATTAGAAAAGAATAAAAATTTCTATATGGCTATGAAGCATGCGCTAAGCCAAGCAATAAAATTTGAGGCGTATGCAAGGCATACGCCCCAGGTGGATGAGAATAGGGTTGTTACAGAATTAGCATTATAAACTTTACCAAAACAGTGAATGGTAAAGATTTATGCTGAAAACATTATTTAAGGCTTTCCTTATAATTCTTGTAGAAAAGTAAGAATTACTTGCCGTATACCTCATAATATTTCTTTACAAGCTGGACTGCGTGGTCTACTGCCTTTTTGACATCTTCCACTGTCTTTGCCCCTGTGCATATTATCTTGCCAGTATTGAAAAGGAGGAGCGCAGCCTTCGGGTCATAAACCTTGAATATTGCACCTGGAAACTGCTCAGGCTCATAGTCTATATCCCTTGAAAGCCTTGCAAGGTTATAAAGATCAAGCGTTACATGCAGCTCTGCGCTGGCAACTATATTGACTACCTCATAGGTAGGCTTAAGCACAATTTTGCCGTGTTTTGCATCAGAACCTTTTGCTTTTTGAGGGTTTGCCATCCAATACGCCTTTATTTTTCATTTTCTTTATATAGATTTCTAATAAAGTATTATATATATTTGTATTGCCAATTTATTAGCACAGTGATACAATGGCAAAAAGATCATTAGGGCTTATAGGCAGCAGGTCTAGGAATCTTGCTAGGCACCACAAACCATCAGATTTGGCAGTTAAGGATTTTATAAAGCAGTTTAGCATAGGAGACAAGGTTGCAATTATCCCAAAGGGCAATGTAAAGGATGCCCCGCACCCAAGATATAAAGGAAAGATAGGCACAGTTATTGGAAAGAGGGGCCAGGCTTATATCGTAAAGGTAAGAGATTTTAATGCTGAAAAGGAGCTTATAGTGCCTAACCGGCACCTTGAAAAGATAGCCAAAAAGGCATAATCTTTATGGAAATAAAGGAGCTTTTCAGCCAGGTATATTCAATAGATGGGAAGCTTGCAACAGTAAACCTCAGCAAAGGCAACAGGGTATACAATGAGGAGCTTATAGAAGTAAATGGCATTGAATACAGGACATGGAATCCATATAGAAGCAAACTGGCTGCAGCAATATTGAAAGGGCTTAAGAATTTCAGCATAAGCAAGGAATCAAATGTCTTGTATTTAGGGGCTGCAACGGGCACCACAGCAAGCCATGTAAGTGATATAGCAAGCAATGGCAGCGTGTTCTGCGTTGAAATCTCGCAAAGAAACATGAGGGAGCTTATAAAGGTATGTGAAAAGAGGCCAAACATGTTCCCTATACTTGCAGATGCAAACAATACCAATGAATATGAAAATGAGGTAGGGCAGTGCGATGTTATCTATCAAGACATAGCGGCGCCAGACCAGGCAGAGATACTCAATAAAAACAGCCATATGCTGAAAAAAGGTGGCTTTGCATATTTTGTCATAAAGTCCCAGAGCATTGACATAACAAAGGAGCCTGAGGAGATATTCAATAGGGAAATAAGCGCTTTGAATGGGTTTGATGTATTGGAAAAGATTGACATAGAGCCTTATGACAGCATGCACCTTTTCGTTGTGCTTAGGAAAAAATGATTTTATGATGCGCACGCACTATGCAGAGGATTTAAAGCCAGATATGGATGGCACAGAAGTGGAGCTTGCAGGGTGGGTTCACGAGGTAAGGGAGCTTGGCGGAATAGTTTTTATGCTTCTTAGGGATAAAACAGGTATCATACAGATAATAGGGAAAGGCAACAAGGCAATAATGGAAAAGATGAGATTGCCAAAGGAAAGCGTTATAAGGGTTAAAGGCATTGTAAAGGCAAACAAGGAAGCAAGAAGAGGGCTTGAGGTCGTACCTTCTGAAATAGAAAACCTTAACCCATTGTCAACAAAGATCCCTTTTGAGGTCACAGGCAAGGTCGATGCAGATCTTGATGTCAGGCTTGATTATAGGTATGTAGACTTAAGAAGGATAGAAACAAGCTCATTGTTCAGGATAGAATCAACAATAGCCAACAGCTTTATAGAAAATGCAATTAATGAGGGCTTTACGCATATTAGAACCCCATCAATTGTTGCAGAAGCAACAGAGGGCGGCGCGGAACTTTTCAGCGTAAAGTATTTTGAAAGGGATGCTTTCCTTGCGCAGTCGCCGCAGCTGTACAAGCAGCTTGCCGCTATAGGAGGGCTTGAAAAGGTATTTACAATAACGCCAGTATTTAGAGCGGAAAAGTCAAATACAACAGCGCACCTTAATGAGATTACGCAGATGGACATAGAGATGGCATTTGCAGACCACAATGATGTAATAAAGATACTTGCAGGCACGCTGAAAAATATTGTAAGTAATGTAATTGAAAAAAACCAGAAAGAGCTTGCAGCGCTGAATATAAGCCTTGAAGTGCCAGATGTAAAAATTGTTGACTATTCAGAGGTAATTGACAAGATAGCTTACACTGGAATAAAATTCGGCGATGACTTCTCAAGGGAGCACGAAAAGGCAATACAGCATGAATACGGCGATGCAGTTATAGTCAAGGGATATCCAACTGCAATAAGGAGCTTTTACTCAATGCCCAATAGCAATGACCCAAAGATATCAAACAGCTTTGACCTCATATACAAAGGCTTGGAGGTATCAAGCGGAGCACAGCGTATACACCTGCCAGAGCTGCTTATAAAAGCAATAAAGAGCAGGGGCATGGACCCAAAGAATTTTGAGGGCTACATAAATGCAATGAGGTGCGGGGCGCCACCGCATGCAGGATGGAGCCTTGGGCTAGAAAGGCTTACAATGGCAATGACTGGCATGCAAAACATAAGAGAATGCTGCCTATTTCCAAGGGACAGAAAAAGGCTTACGCCTTAGTGCAAAGTTACAAAGGATTTGCTGCTGCTTGTGTTTTTGGCTTAAGGCATAAAATTAGACATAAAATTGCAATGCTAAACTATAGTATGCAGCCGCAAAAGCAAGTTAATAGCAAGCAATAAATATGAGAAAAGCAGATAAAAATCCTATGTTTAAAAGCACTGCTGTTGGAGCTGAGTTGGTTGAAGAGAAGGTGAAAAAGTACTGCGAAGGCAGGTTTGGCTATGTTTATTTCAGAAAGGGTAGAGAGGGCAGCAGCTTTGAAGAGGTAAGCAAAAAAAGGGCAGTGTTCCTTGCTTCCATAGATGAGGAAGAAAAGGGGGATTATAGGCTAACAGATATTGCATTATATAAGGCTGAAAAGGGCTATATTGTGGCATATGCCGCTGAAAGCAGAAATGCAGATAGCATGAAATTTAGCTTTTATGATGAGCTGAAAAGTTTTGACGAGCTTGCAAGCGCTTATCCTAAGCTGGCGTGGAAGCTTAGGGCCAGCATGCTGCTTAGGCAATAGAAAATGAAAATGCAAAGAAGCCATAGCATCAAAAGCCAATGCCAATGCGGTTTGCGGCATTGCAAAGCTGCTATGGCAATGGCATTGCATTATCGGAATGGCTTTATACCTTTTTGCATCATATTTCTTACTGAAGCTGCAGGGGTGGCAGAGCATGGTCAAATGCGCAAGGCTTAGGACCTTGCGCCTTAGGGCTGCGTGAGTTCAAATCTCACCCCCTGCAAATAATTCAATAATGCAATGCAAAAAAGCCAGGCAAGAAAGCATGCAAAACAACGCAGAAAAATATGAAGCAGTATGCATAGCTGCCTTGTTCTTGCTGGCATCTTTAATAATACTGAAGGTATACTTGGCAAGCGGAGTAGGCTGGGACTTTTTGTCGCATTATCTAAATGGAAGGACCCTTGCCAATGGGCAATTTTATAGCTACCTTGCAGGCTTAGCGCATGCAGGAAATAAAAGCATGCCTGCGCTTATTGTAAGCAAGGGAATCTACTTTGACCAGGTATGGGAGCCGCTTCCATCTGCTATAATTGCGCTTTTTATTATTGCATTGAGGCAATATGCACTTGCAGCATATCTTGTATTTCTTGTAGGATTTCTCTTTTTCAGCTCTTATATTGCTGCCAGAAAGATAGGCATTAATCCACTAATTCTGTCTTCAATTATGGCAGCGCCTTTTTGCATAAGGTATGAGGTATTATACAATGGCGCAGAGGTGCTGGCGCTTGCATTATTTCTTATTGCTTTAGGCTATGCAGCAAAGAGGGAGTCCAAGGCAGGGCTGTTCGTAGGGCTGATGGGGCTTGCAAAATATGAAAGCCTAGCAATTGCGCCACTGCTGTTTCTAATTGGAAAAGCCAGAGGAAAAATTAAAGGCGACATTGAAGTGGCAAAGGCAATTGCACTTGCGCTGCTGGTAACTGCGCCTTGGCTTATCTTCAACTTTGTATATTTTAGGGACCCTCTCCAAAGCTATATTGTGCAGATGGCAGAGATACAGCCGCAGCATAATATCCTGCCATCATTTATTTCAGCAATAATTGCAATATTGTGGTATCCTGCGGTGCTTATGCTTGTAGCATTTGCATTAAGAATATATGCTGTAAGGAAAACAGGGCAGAATCCATATATGATATGGCATATATCAAAATGGCAGTATAGGATGCAGATAGCAGTTGCAGCATGGCTGCTTGCATTTGCAGGGTTTGCATTCTCATTTGCTAATGCACAGGGAGCAATAAGGCTTGGCTATGAGGTTTACGGGGCAAGCGGAGTTATTGCGGCAATCTCCTTGGAACCAACACTTAAAAACATAAAAATAAGAAAGGGCTTTAACGCAGGCAGAGTTATTCCTTATTTGATATTTGCAATAACTATTGCTATGATTTTCAACATGTATTGCAATTTAAGCGCCATAAATTTCAATATGCTGCAAGGACTAGGCTTTAAATACCAAGGATACAGCAATGCGGCAAATGCGCTGAAGAGCCACAACCTAAGCAACTGTGAGGTCGTTTCAAATGCATGGCCTTACTTGAATTTCTACAACATAACTGCTTTTTCAACATATGCATGCAACAGCACAATAGAAAAAATGCCAGTAGTCATCTTTTGGAATGAAGGGGTGCAAGACTATTGTGGAAATAGCATAGAAAGCATTAATATGCCAATAGTCTTTAATTATAAAAACTTCTCTATATATCTGCCAAAGAATTACACATGCGTAAAATAGCAAGGGCTGGCATATCAAAGCCTTGCAGATAATGCCTTAAGTCAGTAGGGGCTTTGTAGAAATTCTACTGCTTTTCACTTTATCAATCTAAGGGTAAAATTGCCTTTATATAAGCAAATTTCATCTAATGGTGGCCAAGTATGCTTAGGCTACTAATACTATTTTAGTATTTCTACAGAGCCATTTTAGGGCAATGCTTAAATATAAGAAAAGCCATAATACATAATGACTGGCATGGAGACATCAAAAGAAAGCAAAGAGGTAAATAAGAGCAATACAGCATCAAAAGAGGTAAATAGCAACAAGGTTAAGGCATCTGATGAGATAGACAACAAAGCTATTAATATATTGCAGCCACCATTCAAAGGTGCAAATGACTCAAATAATATTGAGGCGCCGAAGGAAAAGCGCAGTATTTTTGCACGTATTGCAGATTTTTTCAATAATAACTTGCAACATTTGCTGCACCCGAATATTAACACATCAAATGAAAATAAAGACAAAGAGGCAGAAAAAATAGAAAGGAACTGGCGTAAGAATAGGGTACAGTGGGCAAGGGAGCTAGATTTGCTACTCTTTGTTAATAACGATTTGCGCAACAATGTATATGTAAAAAATGTTATGCGAGATATTGACACAAACCATCCTGAAAAGCTTACAATATACGACGGCTTTAGGGTTTATGATGCAATAGAAGGGGTAAGCGCAAGAAGTAATAGCAATATGGAAAGCAGAAGGTATTACAGCGAATGGACATTAGAAAGGATAATAAGCAATTCAATGGGACAGAGCCTAGAAAAGCAGGTAGAAGCTAGAGAAAGCATCTGGCACAGGCATCTGCTTGCTGATTTCAATGAAAAACGAGATGAACTTATAACATGGAAAAAATACGCCCTTTTTAGCGGGATGCACAAAGAAGCAATTTACAACAGCGAGCATTTTGAGGAAATTGCTGCAAAGAAAGGCATAACAGAAAAGGATTGGAATGAGCTGCTGCTTATGTTAAATAAAATAGCCAAAAAGGGGGAAAAAGTACTTGGAGCGCCAATGGAGAGCGCAATCCTTCTTAGAAGGGAAAAACCGCTTACGGTACCAATGGAGGAATATAAGACCTTGCTTAGGAAAGATGAGCAACCGCAGCCTTCTGCAACAGATACAGAAAAACAGGCAGCTAATCCAAAGGCAGAAGCAGAAAAGCAGCAGGAATAGCTATAAATAACTTTTATGCAAAAGTAAATTGAGAAAAAGGTGAGTAAAATGCCAGGAGACACAAACACGAAAAATGAACAACTCGAAGGAGAGGACGTTGTATATGTAGGTAAGAAGCCAACAATGAATTATGTGTTGGCAGTGGTTACTCAGTTCAACAGCGGGCAAAAGGAGGTTACTATAAAAGCTAGGGGAAAGGCAATCTCAAAGGCGGTTGACGTAAAGGAGATAGTTGTTAACAAGTTCATGCCTGATCTTGTTAGCAAGGAGATGAAGTCTTCTTCTGAAGAGCTTACAAATGAGGACGGGACAAAGTCTAAAGTAAGCGCAATCCAGATAACATTGGCAAAAAGCTGATTAGCTTTTTGCTTTCTTCTTTTTTGCTTTTTTGGGCTTTTGGCTGCATTTACAATGAAACTTAATGGATTTGCTGGTGCCAGCAAAGAAGCTTAGAATTGCTGCAAAACAAGTGTTGCATTCGGTATACTATTTTGTATAGAATTTTTGTATAGAATTTTGTATAGGCATATATATGTATCCATTAAAATAATATTGTGGCAGCATGGATAGGTATATAGCGCTCATAAAGAACTTTATGCACAACAGCAGCCTAATGATCTGCCCTGTATGCGGAAGCGAAACCCCTGCCATAAACGGCAAAGGTATATGTGCAGTTTGCGAAAATGCTATAAGCATGCCAAAGAACGAGCTTGAAGGCAAGGATGCAGAGCTTGCCGAGATGCTTGCTTATTATAGGGATAAGCTTCCAAGCCCATATGATGCAATAGAGGCATATAATGCAATTTTGGAAAAGTATCCTTCCTCAAGATACATTTATATGCAGGGGCTGAACTATATCAAGGCATCAAATTCTGAAATAGAAAGCATAGACTATAGCCTTAGCGGCTTCATGGAGGAGAATGCAGCGCATAACGACAAGGCAATTGAAAGCTACACGAAGGCAAGGGAAAGCTTTGCAAATGCATTGGCAAGCGTTGATGAAGCCATAGATTCAATATATGCTGGGTTTCTGTCAGCACTTAAGCTAAAAGATGCAAAACAGGCGAAGCTGCTGCTAGACAGGCTTTCTGCGGATTCATACATTTATTCATATGCATCAGTTATTTTTGATTCCTTTACAGGAAATTTTGATGGTGTAATAAGCAAGGCAGAAAAAATGATGGATAGCAAGGATTACCCAATAACGCTATTTTATTATATTGCACTGGCGCTGTTCAAAAAAGGGAGGCATGCGCAGGCATTGGGCATAGCAAAAGAGCTAGGCAAAAGCATAAGCAGCCCCAACCTTGAAGCGCTTATAGGCTATATCAAAAAGCAGCAAAGCCCAGATTGAGTTTTTATGCCTTTAAGCAATGCATAGGCAAGCAAAATGCTAAAGCGGTGATATCATTATAAACCGCATTTCATCCTTATTGTCAAGTATGCAGTAGCCAAAGCGCTCGAATTGCACAATATCCCCTTTTTGGAGCCTTTCGCAGTATTTTTCCGCATAGCCAACTGCAACTGACATGCTGTCCTTGGCAATGTTCCCTTCTTTGTCAAGGAGCGGCTTAGGGATCATTACGCTGCATTTGATGCTGCCTTCAGGGACCCACTGTATTATCTTTGAATATTTTGCTGCAGACTTTTCTGCTGCAATGGCATTATCCTTCTGGGTTATCCTTACATCAACAAACTCTTTAAGGCGCACTATGTCCCCAATTTCAATTGAATCAAAATCCTTTTTGCTTATGTATACAGCATTGGAAACGGTATATTCACGGAAGTCCTCCTTGCCCTGAAGGGTAGGCATTTTAACTTTAATTTGACTTATGCCATCTATGGAAAGCTTTACTGGATCCTCAACAAAGAAAAGGTGTTTTGCAAAATTGTTGATTATCTTTGCATTTTCATGCAAAAGCGCATCCATCGTTGCAATGCCGTCATATTTGCTCATTCCAGACCTTAAGACAAACTTCCTTATTGCCTCTGGCTGTATCCCCCTCCTTCTTAATGCAGCTATAGTAACAAGGCGCGGGTCATCCCAGCCATCAACTGTGCCATTGGCTATAAGCTCACGTATAACCCTCTTTGCGGTGGTATTGCCCTCTATCCTTAGCCTTGCCTCATAATGGAAGCGGGGAAGCTTGAAGCCCAAGCTTGTGAGTATTGCCCTATGGACCTCTTCCCATTTTTCATACTCTTTGCCCCGTATGACATCGCTTATGCCATTGAGGCTGTCTATTATAGGGGTATTCATATGGTAAGTTGGCCAGACAATGTACTTGGATCCTTGCCTGTAATGCTTAAGCTTCTTTATCCTGAAAAGGGTAGGGTCGCGCATAAGGTCATTTGCTGCTTTCATATCCCCTTTAAGCCTGACTATTGCTTCACCTTCATTGAATTTGCCTGCAAGCATTTCATCAAAAAGCTCAAGGTTTTTTTCTATGCTGTTGCTTCTGTGCTCGCATTCAATTGAATGCAGGCGGCCTTCCTTTATCTTTTCAAGGCTGCAGAAGCAGACATATGCCTTGCCATGCCTTATAAGCTCTTTTCCATACTCATAAATCTTTTCAATGTAATCGCTGGCAAAATATTCCTTTGAAAATTTCACACCCATCCACTTTGTGTCTTCCCTTATTGCATCAACATACTTCTGCTGGCATTTCTCAGGGTTTGTGTCATCAAAATAAAGGTATATCTTGCCGTTGTAAAGCTTTGCAAATTCCTCGCTAAGGATGCACTGCTTCATGTTGCCGATCTGTATATAGCCTCCTGGCTCAGGGGGGAACCTTGTAAATACCTTTCCCATTTCTGCGCCATCAATATGCAAATGTGGTCCAGCGCTTTTTTCAGCTTTATCTTTCGCCTGCTCTTCAAATTCGCTTCTGTATTTTTCATACTCACTGGAAAGCATGCTTTTTGGCATTGAGTTTACTTCATTAACAATTTCATCAACAGCCTTTCTG
>JABEBW010004811.1_pt1 | contig 22915 bp, 23 predicted proteins | sample 7245961 | NCBI WGS metagenome assembly JABEBW01 (sample SAMN14506364, study PRJNA622280) | hot springs metagenome | biome: hot spring [ENVO:00000051]|acidic hot spring [ENVO:00002120]; feature: spring [ENVO:00000027]|sediment [ENVO:00002007]; material: sediment environment [ENVO:01001048]...
GCTTACGCCAATTAAGGAAAAGGCTGTAGAAGCTGCTGCTCAGTAAGTGTTGTACTGCTTTAAATTAACTGGATTTTATAATTAAGTTAGGGAAAGCAGTAAAACTCCAACGGACTTCCCAAAAAAATTTATGAAGTGTTTAATGTCATATAATTATGAGTGCCTCAGGACAGCCTGTGAAATTTAAGCTATGATGTCAGAGCCACCGTAACTTCCACACGGGGGCTCTGCTTTGAGTGTTCCAGCCTGGCCGTTGAATCAGGATGGCGTGAGGATGATGTCGCTAATTCAAACATGCTCTCCACGCTGGAAGGTTACGCGCTGCATGGCAGCCATCTGGCGCATATGATCGATGTGTCCAAACTCGAGCGCCCGGGGCTGTTGAGCTCATGCACAATTTATTAAAATACAGGTTTCATCTGGGCAGCTTTCGCGCTGAAACCAATCTGTAAATTTATAATTTTTATAATTAATTCCCCTCTATTTTGATTTTTGAAAATAGTGGAGATATAGAGCCTCTATTGATTTTGTGCCCGGGCTTAATTGTGTCCCAAACTATTTCGCCATTAAATATTTTAATATTAAGCTGGGTCAACAGGTTTGTGGATTTTAATGGCATTATAGGATACATCATAAATCCAAGGTGGTTCACTGCCTGAACAGAATTATATATTACAGTGCTGGCCCTCTCATAATCTTTTTTTATCAGATCCCATGGCTTTTGGCTGCTCAGGTATTCGTTGCCCATGTAGCCAGATTCTAAAAATGCCTTCACTGCATCCTTGATTCTTAATGAATAGTTCAGGTTAACATAATTCTTTTTCTTTAAAAGCACATTTGAAATAAATTCCTCATCCTGTGAGGTTTGTTTCCCTGGCTGCGGGACAGTGTCGTCAAATTTTTCGCTTACAAATTTTAATACCCTGTTGATAAAATTGCCAATTGTGTCGTTAAGGTCGTTATTTACCATTTTCTGAAAATCGGCCCAGCTGAAGTTAGAATCACCCCTTTCCGGCCTTAAGCTGAGCAGCGCGTATCTCCAGTACTCACCATCTGCTACTTGCAGGGCTTCACTTGCCCATACTCCAACATGCTGGCTCTTGCTAAATTTTAGCTGCCCAAACAGGAAAAACTCAGTAGATGAGATATAGGTTGGCATGTTATAGTCTTCATTTGAGGCTAAAAGCAGACCGGGCAATATTATTGAATGAAATGGGATGTTGTCCTTTCCTATAAAGTAAACGCTCCTTGTATCAGTGGATTTCCAAAACTTTTCAAATAGATCAACACGGCGGCTGCGTTCAAGCTCCTTAACCCCTGACATGTAGCCAAGTATCGCTTCCATCCATACATAGATGGTTTTGTCTTCACTTCCCTGAAATGGCGATGGGATGCCCCACTTGTTATCTCGGGTTATTGACCTTGGTTTGAGCCCCTCATTTATCATATTAAGGCTGAAAAGCCTTACATTTTCAGGCAAACCGTTAACAAATTCCCTTAACTTATCTGTGAGCTTTGGAAGGTCAAAAAACCAATGGTACGTCTGTTTTTTTACAGGCGCATTTCCGCACAGAACACACCTGGGATCAATCAGCATTGTGGGTTCAAGCAATCTTCCGCAATTTTCACACTGATCTCCTCTTGCTTTTTCATAACCGCAAAAGGGGCACTTTCCCACCACGAACCTGTCAGGCAGAAAAATTTTATCGTGCTCACAGTAAAGTTGAGTGGTCTGCTGTTTAAATACGTAGCCTTCCTTGTCCAGCTTAAGGTAAAAGCCCCTTACAAATTCCTTGTGCACATCATTTTCAGTTCTGCTGTAGTTGTCAAGCTCAACTGAAAATTGTTTTAGTAAATTTAAAACTCTTTCATGCATTTGATTGGTAAGCTCAATTGGCTTTTTGCCCTGCTTCAGGGCTTCAACTTCTATGGGCGTTCCGTGTTCATCTGACCCGGAAACTGAAATAACTTCTTCTCCCATGCTTCTTAGGAATCTCGTATAGTAATCTGCAGTGATAAGATGAAGCAGTGTGCCAAGATGCGGCTCACTGTTTATATAAGGCCAGGCTGAAAACACCATCCACTTTCCCATAACTGAGCTTTGCATGGCATATTATTTATATCCTTTTAAAAGTTATAAGAGAGCACGGCAAAAAGCTGTTGCGGTGGGGTAAGCGGCCGGGCAGGTTACGGGGGCAACCCTGAGGAAGCTCCTCCCTCTGACTGAGGGGCCTGGTGCGACGACGCACAACAGGAGACTGTTGGCCATGGAACAGAAACGACACCCGCCAGCAAAATGACGGTGAAAGGCGCAATTTTGTGCCTGGAGGATTGCCGGAAAAGGGATGAAACGGCCATCCCAGGCAGAGCAAGGCCAAATCGGACCTATTAAGCACCCTCAGGCCAGGTTCGGGTAGGCCACATAGTCAAATCCTGCTAAAACAGAAGGAGGGCTATGAGCCGCATGCCCCACCTTGTCATTCATCAGCATAAAGCTTATAGCGCATTTGTTCATTCCCAGAATCATGCTATTGGGAGGCTATGCATTTGGAATATTTTCAAGGTCAGAGCATCTGATAGATATATCAAGGACAGGTGATGGATTTAAAGAAGCGGCGCAGGAGGAATCTCAGCTTTTAATGAGAAAGCAGGAGGAATCTGGAACCAGTTACATAGATGATCCTCAGCTTTTATGGGATGATATGTTCAGGCCCATTGCATTGACGCAGAAGGGGTTAAGCATAAACGGCCTTACAAGGTATTTTGAAACAAATACGTTCTACAAGCAGCCTGTAATAAACGGCAAGCTGGAATACGCAGGCAGCATTGAAGATCACTTATCAATACATGGAAATACAGCGCCCACTTTGATAGCCCTGCCAGACCCTTTTACCTTCCTGCGCATGTCAAAAAATACATGGTACAATGAAGATGCAGCGCTTATCAGGGATTTGGGCAAGCTTCTGGGCTACATTTCAAACGATTTAAAAAGGCTAGGTTATAAGGCGCTGGTTTTAAAGGGCCCAATGTACGCCAATTGCGATGCATCAGGGCTCAGGGAAAGCATATTGAATGCACTTCATGAAATAAAGGTTTCATTCTCAGGCATTGTAATTGTTCATACATATTTTGGAAATCCGGCATTAAATGCAGGCATTTTAAAGGAATCCGATATCGACGGCATTGGAATTGACCCAAAATATGTGAGCGGCATGCAGCTTTATGGAGATAAGGATATTTCATTGGGAGTTATAGATGGTTCCAACACCAAATTAGAGAAAATTGAGGATATAAGGCCTTTTTTAATGGGATTAAAGGGCAAAGTTGATCAAGCATACATTACAAATAACGTTGACTTGGAATTTTTGCCGCAGAACTTCTTGCTTAGCAAAGTTAAATTAATAGGCGAAGCAGTGAGGTTGTTAAGCGATGAAGTTGCTTAAGACACAGGAGATAGGAAGCCTAAAAAAACCATCGTGGCTTCTGGATTATCTAAAGGGCAAAGCTTCTGATGAGGAAAAAAAGGAGGCCCTTGATGAAGCCGCATTCATTAATGTAAAAATGTTGGAAAGCATTGGACTGGATTTAGTATATGATGGAGAAGTAAGAAGGGTTGAGATGTATGAGCACCCAGTAAGGAACATGGGCGGCTTTGAATTTGCTGGCAGGGTCAGGTCATGGGACAACAGATATTATAAAAAGGCGCGCGTGGTTAGCGAAGTTAAATATAAAACAAACTATCATTTAGACGAGTTTCTTTATGTTAAGTCTATTGCGGAAAGGGTTCCAAAGGTCCCTGTTACTGGAGCATATACATTAATGGACTGGTCATATAATGAATATTATAAAAGCAGAACAGACCTTGCAATGGAGCTTGCAGGAATAGTCAGGAGAATCCTTTCGGAGCTTGCTGATAATGGCGCATCGGTGGTGCAGGTGGATGAACCAGCCGCAACAACGCATCCTGCGGAAATGGAAATGTTTACGAGCGTGTTTAATGAGCAGGTGGCGGGCGTAAATTCAAAGATAAGCACTCATATATGCTACAGTGGAGACGATTATTCAAGTTTGATGCCGCATCTATCAGATTTAAAGGCAAGCCATTTTGCCCTTGAGTTTGCGAACAGGGATAAAAACGAACTTGGGGTTGATGATGACTCAAGGCCTGGGTATCGCTCACTTAAGGCATTTAAAGAAAATGGCGCAGGCAAGGAAATAGGGCTGGGTGTTATAGATGTGCACACTGATTTTATAGAGCCGCCGGAACTCATAAGGGACAGAATACTGTACGCCGTTAAGGTTCTGGGGGACCATTCTAAAATATATGTAAATCCTGATTGTGGTTTGAGGACAAGGCAGAGGAGGATAGCATTTCAAAAATTAAAAAACATGATCAAAGGCGTTGAACTTGCCGAGTTAGCCATAAAGTAAAAAATGAATGTAAATATGGTCCTGGCTGAAACTGGCCTTGAGAAAATACCCAGCAAATTTTTAAATGATATAAGAACGGAAAAATCCTGCGCAGCAATTGGCCGCGATGCGAAAAAATGCCTGCTTGACAGGTCATTGCATCATTGGATGTTAAAAGCGATGCCTGATGGAGAAAAGAGAGGCAGGCCTGATATTGCATATCATATATTACTGGATGTAACTGATTCATTGCTGTATAAGCGGGGGCATCTTAATTTTTTTATACACACCTATGATAATAATGTGATAAAAATTGGTAAGGGGGTCAGGCCACCAAGGTCTTACTTTAGGTTTGAGGGCCTTATGATTGACTTATTTGAAAGGAGAAAAATTGAAGCAGGAGGCAAATTGCTTCTTGAAATAGAAAAGATGAGCCTGGGCGAGCTTTTTGGCAAAATTGGAAAACCGGTTTTTGGCCTTAGCTCATCAGGAAAGCGCATTAAAATAGATGAACTAGCCATTAAGCTTGCCAGAATCAACGGCACGTTTGTTATAGGGGGCTTTCCAAAAGGGGATTTTTCAGATGCTGCAATTAAGGCATTTAATGAGTTGTATTCCATAAATCCAACCAGCTTAGAAGCAACCAATGTAACTTCAAGGCTGATATATGAATTGGAGAAAATACGGGGAATGTGGAACTAATTAATTTATTATATAAATTATTGAAGGGTGAAATCAAGCGAAAAAGCGGTTGCGCTCTCATAAACAATTCATTTTTAAAACATATAGGGCCGGGGGAAGCTGTAAAAACCAAGCCATGCATATGACAGGCATGCTGACGCATATCTGTGTGCGCCCACATAGAGCGAAGCCCTTTCTCTTAACAATGGGGAAAAGCTTTTAAATAAATACAGAAGGATAATCTTGTTAGGTGATTTGAAATGTCTATACAGCAAACTCCATATGGACCAGTATTAATACTGAAAGAAGGTTCCAGCGAAACAAAGGGCAATGATGCAATTAGAAATAACATAGATGCGGCTCTGGTAATAACAGAACTCATAAAAACATCGCTTGGCCCACGTGGAATGGATAAAATGGTTGTAGATACATTGGGCGACGTCACAATAACCAATGATGGAGCCACAATGTTAAAGCAAATTGATGTGCAGCATCCTGCCGCAAAGATACTTGTGGAGATAGCTAAAGCAACAGATTCAGAAGTGGGTGATGGAACAACTAGCGCTGTTGTATTTGCAGGCAGATTGCTTGAATCTGCAAAGAAGCTTCTTGATAAAAACATACATCCATCAATAATAGTTGATGGCTATCAGTGGGCTTCAACTAAGGCGCTGGATAAGTTACAGTCGATAGCCATAAAAATTGCTCCTGACGACAGGGAGTGGCTGTCCAAGCTTGCAAGGACAAGCATGCGCTCAAAAATAATTTTTGAGGAATCAGACTACCTTGCCAAAGTGGTTGTGGATGCCATTCTTCAGATTGCTGAAAAGAAAGAAGATGGAACATATAAAGCCGATACAGATATGATATCAGTTCTTAAAAAGCAGGGAGAATCAATATTAGGCACACAGCTTGTAAACGGCATAATAGTTGACAAGGAAGTTGTGCACAGTGGCATGCCAAAAATTATAAAGAACGCTAAAATAGCGCTGTTAAACGCTCCCCTTGAGATAGAAAAGACCGAATACAGCGCTGAAATAAGGATAAGCGATCCAACCAAAATGAAGGCCTTTTTAGACCAGGAAGCTTCAATGTTAAAGCAAATGGTGGATAAGATCAAGGCAGTTGGAGCAAATGTAGTATTTTGCCAGAAAGGCATCGATGACCTAGCTCAGCATTATTTGGCAAAAGCTGGGATAATGGCAGTCAGGAGAGTAAAGGAAAGCGATATGTCCAAGCTGTCAAAGGCTACAGGAGGAAGAATTGTTACAAATATTGATGATCTAACTGCAAATGATCTTGGATTTGCAGGCACTGTTGAAGAGAAGAAAGTGGAAGAAGACAAGTGGGTATTTGTGGAAGAGTGCAAAAATCCCAAGGCCGTATCAATTCTTGTCAGGGGAGGCAGCCAGAGAGTGGTCGATGAAGCAGAAAGATCATTGCACGATGCAATAATGGTAGTTAAGGACGTGCTTGAAAAGCCAACCATAGTAGCAGGGGGTGGAGCAGCAGAAATGGAAATGGCAATGTACGTAAGGGAGGAGGCAAAGAAATTAAGCGGCAGGGAACAATTGGCAGCATTGGCATTTGCCGATGCAATGGAAGCCGGGATACCCCTTACATTGGCTGAAAACGCTGGCATGGATCCACTTGATGTTCAGGTTGAGCTGAGAGCTGCGCATTCAAAGGGAGGCACATGGTTCGGCATTGATGCATACAATAATAAGGTAAATGACATGAGCAAGGAAAATGTATATGAGCCAATAAGCGTTAAGGAGCAGGTTGTCAGATCGGCAACGGAAGCTGCTACCATGATACTCAGGATTGATGAAGTTATTGCATCAAAGGCAAGCAAAGCGCCAGCTGGAGGACAGGGCGGTCCAGGTGGAATGGGCGGCGCTGGAGGCCCAGGCGGAATGGGCGAAGGCGGCATGCCCAATATGCCTGAATAAATTTCTTACCTTTTTTATTTTTTATTTTTTAGAAAGTTAGCTGAATATATCAAAAGCGTATTTAACGAGTTAAAGGCAGCACCCGCATCTTCATTTTTTACAACCACCAATGTATCAGTGTAAGAGCTAACTGTGTCCTCTATGTTGACGCCGCCAGCGCTTATAAATCTGTAAATCAATTCAACGCATCCTGCAGTGTCTATTATTTCAGTTGGGCTATGTATAGTAATAAGCGTTAATCCCTTTTTAATTTCAATTAATTCATTTTTAGAATAGCGTATTGCCCTTAATGCATTTTCAAATGCCTGCCTTTCAAGCACAATGGTGACAGTTTCCTGCATCCTTAACAGATAAATTACATTCTGGCTTGGCGAGAAAAGCTTTTCAAGCAATCCCTGCATTTTTTTCCTGCTTATTACGAGCTTTGTGACGTCTGTGGTCAGGGATATCGTGCTTCCCGCAAGCACCTTGAATGAACTCTCATTTTCAAATGCCTTTTTCTGATGATATCTTTTCAACGCAGAAACTATTGCCTCTTTTGAGGCTGCCATCCTACGATCCTTAAGCTGATGCTGTATTAACCTGGCCAGCGCGCTCAGGTTTGCATAGCCCATGGTCACTGCCTGATCATACGATAAATTAGAGGCTATTATTTCATGTACTGTTCTGTTAATGGATTGACCAGTTTGGGTCATTTTACTTATTATTATGGTCAATTACGTCCAAAAAATATATAAACATTGCTCCTGAGCAGTTAGTGATATGGGAAAAACAGTATTAGCGTATTCAGGAGGACTTGATACAACTGCATCAATAGGATGGATAAAAGAGAAGTACGGTGATGATGTGATAACTGTAACTGTGGATGTTGGGCAGCAGGAGGATTTTAAGGAAATTGAAGAAAGGGCATATGCTGCAGGCAGCCTTAAGCATTACATAATAGATGCAAAAGAAGAATTTGCCAATAGCTTCATACTTCCTTCAATAAAGGCAAATGGGGTTTATGAGAAGAAGTATCCTCTGGCAACTGCCCTGGCAAGGCCATTAATAGCTATGAAAGTGGTTGACGTTGCAAAAAAGGAAAACGCGATGTCGATAGCTCATGGCAGCACTGGCAAAGGAAACGATCAGGTAAGATTTGAAGTAACAATCAAAGCGCTATACCCTCAGGTAAACGTTTATTCCCCGGTCAGAGAATGGAATATGAACCGGGAGGATGAACTGGAATATGTTAAAAAGAAGGGGATACCGATAAAGGTATCTAAAAGTGAATTCAGCATAGATGAAAACTTGTGGGGCAGGTCAATAGAGAGCGGCAGATTGGAGGATCCATGGACAGAGCCACCCGAAGAGGCTTTTAACTGGACGTCATCTCAGAAGAGCGCCCCAGACCTTCCGGAGTACATAGAAATAGAATTTGAAAACGGCATTCCAGTAGCATTAAATGGCAGGCATGAGGACCTGGTTAGCCTGATTAAAGCTCTAAATTCAATGGCTGGAAAACATGGAGTTGGAAGAGTTGACCACATGGAGGATAGAGTTGTTGGAATAAAATCCAGAGAAGTATATGAATGCCCTGCAGCGAGCGTTTTGCTGGCAGCTCACGAAGACCTAGAAAAGATCACTCTTACAAAGTCAATCCTCAGGTTTAAGGAAACAGTTGATCAACAATGGTCAACCCTCATTTACGAAGGCCTTTGGGCAGATCCACTCAGGAATTCACTGGAAGCATTTATAGAATCAACTCAGAAAGCCGTTAATGGCAGCATCAGGTTAAAGCTTTTCAAAGGCCAGCTGCAAATTGTAGGCAGGAAATCCCCAAATTCACTTTACAGAAAACAGCTATCGACTTACAGTTCATTATCAACCTTTGATCAGAAGCAGGCAGTTGGATTTATAAATCTCTGGGGCATGCAAACATTAGTTTACAGGGAGGTAAACGGCTGGTAGATGGTTGACATTCTAAGAGGCAAAAGGCTCAATCCCATGGATGACAGTGCGCTTAAGATCACTTCATCAGTGGATGCCGATAGAAGAATAATGAAGAAGATAGTGTGGGCAAATGCCGCCCATGTTAAGGCGCTTAAAAGGGCAAACCTGCTTGATGGGCAAACTGCAGCTGAGCTTTTATCGGGCCTTGCCAGTGAGCTCAATGGATATCGCATTGATTATATCTACGAAGACGCTCATATGAGCCTGGAAGAGGACCTGAAATCAAAGGTTGGGGAGAAGGCTGGATTTATTGGATTGGGAAAGAGCAGGAACGATCAGGTGGCAACTTCAATAAGGTTAGAGGCAAGAGATGAATTGCTTAATCTGGCAAAATCCATGCATGATCTCCTGTATTCCATGATGGATTTTTCCAGGAGCCACGTTAACACCCTATTTATAGGAATGACGCACCTGCAACCTGCTCAGCCCATAACAGCATCCCACTGGATTTTAAATTACGCAGAATCAATGCTCAGAACTGTGGAAAGGTTAAAGCTGGCATATGGCATCACCAATATTTCACCAATGGGAGCTGCGGCTCTTGCGGGAAGCACAGTGCCGCTTGATCGCCAGTATACATCGGAGGTGCTGGCATTTGACGCTCCCATGTGGAACACTATTGATGCAGTTTCATCAAGGGATTTTATAATGGACATAATCTACGCAATATCAATGCTGGCCTTTGATCTTTCCAGGATCAGCTCTGACATAATTGTCTATATGTCACTGGGATACATTGATCTGGATGACAGATTTGTGTCAACCAGCAGCCTGATGCCGCAAAAGAGAAATGCAGTGGTAGCTGAGATAATTAGAGCCAAATCCGCAAATTTAGTTACAATGCTTTTTAATTCAATTGAGATAGGCAGAACATTGAACACTTCCTATAATCTTGATTTGCAGGAAATAACACCCAAATTATGGAGCGCATTTGACGAAGTTGTTCCCATGATTAATGAGATGAAATCCATGATTAAGGGGATAAAATTTAACGAGGATTTGATCACCAGAATAGCCCAGAACTCATTGATAACTTCAAGCGACGCAGCAGAATACATATCAATAAAATATGGCATGCCATTCAGGGAAGCCCATCACATAGTTGGGGAAGCTATCAGGATGACTGAAAATAGTGGGCTCCCCCTTGCCAAAAGCATCCATAAAATACTTTCAGAAAAAGTGAAAGGCAGCATAAGCCAGGAGGCAATTGAGGATTCGCTTGATCCGCGCAAGTCCATCAATAACAGGAAAACACTGGGTGGCCCTAATCCAGAGCAATCAATGAAGATTATTTCAGAACTGAGCTCGCAGCTTGAAAAATTAAATAACTGGATAGCGTTGGAAGAAAGGAAAATAGAAAAAGCTTATGAGTTGCTTTTTAGAAAGGAGTGGTGATAAAATGAAGGCAAAATGCAAGGAATGTGGTGCTGATATAGAAGTTCCAGATGATGCCCTTCCAGGAGAAATAGTGAGCTGCCCTGACTGCGGTCTTGAATATGAAGTTGTTTCAGTAACTAAGGGCAAAGTGGAACTAAAGCTTGCAGAGGATGTAGGAGAAGACTGGGGAGAATAATATACAATTGCCTGAAGTAACAATTATTTTTGATAGACTGCGATGGGAAGAGAAGGAATTATATGAAAAAGGCAGGGAATTAGGGCTTGATATAAACCTTGAAGATATAAAGGACAAGCCTCTGGAAATCACAAACCAGGAGCCGGTTGAAGGAATATCAGAGGTTGTTCTGCAGAGGACAATAAGCCATTACAGGGGACTTTATTATTCAGCAATCCTTGAATCAAAGGGCCACACTGTAATTAATTCATTTACCGCTTCATTGCTGTGCGGAAACAAGCTTTTGACCACGCTTTTGCTTGCAAAAAATGGCATACCAACCCCAAGAACAAGCGTGGCATTTTCCATGGATTCTGCAATAAAGGAAATGCAAAAGATGGGATTTCCAATTGTGCTTAAACCAATAGTAGGAAGCTGGGGAAGGATGATAGCCAGGGTAAATGATCAAGAGCAGGCTGAGTCAATACTGGAAACGCGTGAACTGCTAACAGATCCGCAACAGCAGATTTATTATTTGCAGGAGTACGTTAAAAGGCCCCCGCGTGATATTCGCGGCATTGTAATAAATGGAAATGTGTTTACAACGATTTACAGGTACCAGCCAGATGATGACTGGAGAACAAATATAGCCAGGGGAGGCAAGGCTGATATCCTGAAGGCGGATCGTGAGCTTGAAGATCTTATGATAAAGTCTGCGCAGGTTGTAGGGGCAAAAATAGTTGGCGTGGATGCAATGGAAACAGATCAGGGATATGTGATTCATGAGATCAACAACAATCTGGAATTCAAGGGTGCTACGGAAGCAAGCCAAAAAGATATAGCAAAGGAAATAATGCAATATATAAAGGAGCTTGTGAGAAAATGAGCGTAAAAGCATCAATCGTGGGCGCGTCTGGCTATGTTGGCGGAGAGCTATTAAGAATTCTTGCGCAGCACCCTCGTGTAGAATTGAAAGCGCTAACTTCAAGGCAATACGCTGGGGAATATGTGCACAAAGTTCATCCAAATATGAAAGGAATTATAAATGCCAAGTTCACAGGGGACGATCCTGTAAAGGCTTCAGCAGATGCTGATGTAGTGTTCCTGGCGTTGCCTCACAAGGCTTCAGTCAAGGTCGTTCCAGAATTAATGAAAACAGGAGTGAAAATAGTTGATATGAGCGCTGACTTCAGGCTCAGGTCACCTGAATCATATGTAAGATGGTACGGCTATGAGCACCCGCACCCTGAATTGCTTGAAAAATTCGTTTATGGCCTGCCGGAATTGCACAGGGAAGAGCTAAAAGGGGCAAAGTACGTTTCTGCCCCAGGATGCATGGCCTCAGCATCAATAATAAGCTTGGCTCCATTAGCAAAGAAGTACACGCCATCTGGCCCAGTAATAGTTGATGCAAAGATAGGTTCTTCTGGAGCAGGGGGCAAGCCTTCGCTGTCCACTCATTTCTCTGAAAGGTACGGAGTAATCAGGCCCTATAAGCCCACAGGTCACAGGCACACGGCAGAAATAGAGCAGGAGCTCAGGCTCATTTCTGGCAAAAAAATAGACGTGGCCATGAGCGCGCACGCTGTGAACCTGGTCAGGGGAATTTTGACCACATCTCATTTTATTACAGATGTTGAATTAAAACTTCAAGATGTGTGGAAAGCGTACAGGGAGTTTTATCCGTCAGAGCCATTTGTCAGGTTTATGATGGATAAAACTGGGCTTTACAGGTTCCCTGATCCAAAGATAGTCATAGGTTCAAACTTTGCAGATATAGGCTTTGACATAGATCCATATGTTAAAAGGGTGGTTGTGCTTGGCGCAATAGATAACCTTTTAAAGGGTGCAGCTGGCAGCGCAGTGCAATCCATGAACCTGATGTTTGGATTAAATGAAAAGGACGGCCTGAATATGGCCGGGCTTCATCCGGTGTAAAATTATGAGCGACATAAATGTAATCAAAATTGGCGGTAGCCTGGTTTCGGAGTCATCATATTTAAATGTAATAAATGACCTTAAGAAATCCGGCCTGACGAATTTTGTATTAGTTCATGGTGGTGGAAACGAAGTAACAAAATATTCTGAAGCGCTTGGAAAGGGAGCCGTATTTGTCACATCGCCTGAGGGCATCAGGAGCAGGTACACTGATATGGAAACCATGATAATATATAATATGGTAATGAGAAAAATATCATCTGAACTGGTGCTTTCCCTGAACAGGCAGGGATTCAGGGCAATGGGCATTTCAGGCATTGATGCGGGGTTAATGAAGGCTGAAAGGAAGAAAAAGCTGATAATCATAGATGAAAGGGGAAGGAAAAGGGTAATTGATGGCGGTTATACTGGCAGGGTAAAGGAAGTTGATTCTGAGCTGTTGCTTAAAATAATCAGCATGGGTGTGACGCCGGTCATATCGCCAGTGGCCCTTGGTTATGAGGGAGAGATGTTAAATGTTGATGGCGACAGGGCTGCATCAGCTGTCGCTTCCTCTTTGAAAGCTGAAAGGCTAATAATATTTACAAACGTTGACGGGGTTTTAATTGGCGGCAAAGTAAAGGAAAAGATCAATATAAGTGAGGCGAGGGAAACGCTGGGGTTAGTGGGCCCGGGCATGGACAAAAAGTTAATTGCCTGCATTGAAGCTGTTGAGAGAGGCGCTGGACAGGGGATAATTGCCAACGGAAAAGTTGAAAACCCAATAAATAACGCCATTAATGGCCTTAGAACGGTGGTGGAGGGAAATGAGTGAAATAGAGGACAGGAGGCTGTTCAGCACTTACCAGCGATATGGAATAAAGCTTGTAAAGGGCCGCGGCGCAAGGGTCTGGGATAATTTTGGCAGGGAGTACGTTGATTTTATGGCAGGCTTTGGAGTTGGAATACTTGGGCATGGTCACCCGGATGTAGTAAAGGCAATTCAGGAGCAGCTTGAAAGCATATTCATATGTCACGGCTCAGTGTACAATGAGGCAAGGGAAAGGTTCCTGGAGGAACTGTTTAGGGTTGCGCCGCGCCACATGTCAAGGGCATTCATGTCAAATAGCGGAGCCGAAGCAAATGAGCTTGCGCTTAAGCTTGCAAGGAAGTACACTGGCAGAAAGGGGTTCATAGCGTTTACTGGAGCATACCACGGTAAAACTGCTGGCGCGCTTTCAGTAACCTTTTCCCCCAAGTACAGGGAGGGGTTTGAGCCCCTGTTGGAGCCGGTAAAGTTTCTCAAATACGGTGACATCAAAGCGCTTGATGATGCTGACTTTAAGGAGGCAGCAGCGGTGATAGTTGAGCCGATACAGGGCGAATCCGGGATAATTGTGCCGCCAGACGATTTCCTGCCCACGCTGCAGGAAAAGGCGCGAGCCGCGGGCTCGCTGTTAATAGTTGATGAGGTTCAATCTGGAATGGGCAGAACAGGCAAATGGTGGGCACACCAGCACTGGGGATTGGAGCCAGATATCATGACGGCTGGGAAGGGCATAGGAGGCGGTGTTCCCATGGGAGTAACAGTTGCAACGGAAAGCGTGGCACAGGCCCTTAAGGTTGGAGAGCACAGCAGCACAATGGGGGGCAATCCGCTGGCATCTGCTGCAGGTGCAGCTACAATAAAGGCCGTTGATGGATTGCTTGATAAAGTTGAAGACAGGGGAAGGGCAATTATGAGCGGAATAAACAGGGCAAATAGCCCGCTTGTAAGGGAAGTTCGTGGAAAAGGCCTTATGATAGCCATTGACTTAAAGGTCAGGTTCAGGGATGTGCTGCTTGAAGCCATGAATAACGGCTTAATCTCGCTATATTCAGGGCTTACTGTAATCAGGTTTCTGCCGCCATATATCATAAACAGCAAGGATATCGCAGATGCAGTGGAAATTTTCAGCAAATCGATTCAGAAAATCGAGAAAAAAATGTCAGTTTAGAAACTTTTTTAAATCGTATATTCTAATTTATAAACATGGACGACATAGATTTAAAGCTGGTAGAGCTGCTGAAAGAAGATGGCCGGGCTTCATATATTGAGCTTGGGAAAAAGCTCAACCTTTCGGAAGCAGCCGTAAGGAGAAGGGTGAGAAAGCTTGTGGAAGATGGAACAATAAAGAGGTTTACGCTGGAAATAAAGGAGCGCGAGCGCGCAATGGCCCTGACGCTGCTATCAACGGCACCAAATATGCCAACATACGATGTTGCAGGCAGAATAATCAAAATAAAGGGAGTTGAGAAAGTATATGAAATAACTGGGCAATATGATATAGCGGTCCTGATATCTGGTCCTAATATAGCAGAAGTCAACAAGATAATTGACGAAATAAGGCAAGCAGAAGGCGTTATAAATACTAATACAGTTATAATACTTAGAGAACTTTAATAATTAATACGAAAAACGTTTTTAAATTATGCCATTTGTGTTGCCTGCATGGAATTTAATGGCTTAAATAACGACCCGGACAGACTGGGTTATTCTCAGGTCTACAATGGAGGAACTTATCAAAGAAAGGTAAAAATACTGGATTCAACGTTGAGGGAGGGAGAGCAATCGCCTGGAATTTCATTTACAACCAAACAGCGCCTTCAGATTGGCTGGATGCTTGATTATTTTGGAGTTGATGCAATTGAGATAAGTCCAATTGTTTCAGAATCACATCTCGAATCATGCAAGAAGTTAATCAGGGCAGGATTAAGCGCGCAGATAGTGGCTCATGGAAGGACGCTCAAGGAGGACATTGATCTTGCACTTAGCTGTGGGGCAAGCTTTTACGCGATGTACCATTCTATATCTGACATTCACCTTAAATACAAGCTTAAGGTTACGCGAGAACAGGCATTGCAGAGGACCATTGAAGCAGTTGAGTATGCGAAGGCTCATGGGCTTGGGGTAAGGGTAACGCTGGAAGATGCGAGCAGGGCTGACCCTGGATTTGCAAGGGCATTTGCCAGAGCAATTTACGAGGCTGGAACTGACAGGATCAGCGTGCCAGACACGGTTGGAGCAATGAGGCCTGCAGGCATGTACAGGCTAGTTTCTAACATAAGGGAAGCCGTTCCAATACCAATTGACGTTCACTGTCATAATGATTTAGGATTGGCCCTGCCAAATGCCCTGGCAGGATATGAAGCTGGCGCCGATCAAATTCATACAACAATAGGCGGTGTTGGAGAACGAACTGGAATAACTGATTTAGCGCAGCTGACCGTTGCGCTGTACTTCCTTTATGGCCTGAATTTAAACGTCAGGTATCAAATGATAAGGGACCTGTATCTTATGCTTGAGGAGTACACGTCATATAAAGTTCCAGCTTCAGCTCCAGTTATAGGAACTAACGCCTACAAACATAAGGCAGGAACCCATATAGCAGCGATTTTAAATAGCCCGCACGCGTATGAGCTTGTGCCACCTGAGTTTACAGGCAATAAAAGGAGGGTGGTTTTTGGAGACCTGCTTGGCAAAAACGGATCCCTGTTTTTGATGAAGATGCTTGGGCTTAACGCTGACGAATCCATGGCCAAATCCTTGGCAGCTGGAGTTAAGAAGCTGCAGGCCGGGGACCTGTTTGAGCTGGAGCTTAACGAGGAGCTTATAAAGAGGATAATGGAGGCAAATTAACGTGAAAGTTACAATACTGTATGACATAGTCAGGTGGGAAGAGAAGGCTTTGCTGGAGGCTGGCAAAAGGAGAGGCGTTGAAACTGAACTTGTTGATGTAAGGGGCCAAATTTTTGATATTTCAGGCTCTAAAAAAGATGGATATGGGGATGTGGCTCTTCAGAGAGCCACGAGCTATTATCGTGGCCTGCACACAGCTGCCATAATTCAGAGTTACGGCATACCAGTAGTGAACAGCCAGGAAATACTGCAAACAACTGGCAATAAGGTCTTTACGCTGCTGAAACTCAGGGAAAAGGGAATTCCCGTTCCGCATACATATGTAACATTTGATGTGGACAGGGCAATTGAGTCATTCAGATTCCTTGGCGGCAGAGCTGTGATAAAGCCAGTGATGGGCTCGTGGGGCAGAATGGTTGGTTTGCTGGAAACTGATAGCTCCGCAAAAGCAGTGCTTGAGGACAGGCTTTACATGGATCCGCTTTATCAGATTTATTATTTGCAGGAGTACGTTAAAAGGCCCCCTCGTGATATCAGGGCCTTTGTAGTTGGCAATGAAGTAATAGCAGCAATTTACAGGTATCAGCCTCAGAATGACTGGAGGACAAACACGGCCCTGGGCGGCAAAGCAGAAAACTGTCCTGTAACTGGAGAACTGGAAGATCTCGCTCTCAGGGCAGCAAAGGCTATAGGGAATGGAGTTTATGGAGTAGATATAATGGAAACAGCAGATGGCATGATTGTGCATGAAGTAAATGGCACAGTTGAATTCAAGAATTCCGTTTCAGTAACCGGTGTCGATATACCAGGTAAAATAATGGAATACCTGATGAAAATAGTGAGTGACTGATAGTGGAAAAGGATCCAGTAAGCTTCCTGAACGGGCTTTTAAAAATTTATTCACCAAGCACAATGGAAAAGTCAGCTTCCGATTATATATATGACTACATAAGATCAATAGGTGGATACCAGGAGGTAAAGCAGGATAGTGTAAATAACGTTATAATGAGGATGTCAACAGGCAAACCAGAAATTTATCTTATAGGCCATATGGACACAGTGCCGGGAGAACTGCCAGTAATTTATGATGGTAAAAGCTTTTCAGGAAGGGGTGCCGTTGATGCAAAAACTCCCCTTTCAGCACTCCTCCATGCCGCACTGGACCTTGGCGACCTGGGATGCGGGCTGGTATTTGCAGCTGTAATTGATGAGGAAAGGTCAAGCGAAGGCATGAACGGCCTGGTGAAGGGCGGGGCAAGGCCAGATTTTGCGGTATTTGGTGAACCAACTGGTCTAAGCTCAGTCGCCATATCCTATAAAGGAAGATTGCTAACCAGGCTTGAATATTCGGCACAATCTTACCATTCATCATCACCCTGGCTTGGAAAAACAGCATTCGACCTGATGTGGGATGATGTTGAAACTATAAGGGGAAAGATCAGGTCATTGAATGAAGGGGCAAAGTCAAATTTTGACAGCATAACAGCTCAGGTAGTTAAGTGCAGCTGTGGCGAAGGCATGAACAAAACCCCGGCCAGGGCAACACTATATATGGACATCCGTTTTCCGCCAGGCTTTACAAGCATGGAGCTAGAAAATATGTTATTTACATCGGATCACATAATAGAAGATCGCCTGGAACCATTCAACACGCCTCCAAACAGCTCACTTTCCAGGGCGTTTTACCATGGCATATTCAAAGTCCTTAAAAGAAGGCCAGCTTATGTGAAGAAGATGGGAACCTGCGACGGAAACGTTTTGAGGTCATACTATGATGTTCCGATAGTGGCCTATGGGGCTGGAGATTCAAAGCTATCACACACAGAGCTTGAAAGGGTTTCAGCTGATGATTACATGAAGTCCATTGAAGTTATAAAGGAGTCCATCAAATATCTCTGTCAAAACAAAATATATTAAATGCGCTGATTTAAATTGCAGATTGCCTTCAGCGTGAAAGCCACTGCGATGAAACCTGTATTTTAATAAATCTGTAGCATGAGCTCAACAGCACGGGCTTGGTGGGACACATAGAGCATATGCGCCAAATGTTTGCCATGTAGCGCGTAATCTTCAAGCTTGGGAAGCATGTCAGAACCTATTGTATATGATTGACTATTTCTAATATTGCTGTAGTTGTGATGCAAGGTTTGATTGCTTCTTGTTTTGATTTATTTTTTGACATGCTTAGGCCACTTTTATAACAATTCAAAGCAAATTCCAAATGTGCCGGAGAATGCCCCTTAAGCCAAAGGTTTTCATAAGCGTATTGGTGCAGGATTTGAAATGGCACATCTTGAGCTGGCGGCTTTAACAATTCAAAAATTTGTAAAATTATCCTAATTGTTTTTATTTTGCTTTTGATTTACATCATTTATTGAACAGCACAAATAAAGATCTGGAATTAATATTTCGCAAATTGGGGCTTTCAACTTACGATATTAAAGTTTATCTGCAGGTAGTAGAAAACGGAAATACTACTGCATATGAAATTAACAAAAGGGCAGGAGTTCCATCGCCAAAGGTTTATGATTCACTGAAAAGGCTGATAACAAGGGGTTGGATCAAGGTTGAAAAGGGCAGGCCGAACATGTATTTCCCAGCTGACCCGGAAGAAGTTTTAAACCATGAAAGGGATGAATTTAATGAGCAATTTAATTTGTTGAAGTTAACGTTTGAAGAGAACATCAGGCCATTATATGAAAAAAGGGGAATAAAGGAAAAGTCTGACGTTTTGCTAGTTCGGGGTTCAAAAAACGTTCTTTCTGGAATTTTAGGCGTAATTAAACCCACAAAGGCTGAGCTTAAAATTGCATTGCCATTCCTTCCATCGGACACGGAATTTGAACCTATAGCAAATATGATAAACAGGCTTGATGAAGTTGAAGTAAAAATTCTAACAAACAAGGACAGCTATAACACGATCAAGAAGTTCCTTCCAAATGTCGAAATTAGGGTTAGGGACACCATGTTTGGAGGCGGCATAATTTCTGATTCAAAAATGATAGCCCTTATTTTTAGCGACGAGGAAAAGAAAAGCAATACAATGGCCATAGTTTCTGATCATCCATACTTGGCACTAATTGCTGACAGTTATTTTGAGTACTTGTGGAGCAATTCATCCGGCCAGGATTAATTTTCAAGTGAGCTGCTTCACCTTGAAAGGCAGGCCGTTCTGCGCGGATTCACTACAGCAGCTGGGGGCTCATTCATTAAGGGCTATGTTTATTGACACATTGTTGCTTTGGGAAACATATCAATTTAAAACATTTTAATGCTATCACGTTTAGGCTTTGTTCCTTGCCCGCCGCTGGAGCTTTACAGCTTCCCCTAACTTCACTATAAAGAAAAAAACACAAAGCTATAGGAACAATTTTTTCCTCTGATTACCTAGTTATTCAGAAAATGTTTTATATTGCCAGATAATAATTCGGCTGTGGTACTTTCATATATTGAGCTGCTTAATAGAATAAAGGACCAAACTAGAAAGGATAATAGTATAGTAACTCAAAGGCAGGACATCCCGCAGCCTGATACTATAATAGTTGGAAATAGGACTATCTGGAAAAACTTTAGCTCAATTGCCGCATCCCTGAGGAGGGATCCAAGGCAAATGATGATTGTTATTGCGAAGGAACTAGGCGCGGCAATGACAGTTGAAAACGATGGAAGGGCAATAATATTTGGGAAAAAGGATACCGCTTCGATAAAAAACGTCATGAATTATTATATAAAGATGTATGTTACCTGCCCTGTATGTGGTAGCCCAGATACAAAGCTGATCAAGGAGAAAAAAATATTGTTCCTTGTATGCGAAGCATGCGGCGCTAGGACACCAGTAGTTTGAGCTCAAATAAATTTGTTGTAAACATAAAGTCAAGCGGCAACATACAAGTGCTAAACGTATGCGATAAAGAAGTGCTTGGTGAGGTATTGAAGGACGGCCCTCTTGAAGTATATATTGATCCCAGGTACTTTAACGGAAGGGAAACAGATTCAGAAGAAGTAATAAATCTATTGAAGAAGCATTCCATAATAAACCTTGTTGGAAATGCCTCTGTATCCTTAGCCATAAGATCAGGTTTTGGCAACAGGCTGGCAGTTAGAAAAATACAGGGGGTGGATTTCCTCATTATTTATAAATTTGTTGATAACATAAAGTCAAGCGGCAACATACAAGTGCTAAACGTATGCGATAAAGAAGTGCTTGGTGAGGTATTGAAGGACGGCCCTCTTGAAGTATATATTGATCCCAGGTACTTTAACGGAAGGGAAACAGATTCAGAAGAAGTAATAAATCTATTGAAGAAGCATTCCATAATAAACCTTGTTGGAAATGCCTCTGTATCCTTAGCCATAAGATCAGGTTTTGGCAACAGGCTGGCAGTTAGAAAAATACAGGGGGTGGATTTCCTCATTATTTATAAATTTGTTGATAAATATCAAAAATATGAAAATGGCCAGGGTGATGGGCATTGCTGAATCCTTCTCCATAAATCCTCCACTGAGCTTTATATCGGGCATTGTTATGAGAAGGGATTTTAATGTTGACGGAGCAGCTATAGCCAGCATAACAGTAAGTGGTTCAGATGCAACTGATAAAGTGATAGATATGTATAGAAAAATGAAACGAAACGATATATCAGCAATAATTATTAACGGTTGCGTTCTAAGCATGTACAACATAGTTGAAGCTGAAAAGGTAAAAGAACAAACATCCCTTCCTGTTGTATGCATAGCTTCCAGGGAGGGAAAAAACCTGGAAAATACAATGGTTTTGCACAATGATGTAAATAAGATAGAAGCATATCGTAGACTTGGCAAGCAATCGTGCATAATGCTGAAAACTGGATATTATATATGGGTGAGGGCATTTGGATTGAATCTGAATGAAGCTACCAATCTGCTAAATTTGTATACAATTACTGGGAGGGTTCCCGAGCCAGTTAGGGTTGCCAGATTAATTTCATCGGCCTGCCTTAAAAATGCAGTTAACAGATAAGGATTTATATTTTACTTGACAACATAAACAACATGAAAAATATTCCTATTAATATGCCAATGCTTGACAACAGTGAAAAGAAGGCTGTTGAAACGGTGATTTCAGAGAAGTATCTTGTCGATCAATCATTTAACGGAGGAAAATATGTAGCGATGTTCGAGAAAGAGCTGCAGAGTTTTGTTGGTGCAAAGCACGCAATTGCAGTTAACTCTGGAACAAGTGCAATAATGGCTGCGCTGATTGCTGCAGGAATTGGCCACGGTGATGAAGTTATTGTGCCTTCCCTTACGTTTGTAGCAACAGCCAATGCCGTAAGGGCCGTTGGGGCTAGGCCCGTTTTTGCTGATATTGATGAATATTACACCCTTGATCCAGTTGAAGTAAAAAAGAAATTAAATAAAAGGGTAAAGGCCGTTATCCCCGTTCACCTTTATGGCCATACTGCAAACATGGAAGAGATAAATGAGATTGCTGAAGAATTTGGGATTTATGTTATTGAAGATGCGGCGCAGTCATTGGGCAGCATTTATAACGGAAAATACACTTCAGCAATTGGCAATATGGGATGCATAAGCTTCTACCCCAGCAAGGTTATAACCACAGGTGAGGGTGGGGCAGTAATAACTGATGATGATCAGCTTGCCGACAAGCTGAGAATGATAAGGAACCACGGTTTTGACAAAAATGGAGATTTGAGTGGCTATGGTTTAAACTTCAGAATGCAGCAGATATCTGCCGCAATTGGCTACGAGCAGATTAAAAAGTTACCAGAGTTTCTGAAAATTAGAGAGCGCAACGCCTATGCATATTTAAAGGAGCTGGAGGATGCCAGTGATAAAATATCACTGCCTAAAATTAGGGATAATTCAAAATATAACTGGTATCTTTTTACAATAAGGCATCCCAAGAGGGAGACCGCAATTAAAGTTTTAAAGGAAAATGGGATAGATTCAAGGATATACTATAGTCCTCCAATACACAAATTGCCTCCTTATATTTCTCAAATATCCCTGCCACTTACAGAAATGGTTTCAAATGATGTGCTTTCATTGCCTGTAAATCCATTGGTTTCTGAAGAAGATGTAATATTGATTTCGCAACTTCTAAAACAAAGCTTAAATTAGGGCAAGGTAAAGGAAGGAAATTATGAGCGAGGGAAACAATGATATATATTTTGAATGCATAAGATGTGGGCAAAAGGTATCTCTAAATGACCTGCTCTCCCTTCCAGAAATCAAGTGCATATGCGGCTTTAGAGTTCTTAGAAAGGTAAGGCCACAATCAATAAAACAGGTCAAGGCTGTTTAAACTTTACAAATTCTCCAAGCTGCCAGCTCAAGATGTGCCATTTCAAATCCTGAGCTAATACGCTTATGAAAACATGGGCTTAAGGGGCATTCTCCGGCACATTTGGAATTTGCTTTGAGTTGTTATAAAAGTGGCCTAAGCTGTCAGAAAATAAATCAAAACAAGAAGCAACAAACCTTGCATCACAACTACAGCAATATTAGAAATAGTCAATTATATACAATAGGTTCTTACATGCTTCTCAAGGTTACGCGCTGCGTTGGAAACCGTTTGGCGCATATGCTCTATGTGTCCCACCAAGCCCGGGCTGTTGAGCTCATGCACAATTTATTAAAATACAGGTTTCATCCTGGCGGCTTTCGCGCTGAAGGCAATCTGCAATTTAAATCAGCGCATTTAATATATTTTGTTTTGACAAAGATATT
>JABEBW010004061.1_pt1 | contig 22887 bp, 20 predicted proteins | sample 7245961 | NCBI WGS metagenome assembly JABEBW01 (sample SAMN14506364, study PRJNA622280) | hot springs metagenome | biome: hot spring [ENVO:00000051]|acidic hot spring [ENVO:00002120]; feature: spring [ENVO:00000027]|sediment [ENVO:00002007]; material: sediment environment [ENVO:01001048]...
AGCTGGTGTGTTCTAGCGGAATAGAAAACAACATTCTGGTTCCAGAACACATAACTTGAATTACCAAAAAGTGTGACATGGTTGAGAACTGTGTTTAGTTGGAACGTAACACTGTATGGCCCATCATCCAACAAATAAAAATCGTAAAGGTTGTTAACTGTAACCTTTGCCTCAAAGCTTGATGTTTTGTATGTGTATGGAACTATTGCCCCTGTACTGTTAACACTTAGACCAAAATCACCCAGTCCCATGGGTGCAGGTGCTGATGTATACAATGGAGAAACAATATTTCCACGCTGTGGCTGAGCATTAAAGTTTGGCAGATAAACATATTTCAATGGTATGCCATCATTTTCCACAGTTTTTAGTATGTTGTTTTTCAATGTTTCAAGGTTTGTGCTTTTTTCCGTCAGACCATTAACAACGTTTACATTATGGTATGTATTTTGTGTACTGGTTGATGCGCTGGAAAACGCAGGAACTAGAGAAATCACTAAAAATATGGCTACCAAAATTGCCCATAGATTCTTCATATTTACCAAATAAAACTCCACGTATAAATAATAGAAAAACTTTTTGGTACATTTATTGGAATTTATGGCATTATTTCCAATAACGCATCCCTTAAAATTCTTGAATAGAATGTTATTGAATAATCGACATTTTCAGCTTTTTCTTCACTCACTGCCCTTAAGGGTTTTTCATTATAAACAAGCATTTTTATTCTTTCACCGGCATGCAATTCAATACCTTTTTTGAAAAATTCATCAAGTATATTTTTCTGTGGAATATTTTTCTCATACTCCCATGGTGATCTTGTTACCCTTTTTTCAATTAAAAGATCCTTAATATTAACATTCCTCATGAATAGATCTTCCAAGTATTTTTTATAAACATCTATGATTTTATTTCTCACATCATTTATTTTTTCTGGTGAATCAAGGGAAGAAAGAATACTCAAACAATCCTCCTGGAACTTTGAAATATATTTAGGTGTATCGGATCTTCTTAGCATGATCCCCCTTATTTTGAAAGATCCATCACTTTTCCTTGAAATGTATCTGTTCAATGATCCCACATCAGCATTCTTTTCCTTTACTATTTTCAACCAGGTATAAATGCCTGAAAGATCCATAAAAAGGCCGCTCATTTCATTTATTTCGTTTAGAAGTTTCTCAATGTTACCATTTCCTTCAATCCATATTGAATCAACAATTCCATGAATGAACTTAAAGCCATTTTTTTCAGCAATTTCCTTTGTTTTAACAAGAATTTCCCTTGCAAAGGCATTTATTGCCTCATGCACCTCTATGGATCCAAACTTTGCGTTCCTGTAACCTGTATAGCCAAATGATGTTACAAGCATCCATTTCAATGCCTTATCAATTCTCTTAATTCTTTCCTCACCGGACTTTTTTGTTAAAATCCTGAGATTCAGAAGAGGTTCAAGTGCAGATGATAAAAATCCCCTTTTATCCATGCAAACAGTATAGTTAATTTCAGGAACGGAAATGTAATTATTGCATTTAACATTCATTGTTTCGGGTGAAAGGTTTTTCCTGACAATTATGGATGGATACATGGATGTGTAATCAATCTCATAAACGTTCCAGTAAAAACCGGGTATTGGCTGGAAAACAACTCCTCCACGATCGGCCTTTACAAGTGTCTCGAGATCCTTTTCTCTCTCTATATACGTTTTGTGCATTGGAACACCAATACCACTCAAAAGAGCGGTATAAATTTCCATTGTTGAAACAAGTGTTCCTGGAGTGGATCTTGCAGCATATGATGCCTGGAGACCTGAAATTCTTGATGCATGAATGATTCCATCAATCCCCGATTCATTGAAAAGGAAGGATGTTAGGGGATCAATAAGAATTCTCCCTCTGGGTATGTATGCCTGTTCCCTGTAATATTCCCTTCCATATGAAAAATATTCCCTTGATTTTATTTCCCTCCATCCATACCTTCTTCCCATTTTAAACTCTCTACCAAATTTTGGAACAATCTTCTCAAGGTATTTATCACCGTTCCAGAAAATTATTATGTCAGGATCCTGGCTTTCAATTTCATCCTCAATCTTTTTGAATGAATTCTCTTCAAAATTTTTGTTGTTTATTTTAATAGTGCCGTTGTATTTCATTTCAAGTATTTTCATTTCATTATTTTTAAGGATTGAAAATCTATCAGAACCATCCCAGAATGGAAAAAGGTTTTTCGATGAAAGGTACATAACGCTTAATCTAACATCACCATTGTATATTCTATACTTTGAATAGTTTCCGAATCCATCAACATTTTCCACAATGCTGTAAAAGTATGATGGTTGTGTTCCTATGGCAATACCATCATAGATTCCATCAATTGTTTTTATTTTTCTATTTTCCACATACCTGATTCCATTTACTTTCAAATCCAATAATTCGTCAAGGTTATCACCTAAAACAAAAAATTCAGGAATGAATTCTTCACTTTTTTCAACTACCTTTTCACCATCCCTGAACCATAGGTAAGGATTTTTCCCAATATCAACATCCACCAGGATCATTTTCACACATCTTTCTCTTAATTTCTATTAGAATGGAAAGTATTGCAGCCTCGAGGGGATCATCAAGGGCATATGATGCTTCACCCGCATGCTTTTTCACATCTTTGATTAAAGAATCCATGAGATATGCATCCTCTGCCCTCATGCCCTTTTTGTATTTTTCCCACCTTTCTATCAGCGCATCAATCTCCTGCCTTATGCTCGGCACATTCCTTCCCATTTTTCACACCTCCATAAAATATTCCAGAGATGTTTGTCTTGGATCGTAATATAGAAACATCTCATTGGAATTTGATCTTATTTTCCATCCAATACCAGTGAATTCCATCTCTACTCTATTGTATGGACCTTTATAGTTGAATTCACCCTCATGTACAAAAATAACGGATGAATCAAAATCCTCAGCATATTTTGTTAATGAAATCAATAACGAGTTTAAAAGAACAAATTTCTCCTGTTTCTTTAAATCTGAATATGAAACTGGATCATGGAAAACAATTACCATATCGTAATAATTTTTAACGGATAAAACAATTTCTAGGAGAGCGTAATATGTGAAACCTCTCCTTATTTTTATCCCACTCTTTATTTTCATTCTTTTAAGCATTACATGTACTGCTCTAAGGTCCACAGGCAAAACATTACCGAAAACAAGATAAATGCTCTGCCCGTACCTTTGAGCATTAACTATTAAAGATTCCCATGGAAATAATTTGGTGTTCCTTAAAACGTTCAATTTTCCCTCAACAAAAGGAATGTTCATTTATTTATAATTAATTTTTACAGTTTATTAATTTTTTTAAAGTTCGTAAGCATTGATTCAAAATTTTGTGCAAACAGAATCCCCTTATGGATAACCGATCCTGAATAGATTCTCAATCCGTCCACTATATTCTCTGAATTTTTCAAGATATTAAATCGAAGTGGATTAATCAATCTCCTTAGAGACCTTGAAAGTCAATTAGAGAAATGATTGCCACTCTGATTCCTATACATGCACTGTCATGCCAGGATGGGAAAATAGCTTTTTTCGTGATTCTCTATTAATAAGCTTAAATTTCTACAAAAAATTCGAGTCACTGCTATCTAAAGAAATTTTTTTAATGAATCATTTACATGATGCTATTAAAAACTTTAAAAAGAAAAGATTATTTTCCAGCGTTTGTTTTTCATCCATTATGGTTAGGACTGAAATAGATGAAATAAAGGATCTTTGCGACCATTGTCTTGGCAGGATCTATGCCATGGAAGGTCATGGTCTATCAAATAAAGATAGGGGGATGGCAATAAGGGTAATTTATGCCATGGAACATGATATGAGTGTGGAGGATCTGTACCCAGAAAATTGCACAATCTGTGGAAACATTTTCGATAATGTTGAAAAATTTGCCGAATTGATCATAAAAGAATTGAACAAATTTGAATTTCAAACATTTCTTATAGGCTCGAGGGTGGATTTTGATACAATGGAAAAGGATGAAAAGTTAAGGGAAAAGTATGGAGGAAGGGGGGAGAAAATAACAAACGAACTGGACAGGGAAATAGGAAAAATTGTTTCTGAAAAAATAAAAAAGGATGTATCTTTCAATGATCCAGAGATCACGGCGATAATTGATGTTACCTATGAGTATGTTGAGTTAAAGATAAAACCAATTTTTATCTATGGAAGATACAGGAAGCTTGTAAGGGGTATACCTCAAACAAAATGGATAAAGGGAAAGGGTGAAATGAGCATTGAGGATATGGTTGGGGAGATTTGTAAAAAAAATTTTCTTGGTCAAGATTATGTTTTCCATGGAGAGGGGAGGGAGGATGTGGATGTAAGAATGCTTGGAAATGGAAGACCGTTCATTATTGAAATAAAAAATCCAATAAAAAGAAATGTTGATCTCAAAATTATTGAGGATGAAATAAACGAAACTTTTAATGATAAAGTAAATGTAAAATTATTAAAATATGTATCAAGAAAGGATGTTTCAAAGTTAAAGGAAAGGAGAAGCAGAAAGAAGTATGTTCTAAAAATATCATTTGAGGAAAATATTGATCCTGAGAAAGTTCTGAAAATTTTATCAGAATTTCAGGGAAAAGTTATTTATCAGAGAACACCATTAAGGGTATTAAAAAGAAGAGCAGACCTGGTCAGGGAAAGAAGAATATACAGTATAAAAGCAATAGAAATTGGAAAAAGTGAAATTACCCTTGAAATTGTTACAGATCCAGGTCTTTACGTAAAAGAATTCGTTCATGGTGATCAGGGAAGAACAAGGCCAAACCTAGCTGAAATGTTCGGTGGTAAGATTAAAATAGAAAGTCTTGATGTGGTTGAGATAGAAACGGAGGATTGAAGATGGCAGAAATGTCGCATGGCCCAAGGGCCAGATCCGGAAGGAAATTAAAAAAGAGAGTGAGAGAGAAGGGTATGCCCCCAATCACAAAATTCTTACAGGAATTTGATGTGGGGGAGAATGTTGTTATAGACATTGATTCTTCACAGCATAAGGGTATGCCGCATCATAGGTTCCAGGGAAGGATTGGGAAGGTTCTTGGGATGCAGGGAGATGCATACCTAGTTGATGTGACCGAAGGATCCGTTCACAAGGTGATAATTGCATCACCTGTCCATCTGAAAAGGATCTGAGGGATAAAATGATAAAGAAATATCTGACAATAGCTGAGGTAAAGGAGTATCTTCAAAACATATCAAAGGAGAGGGAATTGAACCCTCTCCAGAAAAATGCCCTGAAATATGGAGAGGAATTCTCCAAAATAGATGCTTCAAAGGTTGAATCGTTGAAAAAGAAATTGATGAAAGTGGAAATAGTTAATGAGAAGTATGCTGTAAAGCTTCTTGACCTTATGCCAAAAACACCTGATGAAGTAAGGGCAATATTTTTAAAAGACAAGGTTGTCCCCACCCCTGAGGATATACAGAAAATACTTGAAATTTTAAGCAAAGTCAAAGAGGAGTGAGGGGAATGGAAGACTTTGCCTACATACTTGATTATTTACCACAGGGTAGAGCCGATGAAAAAAGTTTTAAAAGGACACCCCTTGCACTGGCGGTTGGTGAAACGGAATTCAAACTTTTTGAACTTATACCAAAAATAAATGTGACGTTGACAATAGGTGAAAGGGTATACATTGGTAAGGATCTTGAAAAAAGGTTAAAGATTGAGCATGTGAAAAGAAGAATAACATACGAGGAACTAACAAATGCAGCGCAGAGTGAGTTGCCCTACATACTGGAGGAAATAGTTAAAAGGAATGAACAGAAATTTGTGGAGTTTTTCAACAAAGCATCACCGATAACAACAAGATACCATATGCTCGAGTTACTGCCAGGTCTGGGGAAAAAGACCATGTGGTCAATCATAGAGGAAAGAGAAAAAGGGTCATTCAAGAGTTTTCAGGATCTGGTTGAAAGGGTTAAGCTTGTTCACAGGCCTGAAAAACTCATAGTGAACAGAATTTTAGAGGAACTGAAGAACAGGGATATTAAGTACAAGATATTTGTGGCAAAATGATGAAGAAAAGGCTTGGTCAGGTTTTTCTTAGGGACAAGAATATTGTTAATATCATCATTAATGAATCAAAGCTAACTGAAAATGATGTCGTTCTTGAAATCGGTCCGGGAAATGGTGTTTTAACAAAAGAACTGCTTGGATCAGGTGCAAGGGTAATAGCCATTGAAAAATCCAGGGAATACTATGATCTTCTGGAAACACTTTTCAGGAATGAAATAGATGGAGGTAGGCTGAATCTCATTCATGGAGATGCATTAAAAATAGATTTTCCACCATTCAACAAAGTTGTTTCAAACATTCCTTACAATATATCTTCACCGCTCACATTTAAGTTACTGAGTTACAAATTTGATCTTGGTATAATCATGTATCAAAAAGAGTTTGCGGAAAGAATTGTAGCTAAAACAGGAAACAAAAATTATTCCAGGTTAAGCGTTGCAGTTTATTATTATGTCGATGCGGAAATCGTTAGAAGAGTACCAAAAACCTGTTTTTATCCCGTACCAAAGGTTGATTCAGCAATAGTAAGGTTGATTCCTCATAAGAAGTTCCGGGTAAGTAATGAGGAAAAATTTTTCCAGCTTTTGAAAATACTCTTTTCACAGAGAAGGAAAATGATAAAGAATATTTTAAAAATAGATAATTTACCTTATAGCAATAAGAGAGTTGAAGAGCTAAGTCCAGAAAAAATAGCAGAACTTGCAGAATTTTTAAATTCTAAAAATTTAATATGAATTGAAAAAATCCTCTATGGGTACAAACTCCTCCCCCTTCAATTCAACAGCTCCTTTTACATACTCCCTGTAAATTTTGAAAACATTCCTGAATTCTTCTGGTATATGATTCCTTGGTGAATTCCTTGGATCAAAGTGAAGCATTTCCACATGATCATGTGGAACACCATCAATATCGAATCCTCTCTGCTTTAACAAATAAAATGTATGTTCCTTTTCGTCAGGGTCAAGCCTTAAGGGTGATGTTTTTAGATTTTTTGTTAGATTTTTTATGTGCTCATCTTTATATTTGATTATCCTTGGGTCAGCATCGTTTGCAAGTGTGAATGAAAGTATACCAAGGCATTTGGTGCACACACCGCATGGAAAAACCTCACCATCCTCAAGATGGCATGAATGACAGGATCTCTGGTATTTAAAAAGGTGTGGATATCTTCTTGATAGTATTCTTTCAACAATTAAACCTGTGATGGGTCTTACAATGCTCCACTGTCTAATGTTCATACCTTTCTTCTCAAAGTATTCTGTATTATAAACATCAAAATCAACGCTCTGGTCGTATATTCCAAAGTAATGTTTAATCCCATGGAAATAATAGTTTGCTCTGGGATCATCGTATTCACTTCCCAGGAGAATATTCCCTACTCTGTACTTTACAAAAATTGGAAGCATGGAAAAGATGTATGGCCCAAATATGAAAAGTCTTATGGGGTATGTATCAGCCCTTATTCTTCTGTGATCCTCCCTTATTATTTTTAAATGATCCAGCATGAAAAGGTAGAATCTATCAATGTTTGACCATACTTTCTTTGTGTTTTTTTCATAGTTTATAAATCCTTTGTAGGCAGGCAGGGCTGTTCTCCAGTGTCCACCGGATTCATTGAAAAATACAGGATATGTTTTACACCCAAGTTCTTTAAGAAGACCATATGTAAGGAGACTTTCCTTACCTCCTGATGAAAGAATAGCACAGATTTTTTTATCCTGATTCCCTGAAAATTTTATTTTTTCAATGCCTTTTGTTTTCACATTTACCTTACTTTTTGCATTCTCAGGTATCATTTCATCCTCTTTTGGTATATACTCCTTTTTTATGAAATCCGCCCTTCTCCTGCATATTTTATTCACAAATATATCCCTTGCAAGTATCTCCATATGATCGTTTATGTATTCAACATCCTCTTTTGTTAAGGGAAAATCCAGGTAAAGATCCTTTGTGAAAAGGCCGTAGTTTATTAGGGGGATAGCAACCATTAGTCTTGCAAGGTTCTCTATGTTCTCAACATCTATGTTTTCCTGATAAGAAAAAATAAGATCAAAAGAATAATTTTCGTCAAGTGTTATTTTACTTTTGATTCTGTTTTTTTCAATGATTGGATCTGATACATCAATCCTTTCGAAGCTTATAAGGTTCAATCAGTAGCCACCCTTGGCAAGAACATCCGCACTTTTCTGAAATTCGATTTCAAACCTGCTTTCTTTCATCTCCACTATTGCCTTTGCAAGCTTTGTAACGCCTGAGTAAAGCGGTGCATCAACAGGAACCCTGTATTTTTCCTCATATTCCTGTATATAGTATGGCACCTCAAAATCCTCCATTTTTTCTGTATTTAGAGAGATACCAACTATTGGATGACCTGATAGTAATTCAATTATTTCCATAAATTTCCTTAGATCGGGAATAGGATATTTCTCAAAACCATCGTAGTATAGTCTCTTTGGTGCATGCTGAAGAACAATTGCCTCAGGTCTTCCAGCTGCAATGATCTCAAAACCACCGGGGTAGGCGGGATGCATTATACCACCCTGCCCTTCAATGAGTATAAAGTCAGGATGATGATCCTTCCAGGCTCTGACAACCTCACTTTCAATTCCACCTGCAACAAAATCGTTTATCATTGCGTCTATCAAGGCACAGTATTCTGCACCCTGCATCCAGGCTGTCTGGCCCGTACCAACAAATATTGCCTTGTAACCCATGTCCTTTAGGGTTTCTGTAAGCATTATTGTGGTTGTTCTTTTTCCAATTGCACTGTCCGTTCCCAGAACGGCAACCTTGAGAGCCTTTACGTTTTCTATTTCCCCTGTAAAGAATTCCTGCTTTTTAAGAAACATTTTTCTTACATCAACTATTTCAACAGCGTTCTTTTCTGCAAGTACCGAGAATTCCGGATCGTCACTCAAGAATTCATGTAGACCTGAAACAACACCCATGCCATGTTCAATTGCTTTTCTAATGTAAATTCTGTATTCCGGTGGTAAATATCCTCCATCTGTTGCAGCACCTACAATAAGAAGATCAGGTTTCAACGGGAATGTTTCCTCTATGGATGCAAAAATGGGTATGTTTCTGTATTTTCTGTCCAGAACATAACCTGCATCCTGGCCTGCAAAGTTTGAATCTATAACACCTATGATCTCATACCTTTTGGAATATCTAACAAGGCCATGGGCGGTTTTTCCGTTTGTTGAACCATAGACACCTTCTGCTAAAATTACAGCCCTGGGTAGCATCTCTGACCCCCCTTGGTAATACTGTTTGGGAAATTCAAAAATGTCAACTCAACCCAAAAACTTTTGTGTGGATGGCCGTCGTCATCCTCTTCCATTCTTTATCAACGCCTCCGTATTTATCAACTTTTGGTTGATCTTAATCTTCTATTTAAAGTTAACTCTGAAATTCACCAATATTTTTAGGGAAAATGTTTTAAGGAAATGCATTATCTGTGGATTATGCTTAACATAGTTGGTCTCGGATTAAATCCAAGGAAACACTTAACACTTGAAGCTCTTGAAAGAATAGATGAATCATCCATTATTTTTATGGAAAATTATACATCAAGGATTGTTGATATGGATAAAGATTCCTTGGAAAAACTTTTGAAAAAAGAAATAGAAATTTTAACTAGAGAGGATGTTGAGGATGGCAAAAAAATAATTGAAAAAGCTAAGGATAACATTGTATCTTTACTTGTCCCCGGTGATCCAATGGTTGCAACAACACATGTTTCTATTGTTCTCATGGCAAAGGATTTTGGAATCCCTGTGAACATTGTTAATGGTATTTCAATTCAAACAGTTATTCCATCAATACTTGGAATACAGAGTTACAAATTTGGAAGGACAGTAACAATACCATTTCCTGACTACGATTTTTACCCTGAAAGTGTTTACAGGTACATTGAAAAGAACATTGAAAACGGTCTTCATACGATTGTTTTACTTGACATAAGAAAGGATCTTGAAATGCATGCAATAATGGCCCTTGATATACTCGAGAAAATGGAATCAATGTACAATGGTAATGTTATAAATGGAGAAAGGATCATTGCTGTTATCTCCAGAGCCTGTTCAGAAAGAATGAAGGTAAATGTTGACAAATTTTCAAGAATAAAGAGCAGGGATCTTGGTGATCCTTTGCACACAATTGTTATCATGGGAAATCTTCATTATATGGAAAAGGAATCTCTGCAAAAAATTGCAAATATGCCAGCCGATATTTTATAATCTAAATTTTTTGGAAAAGCTCTACAAAAAATTGCTAAAAAAATTTATTTTATATTGGTGTTGGTTTTGAATCCAGAAGATAGCCATTTGCTATGTAATCACTGTAAACGTATTCACCATTAATCTGTCTTGCAGTCATTATATCATATACAGTGAAATTCCCGAATATGATTTTCAGGGATGTTATAGGAACCCATGTGTTATTCAGAGGGCAGTATAGCTGCATGGTATAGTTCAAATTTCCGATCTTTGTCCACCCAACGGATCCATTTTCAAACTTTACAAATATTGGTTGTATGTTTAATCCTGTCACCTCAATATTTCCATTTATTACCATTATATAAGAAGAATTCAAAACTTTAATTTGAGAGACCGTTGTTGTAATTAATTTTCCAGTATTTGGATCATAGGAGAGTGTTTTCATTCCCACCTTAAGATCCTGGACAGGTATTTGTTCTCCATTTGATAATGTAATGTTTGTTCCGTAAACCACACAACCTCCACCGTTAGTTGGTGTTATTGTGTATATGTATGCACCCAACAAAGGTAGTTCCATAGAACCCTGACCATTTATTTGATAATATTGATTGGAATAGAGAACATATGCGTCTACTGTTTGTCCAGGTGCTGCATCATAAGCAATAGTAGTAAACATAGCTCCTTCTGTCGAGCTTGGCCATACAAAAAATCCAAGAATAGCACCTACAATTGAGGAGGCTATTCCCAAAATCTGACTTTCAGGTGCAAAAACAGCAACAAGAATCGCGCCTATCGCTATAGCTCTTTGAACTAATAGTCCGTAATTTGCCACGCTCTGGTAAATTTCCATGGATGTAATATTGTACTTCAAACCTCCCCCAGTCCCAATCCTTGCGTTATAAAACTGATAATTTGTATAACTTGATAGTTTTGAAAATACAGAAGGTATCCCTGTTCCATTACCCAATGAAACCTCGTTATGTGATGTTCCTATAGAAACTATGGCCGCTTCAGCCATATAGTAATTTAGAGACACAGGAATTCCTTCTTCAGGAAGAATGTAATATAATTGATAAGTAGCAAGTTCAATCTGCCCCATCACATATAAATAACCAGAAGGACCTATACTCCAAATATTCAATGTTTTATTACCTAAAAATACAATAGCATTTCCTGTATACCCGACAGTGAGAACCGAACCACCAGTATTAAATTCTACATTTGTTGATGAAAAGGGATTAAGAACCAAGCCGGCATAAGATGCTGCAGATACCCCCATTTGTGTAACAATCTCGCCATAAGCACTACCACCAAAAGTGGCCCATGCAATGGGTATCTGTGCAAGGTTGCCAGGTCCCGATGGATAGAAAGTATTATTTTCCATTATCCACTCCAACCCTCCATTAAAAGTTACATTAGGTAAAGGAGAACCAATATTATTTTGTATTGTATTTTCTACAGAATTTACTTGAACAGACGGTGTAACATTTGTTTCATTCACTAAAAGTTCACTTTTGTCATGTTTCACTACAACAATGGATGATCCAGACTTTCCATTTAGAATGTCCTTTGGAGTGAGTATTACACCTCCCATTTTGAAATACAAACTTCCATTGTATTCATATGTTACAAAAAGGAGTATATCTGGAAGCAAGGGAGCATTTGAAATATTTCCATGGTAGAACCTTAACCATTCATTTGAGATCCTTTTAAGTAAAGTAAAGTTTGAAACACGTGCATTACCATTATGATCGGTATGCGTTAAAAATACTGTCTGGAATATGGAACCGTTTGATGGTGGTGTAAGCATCATTCCCTGGATTGTAGCATTATATATTGGATTACCATTAAAATCAACTACCCTGACAAAAATTGATTGAGAATCTAAATAATCGTATACTATTACAGAAATACCTGAAAGTATAATTATAATAGATATAATCAAAGCAATACCTCTCTTACTTAATTTTCTCCCCGCCATATAAATACCCAAATAAATGTTATTGGCAACGATATATATATTTTTCTTCGACAAATGTTAAAAATCTAAAAACTATTTGTTCATGAAAATGTGTATTTTTTTGTTTTCAAAATTAAAAACATATATCTTTTTTTGCACAATGATTCCATTTTAAAAAATTTGAATAACTATTTTTACCTTCGCCGGTAATTCGTACATTTTAAATAAAGGAAAAAGATAAAGAGAAAACGTATGGACATTGCGGAGGAACTTGCAAAAAAGCAAAAGGAAATATCGATTGCGGAATTTTTTGAAAAGAATAAGCAAATATTAGGTTTTGATTCACCCCAGAAATCACTTGTTATGGCAGTTAAGGAGGCTGTTGATAATTCACTTGATGCCTGTGAGGAGGCAATGATTCTCCCTGAAATAAATGTAATTCTTGAAAGGGTTGATAAGGATGAGTTTCTTTTAACTGTTGAGGATAATGGACCTGGAATTGTGAGAAAAGAGGTTCCAAAGGTATTTGGACAGTTTTTGTATGGTTCAAGGTTCTATGCTGTTAGACAAACAAGAGGACAGCAGGGTATTGGTATATCTGCTGTTGTTCTTTACGGTCAGCTAACAACAGGAAAACCAACAAAAATAACTTCAAAGATAGCCAGTGAAGATTATGCGCATTATTTTGAATTGATAATAGATACAACAAAAAATCAGGCTAACGTTCTTAAGGAGGATGTTGTCATATTAAACAAAAAGAGCGGTGTAAAATTACAGATCCCTCTTAAAGGTAAGTATGTAAAGGGTAAACAGAGCATAATTGAGTATTTGCAAAATACAGCAATTGTAAATCCGCATGCACAGATAACTTTTGTTGATCCCGATGGTATGAAAATGATCTTCGAAAGGGTTTGGAATGAACCGATCCAGCCTCCAAAGGAAACAAAGCCCCATCCCCTTGGTGTTGAAATAGGACAGTTAATGAAAATGGCAGGGATAACAAGAACAAAAAAATTATCAAAGTTTATGACCGAAGATTTCAGCAGGATAAGTTCACAGCTTTCCCTTGAAATATGTAAAATAGCAGGTTTGGATCCTGAAAGGGATCCCCACACATTGGAACTTGATGATTTTAAAAAGTTACAGAACGCATTCAATTCTGTTAAAATTTTACCACCATCTTCAGAATCATTATCTCCCATAGGTGAAACTCTCATTAAAAAAGGTTTAAAGAACGTTCTTGGTGATTTAAAGCCCAGTTTTTATTCCATACCAGTTTCAAGGAAACCATCCGTATATGGTGGCAATCCATTCGTTGTTGAGGTGGGACTTGTTTATGGTGGGGATATACCGCAGGATGAACCTGTTAAGATATTAAGGTTTGCAAATAAGGTGCCATTACTTTACCAAGCTGGAGCATGCGCCATAACAAAGGCTGTTGAAAATATTGACTGGAGAAAGTACGGTCTTGAACAGAGAGGGGGAGCAGGCATACCAGTAGGTCCAATGATAATACTTGTTCATGTTGCATCAACAAAAGTACCATTCACATCTGAAGCAAAGGAGGCTATTGCGGAAATACCTGAAATAATGAACGAACTGGACCTTGCATTGAAGGAATCCGGCAGACAGATTAAAACATTTTTAATAAAAAAGGAGGTTAAGAAAAAACTAACTGATAAATTCTTCCTTGTTCAGAAGATCTTACCCAAAATTGCAGAGAAAAGTGCATCCATATTAAAAAGACCTGTTCCAAAGCTTGAACCCGTAATAACAAAAATAATGAATGTTCTGTGGATTGATGAAAATGTTGAACAAAAAGCATCCATTGCAAATATAACAGTTAATGTTTGGAACTTTACGCCGGAAGATAAAAAAATAAAAATTTATGGAGATATACCTGAAGGAAAAATTGATAAAAAATCCATCGATGAATTTGGAAAATATATGGAAGATGAAGATTATATTGTATGGAATATTGATATAAAATCGCTTGAACTAAAAAAATTGAAATTCACAGTTAATGATTTAAAATCAAATTACAGTGAAACAACCTATTATATTGAGGGAATGGATCCTGTGCATGTTGTTGGTGCAGAACCATTACCCGGTGACTGGAACATTGAAAAATTGAAAGCAATAATTGAAGAGGAGGAAGAAGAGGAGGAAGAGGAAAATGGAGAAGAGTAGATATGAACTGGCTTTGGAAGCTCTGGAAAACATTGTGAAAAACATATATGAACAGCTGGAAAAAGGTGAAGTACCGTCCATGTCATTGCCTGCAAGAAACAAATACAACATAAAACTTGATCTTTTAACTGGAGTTTGGAAATATGGAAATGAGAAAATAGTAAGGTCAGCAAAGAAGATAGATGGGGCATATACATTGTTAAGAACAATGTACCTTATGGATTTTATAAAAGAAATGATTGTTCAAAGTAAATCATCAACCTTAAGGGAAATGTACTATATATCCGAGGGCTGGGATCTTGCAAAATTTCACACGCAGGATGAGTCAAACAAACTTGCGGAGGATCTGGAAATTGTAACAAAATTTTTGAGGGAGGATTTCAAACTCAGACCTGAGGAAAACGGAGCAACTGTTATAGGAAACATAACCTTTGAGGAAATAAATAGAAAAGGCAAACTCCAGAAAATAAACTGCAGGGATGATGTGGGTGATGCAGGATACGCAATACCCTACAATGTGGAGAAAGATAAATTAAGGATTCTTAACGTTGATGCGGATTTTGTTCTTGCAATAGAGACCGGTGGTATGTTTGATAGACTTGTGGAAAATGGTTACGATGAGAAGGCAAGGGCAATACTTGTCCATCTCAAGGGCCAACCTGCAAGGAGTACAAGAAGATTGCTAAAAAGATTGAACGAAGAATGGAAATTACCGGTCTTGGTTTTCACGGATGGGGATCCCTGGTCATTCAGAATTTATGCTAGTGTTGCATATGGGGCGATAAAAACAGCACATATATCGGAATACCTTGCAACACCAACAGCAGAGTTTATAGGAATCACTGCAAGTGATATTGTTAACTATGATTTACCAACGGATAAACTCAACGAAAGGGATATTGGAGCATTGCATGCAGAGCTCACTGATCCTAGGTTTAACACACAGTTCTGGAAAAATGAAATAGAACTCATGCTAAAATTGGGTAAAAAGGCAGAACAGCAGGCTCTGGCCAAATATGGTCTAGATTATGTGACAGATGTTTATTTACCTGAAAAGGTTTCTGAACTGGGATTATGAAGGAATCGATGACAAGCCTGGACATTTACGCCTGGCTTAAAAAGAATGCTATGTTCATTGAAAATTCATACATTAAGAAGATTTTTTTGGATGAAGATAAAGTTATATTAAAATTGCACAAAAAGGATCTTGGTAACAAGGATCTTTTTATGGATCTTAATGGTTGGATATACTTCGGCACAAGGGAAGAAATGGAAATATCATCAAAGGTTAAATTTCTTAGAGAAACATTAGAAAATAAGAGAATTGATAGTGTTACTCAAATAAATTTTGATAGAATACTATTTTTCCAGCTTTCCGGTGAAATGAAAATAATTTTTGAAATGTTCGGTGGTGGTAATTTTATAATCACAGAAAATGAAAAAATTAAATTTGCATTAAAGTACAGAGAATGGAAAACAAGAAAAATAAAAATTGATGAGACATATATTCCACCTCCACAGACCATGGATCCACTTATAATGGCAAAGGATGAATTTATTGAAAATTTGAAAGAAAAAAAGGAAATTGTCAGAATACTTGCAATAAAATTTAACCTAAGTCATTATGCTGAATATTTATGCTCTGTTTCAAACGTTGATAAGAATACTCTCGGTATAAATTTAAGTCAGGAACAGGCAGAAAGAATATACATGGAAATGAAAAAAATTTTTGAGAATATTGATGGAAAGGGATACATATGTGAGAATAAACTGAGCGCAATTAACATTGGTCAATGTGTTGAATTTGAGAACATAAATGATGCAATATTAAAGATACCGAGGGAAGAAGAAAAGAGTGAAAGTGAAAGAATAAGGGAAGAACAGCTGAAGGCAATAGAAAATTTTAGAAAAAAAGCTGAGGAATATAGAAACATTGGTGATTTTATTTTCTCAAACCTAGAGAGAATAAATGAAATATTTGATGAAATAAAGAAAGGCATAACTTTTGAAAACCTTGTTAAAAGAGATGGAAAAAATGTCATATTGAAATTTCCAGAATTACCTTTTGAAATTGAAATGGACTTAACAAAGAAGGTGAGTGAGAACGGTAACTATTACTATGATCTTTCAAAGAAAATGAAGGAAAAGGAGAAAGGTGCAATTCAAGCGCTATCAAAAAAAAGGGAAATAATAAAGAAGGAAATAAAAAAGGAAAGGAATAGATTCTGGTTTGAAAAGTACAGATGGTTTTTCTCAACCGAAGGATCTCTTGTTTTGGGAGGGAGAGATGCAAGAACAAATGAGGAGGTTGTTAAAAAGTACCTTGGTGAAAAGGATTATTATGTTCATGCAGATATACATGGTGCTCCGAGTGTTGTTGTAAAAAATACAAACATAACAGAAAAAACATTAATTGAGGCTGGGATTTTCGGACTTTCTTATTCAAAGGCATGGAATGCCGGTTTTACAGCAGGGGATGCATACTGGGTCACATTTTCTCAGGTAAGTAAGATGGCTGAATCAGGGGAGTATGTTCCTAAAGGGGCCTGGGTAATAAGAGGGAAGAGAAACTATATGAGGAATCTGCCTATAATGCTTGCCATTGGTATGATAGAATACCAGGGCCAAAAAATCCTTATGTGCGGTCCATTGGATGCAGTGAAATTAAAAACAAATGATTATATTGTTATAGTTCCAGGTAACGTTGAAAAGAGTGAAATAGCTGAGATTATTTCAAAAAAATTTAACTATGATAAAGATGAGGTTATGAGAATCCTTCCGCCAGGAAATGCTCAGATAAGGGAGAATGTTTGAAATGATACAACTCAGTGTAATTGTAACAGTAAGGAATGAAGAAAAGCATATCGGTGAACTTTTGGAATCTCTTATGAAACAGCATGAAGATTTTGAATTGATTATTGTGGATGCAGAAAGCACAGATAGAACCCTGGAAATTTTAAAAAATTATGAAAAAAAATTGAAGATAAAAATAATAGTAAGAAAATGTTCTAGGGGGGAGGGAAGGAACATAGGTGTTGAAAATTCTTCAGGTAATATTGTAATTTTCACGGATGGTGATGTTGTTGTTACGGATTCATGGTTAAAGGAAATAAAAAAACCTTTTATGGAAGGTTATGATTTTGTAGCAGGTAAAACAGTACAGGTTGGAAACGAAAAATTCAAAATCCTGGACAGGGTTGGCATTTTTTATAATGGTATAGATGCAACATATCCTTCATGCAACCTTGCCTACCGAAAGGATCTATTTTTGAAAATAGGTGGGTTTGACCCTGAATTCATAACAGCAGAAGATATAGATCTTAACTTAAGGGCTCTCAAAACAGGTGCAAAATTTTTCTATAATGAAAATGCTTTAGTTTACCATAAAACAAGGAGCGATATTATTTCATTCATTAAACAGGCTTTCTGGAATGGTTATGGAAGGAAGCAGCTAACAAGAAAGCATGGGAATCTGTGGAAATCCTATTCATTTAAAAATATGTTCAGAAAAGATCAAATCAACTTTCATGGTCTTTTAAGGTTGTTTTTTGGTTTGATTGGATACATTTATGCCAAGTTAATAATTCGGTGATTCAAATGATATCAGTGATTATACCAACAATGAACGAGGAGAAAACAATCGGTACAGTTATTGAAAGGGTAAAAAAATCTTTGAATAGCGAATATGAAATAATAGTTGTTGATAAAAGTACGGACAGAACACCTGAAATAGCAAGTAGTATGGGTGCAAAAGTTATTCGCGAGGAAAGAAGCGGGTACGGTAGGGCATACAAGACAGGTTTTGAACATGCAAAGGGTGATATTATAGTAACAATGGATGGTGATAATACATATCCTCCAGAGGTAATTGAGGAATATGTAAAATATATGATTGAGAACAATATTGATTTCATATCCTGTGATAGAATAACTTATCTTGACAAAAAGGCCATGTCCGATGCGCATAGAGTTGGGAATTTTATTTTAAATGTTGCTGTTCTTTCCTTATTTTTCATAAAACTCAAAGATTCACAGAGTGGTATGTGGATATTCAGAAAGGAAATTTTAAAGAAAATAAAGGTACATAGTGATGGAATGCCATTTTCAGAGGAAATAAAGATAGAAGCATGGTATCATGGTAAAGCTGTGGAACTGCCAATTCATTACGGTCTCAGAGTTGGTGAAAGAAAGCTTCAGACCTTTAAGGATGGCCTAAGGAACCTTCTTTACCTTTTTAAGAAAAGGTTCATCATAGGAGTTGGATAATAACATAGGAAAATTTATTAGTAGTTAGTTGAATTTCTATCTTACCTGAGATAATGAATCAAAAAATGATCTATGCCACCCTTAAGGACAAAATAATCGAAATACTGAACAGAGAGGAGAAGAGTATTTCATCAATATCCAAAGAGCTTGAAAAGGATGGTATAAGACTGCACAGATTGATTTTGACGGGCTATCTTCAGGCATTAAGGGATCTAAATATACTTAAGGAAAAAGAGATTCAGCCGTCAAAAATTTATTCTGTTCTTTCCACGGATGAAAAGACTATTTATGAAATAATAGGCGAGTACGTTTCTGAACATCCTGAATCTTCGGATCTCTGTTTATACATACTTTTTAAAATTTTTAACAGGCCAATACTTAAATGGGAGCTTGACAAATGTGGTGTGGGCAGACCAGAGCAGTGTGAGAAAGTTTATGGGGATGAAAGAAAAAATGCCATAGCTATCCTGGAGGCTATGAACATTACAGTCCCAAAGAATATGCCAGCATACATACCAAAAAAGGAATTCAGAGAAGAGCTTGAGGAAATTCTCTTGAAAATGGTCATAGAGAGTTTCAACCTTCAGAAATATATGCAGGTGAAGGGCACACAGATGAAAATAGATTCTATTTGATTATACCAAAACCTATGAGTCTCCATCTATTTTGAATTCTTCTGCTTATTGCCACTCTCTGTCCCTTTTCAGCTATAACAGGATATTTTAATGTTATATCCGCATCATTATCACGTGCACTCTTTACAATTCCAACTGTTGTGGTTGTTCCAACGCTTAGCATTAATGCTTCATTGGTTCTTATTTTATCAACCTTAAGTTCTTCTATGAATCCAACAACATACTCAAGAAGATGAACTTCAATTGTCAAATCTTGTATAATGTCCGGTAATGTTCCAGGCTTCCCAACCATCCTGCCTATCAATCCATCAGCCTTTGTTAATGAAGGATCCAGTCTTGTACCTATGGCAACAAGCCCACCTGGCCTAACTTCCTCCCAACTCCTTCCTCCGGAGTATAGTGAGACAATATCAGTATATATGGGTTCCCATACGGTCCTTTTTCCTTTTGTAACCTGAAAACCTGGTGAAATTTCAATTTCATCCTCCACCCTGAATTTACCTTGAATTATTGATCCTCCAATAACACCACCAACAAGTTTGTCAGGTGAAATACCAGGCTTGTTAACATCAAATGATCTTGCTATGTACATCCTTCCAGGTTTTTCAGGATCAAATTTTGGTGTTTTAATGACTTTCTCTATAGTCTCAATCAATATGTCTATGTTGGCACCCTGTTGTGCGCTAACAGGAATTATTGGTGCATTTTCAGCGATTGTACCTTTTACAAATTCTTTAATTTCCCTATAATTCTCAAGAGCCCTTTCTTCACTCACTAGATCTATTTTGTTCTGTACAATAATTATCTGTGAAACACCAACTATTTCCAGAGCCTTTAGATGTTCCCTTGTCTGGGGTTGTGGACATTTTTGATTTGCGGCAACAAGAAGCAGGGCACCATTCATTATTGCAGCACCAGACAACATTGTTGCCATAAGTGTTTCATGCCCTGGAGAATCAACAAATGAAACGACCCTTTCAAGGGTTAAATTTCCATCACATGTTAGGTTTGCAGAAGAAACGTATCTTTTTTTACCATTTTCCTCACAGATATAAAACGCTGCATCTGCATAACCTAGTTTTATCGATACACCCCTTTTTATCTCCTCACTATAGGTATCAGTCCATGTACCTGTTAATGCTTTTGTCAATGTTGTTTTACCATGATCAACATGGCCAACAAGGCCCACGTTCACTTCAGGTTGTCTGGGCATTTCTGTCATTTCTGGTCTTCAGATTTAACCGGGAATTGTGCTTCACCGTATTCAACAACCATGGTGTTTATCTGAACAATTTCCCCGGTTACCGTGTTTCCCCTTAGGAGCTTTTTCTTTCTCAATCCTTTCTTTTTTGGATGAAAACCAAGACCTCCGGAATGCAGTATGGCCTTCCTTATACCCCCCTGTATATTTGGGGACATAGGAAAACCATCCTTATCGGTTCCACCTGTTATTTTTAATTTATACCCTGAAAGTTCAACAATAGAACCGTCTATTATATCACCAATCTTCCTACCAATGAGTGAATCTGCGTTTGGGCTCTCCACATCCTTCTGAAACGATTTACCTGTTTTTGGATCAGATACAACAACCTTGAACGTAACCATATTTATACACCGTGTTTTTATCTTTAATATAAAGGGAATATTTTAAGTTTTGTGAATGACTCAGTTTGTCAATTAATTTCTGGGGTAGTAATAGAAATTTTGTGTTAACCAACAAAGATATTCATAAATTGGGATATATAGGACCACAAACTATGATATTTATCTTTTATGAGCGAGAACACCCCTTCCGAAAGGGTGGGTAGTTGACTATTTGCCTAAAACTTAAAAAGATAAAAACAAAGTTGATAATAAATTTTTTATTTGTTTATGCATTTTTCTTTTCAATGAAGTTTAAGGATCGAATAGCCATGAAAGTTCATCTTCGCTGCCCTATTTTCAGATTTTTCAATAGGAAGAAACTTACCCAATTTAGGCTAATGAAATAGTGAAAATAATTTTGTATCTTCAAAAAATCTTTGTGAATTGATTTACCTTGCTTAAAAAATTCAAATTCATCAAAATTATTCAGATTTAAATACTTTCTTTTAAAAAAAGAAGTTTTACTATAAAAATTAAAGTTTAGCGTTAGTTTTATTTATCCTTTTAATTTATGGTGTGAATGAGCAGGTGTGGTGTAGCATGGTAGCACTAGAGCCTTCCAAGCTCTCGACCCGGGTTCAAATCCCGGCACCTGCACTCAGTACATGAAAGGATATCTGTAATCTGTTGGTGGGTTGAACGTTTCTTTTATAGCTCTTGGAGTAACCCATCTGATCAGGTTCCATTTGCTTCCAGCTTTGTCGTTTGTTCCCGAGGCTCTTGATCCACCGAAAGGCTGCTGATTTACAACTGCGCCTGTGGGTTTGTCATTAATGTAGAAATTGCCAGCAGCATCTCTAAGCCTCTTTTCAGCAAGCATTATTGCATCCCTGTCCTTTGCAAAAATGGATCCTGTTAGACCATAAATAGATGTGCTATTACAAATATCCAATGTTTTTTCAAATTCATCATCTTTGTACACGTAAACGGATAGTACAGGGCCAAAGATTTCATCCCTCATTGTTATAAAGTATGGATCATTCACCTCAACAACTGTTGGTTCAACAAAATATCCAACAGAATCGTCACATTTTCCTCCATAAATTATTTTGGCCATATTGGATTTCCTGGCCAGATCAATATAGTAGGATATTTTTTTGAACGATGCAGAATCAATTACAGCGTTCATGAAGTTTTTGAAATCCTCGGGACCTCCCATTTTTACTGTTTTAAGATCTTTTATAATGTCATCCCTTATGATAGGCCAAAGTGATGATGGTATGTATGCTCTGGATGCTGCAGAACATTTTTGCCCCTGATATTCAAATGCTCCTCTTAAAAGTGCAACTTCCACGACCTTTGGATCAGCAGAATTGTGAACAAAAACAAAGTCCTTACCACCACTTTCTCCAACAATTCTTGGATAGACTTTGTAATTCTGTATATTTTCACCAATTACCTTAAAAATATGCTGTAATGTTATTGTGGATCCTGTGAAATGCACACCTGCAAGGTTTGGATTCTTCAACAAATAATCACCGATTTTAGATGAATCTCCTGGCAGAAAGTTTATTACTCCATCAGGCAACCCTGCTTCCATAAGTATTTTCATTATAAAGTAGTTTGAATAAACCACAGATGATGGTGGTTTCCAAATAACAACATTTCCCATCATTGCAGGTGCCGTTGGTAGATTTCCATCAATTGAAAGGAAGTTGAAGGGTGGAATTGCAAAAATAAAGCCCTCAAGGGGTCTGTAATCCATCCTGTTCAAAACTCCCTGGGGTGAAAATGGCTGATCTTCATAGATCTCCTGTGCATAGTATGCGTTAAACCTGAGAAAATCAATCAATTCCGCAATATCTATTTCAGCCTGGTATGGATTTTTAGAATGAACGAGCATGAGAATTGCATCCATCTTATACCTGTATTTTTTTGACAATAACTCAGCAGCCTT